>VOFC01000258.1_pt1 | contig 18841 bp, 18 predicted proteins | sample 5384161 | NCBI WGS metagenome assembly VOFC01 (sample SAMN12384722, study PRJNA508395) | human gut metagenome | isolation source: healthy gut B | host: Homo sapiens
TTGTAAAAACATTATTTTCTGATTCATTCTGGTCCATTGCTGTTACAACTGTCCTGCTCGGTACATTTACAATGAATGCCAGCGAATCAACTACTACTAAGGATTCTTTGATTCCTTTCTTCTCAGCCATCTCCACACCCGCTTCCAAGCGTTCACTCTGCTGGTCTGAAAGACTGATATTCCGGGTAGACAACCGCATGCTTGCATGCTTCGAAAATTTCACCCCGGAAACATCTGCTGCTTTTTGCTTTTCTTTTAATACCTCCGCAAAAGAAGCTCCCTGCTCCGGCTGCGTTTTATTACTCTTCGAAGAATTGAGATACTGGTCTGCTACCTGTTCAATGGAAGTGAATTGATTTGCTATCTTATTCATGCTTTCATCTCCCTAATAACCTTCCGTGGTTTACTCTGCTTTCCCTGTTTCTTCTGTATCTTTTTTGTCTTCTGTACCACCGTTACCTTCTGTCTTATCACCGTTTTCTCCGGCAGCGGCCTGTAACTGTTTCATTCTCTCTTCGAGTTTCGTTAACTTATCAATATCACTCTGTGCAATAAATGACTTCTGATAACTGGTCATGCTGTCATATGCTTTCCGAAGGTTGGTCAGTGTACCTGCATTGTCCAGTGTAAGCTGGTCAACAGACGGTAATGACGCAATTGCAAGTGAAAATGATTTTGCAAGGCTGATTGCATCCATGTACCTGTCGTCCATAACAGAATATAAATCGTCAATGGAGTAAAGGTTATTATTTACCATAAGATAAGTCTTATTGTTCTCATGGATTACACTGTCTACTGTTCCGGTAACATCGGATGTCTCTCCTGTTGCAGAAGATGTAACACGAAGTACTACCTGTTTTCCCACCAGTGAATTTGCTTCCATCTCCTGTAAGGATGCCTGCATATTCTGGGTTTCCTCTAACTGTGAAAAAGTTGCCAGCTGTGAAATATACTCTGTATTATCTGTTGGTTCCAATGGATCCTGATATTTCATCTGTGCTACTAACAGTTGTAAAAATGCATCTTTATCCAGACTACCTCCGGATTTTTTGGAAGTAGAGGATGAGGAATTTGATTCTGCACTGGTATCCACAACCTCACCATTTTTTATAAGCTGTGTTATCATTTTGTGCTCCTTTCTACGCTGTTACATCCATGGTATTTCCATGGTCTTTCATAATCTGGGCTGCCAATGCTTCTTCTTCATTCATAAGCCCGGATAACTCGTCCAATTCTCCACGGAACAATCTTCTTCCGGCTGTTCTTCCAGATTCTTCTCTCTGACTGCCCTGCTGTTCTTCTCCAGCTGCATTCTGCTCTAAGTTCCGTTCAAATTCATGACTTGCTATTGTAACTTCGACTGCATCTACTTTGATTCCCTGCTGGTTTAAACTGGTTCGAAGGTCTGCAATCTGTGCTTCCAAAGCGGTCTTTACTGTTTCACTGCTTACTGTCAGTTCCGCAGTTATATTTCCTTCTTTGGTTGCTGCAATGTGTAAATATACTTTTCCGAGATTTTCCGGATTCAGCTGCATCTCAATGGATGAATTTTCCGAAGAGAGATTCACTTTTGCGAATTCTGTAATCTGGTTCATAATATCCTGCACATCAATGGTTGTACGGGATGCCACCGTATTTACCTCTTCCGGTGCTGTAGTCTGCTGTTCTGCTCTTACCTGAAATTCCATGGTCTGTGCATGTTCATTTACACTGCTCTCTTTTGTTTTCTGTGACTGGGCTGCTGGCTCGTCCATTTCACCGGACGCATCCTCTGATACATTGTTTTCAGTCTGTGCATCCTCTGACGCATTCACCTGAATTACCGGTGCTTCATCTTCTGTCTCTTCTTCCGGCTGTACATTCTGTGTTTCTTCTGTAGTATGGGTCATCTGAACTGTAGCTGCCGTTACTGTTGTATCCTGTGTTTCCTGTGAAGTAATTGTCGCATCAGTCTGTGGAGCCATTTCCTGTACGCCGCCGTCTGCCATATCCACTGTTTCGTTAAAATCCGCTGTCAGTTCTGTCAACTGATTCTGTAATGCTACCCACTCATCCTTAGAAATTCCAAGTGTCTCACTTAAGTTCTGAACCAACGCATCTATATTCTGCATAATATTTGTGAATTCTTCACTCATAAGCAGTGAACAGGCATCCTCGGTTCCTGTCAGTTGTGTCACAAGCTGTGAAAGGCTTGCCGGGTTCAGTAAATCCATCCACTGCAATCCCAGTATAGACATAGCATCTTTTACCTGCTCATCCGAAACGCCAAGTTCATCTTTCAGAATTTCTTTTACACCAGTTTCAAATGCATCCTTTGTGTCTTCCAGCTGATTCTGCAGCTCTTCCACTTTCTGTGTAGGAGAATTCTCCTTTACATTCAGTTTCTTTGTGCTGTCTGCTACAGCTGCCGGCTGTGTGGCTGTTGCTGCAGGTTCTTTTCCTACCGGATTTTTGCTGGTAAGCTGCTGGTTTCCATAACCGGATGTTTTCTGTTCCATCACAGAAGCAAAGCTTGCCTGTGCAGTTGCACATAACCCTTTTTCCACAGTGCCCGTCACTTTGGAAAGTCCTGTGTCTAAAGTCCCAGGGGTTGATACCATTCCCGAAATCTTTGCACTCGTCATGTATTCTTCCTCCTTTCTTCTTTATTCAATTTTATTTATTCTGAAGGATTCATGATTTCTGTCACCTTTGCAGCTGTATCAGAATTCATTTTCCCTAGAATATCAGCTCTTGACTGCGCATCCATATTTTCCAATATCTGTGCCACCAGATTCAGATTATCTGTCATGGTGTCAAATATGGCTGCTGCTTCCTTCGGTTTCATCTGGGAATAGCCCTTAACATAATCAGATATCTTACTGTCTGTCTGCTGCTGTTCCACTACCTGTTTATACAAAAGTTCCGCATTATCCGGATCAATACTCTCATAATATTCCTTATATTGTTCTATATCGGGTGCCTGGTCCGAAAAAACAACCTCATTATAAAATTTTTCTTTTTCTTCTTCAAAAGCAGCCTCATTTGCTTCATATTCTTTCAGCTTCTGGGACTGTGCTTCCAAATCCGCGATATAAGCACTGTTTTCACTGCTCCCCTGCTGTGCCTGTGCCAGTTCCTGCTCCAGTTCTTTTATGTAAGCTACCGCTTCATCCATATTCTTATATGGATAATCCTCTTCCGTAGAAAGATCGTCCTCAGAGTCCGGTAAAATCCGGTTGACATACGGAATATCTTTTAATAGTGGACGCATTACCGTAGAGCCAAATCCTCCAACATCCCATTTAATCAGCAGTGCCAGTATTGCCAGCCATACAATAATGATGACCAATGTTACCAGAGCAACTGCCAGTTTTGAAGAACTGCCTTCCTCTTCTTCTGTATTTTCCAAATCAGTTTCCATGTTCTTTGCAGTCTTTTTTTCTGCCTTCTTTCTTGCCTTCTCCGCTTTCTTTGCTGCTTTCTTATCCATTTCTTCTGCCATCGTTACACCACCTGTCTATTTTTTCGGTCTGCCATAGCTATAGCTTACCAGTTCGTCTACTACCTTGTTATCTTCCTGCGCCAGTTGTTGTTTGAAATCTTCAAAATCTTTTTCCCGTAGTTTTTCCTGCGTCTTTCGCTCTTTCATAACTTCTTCCAGTTTCTGCCTGGCGGCTTCCACATTTTTCTCTGCTACCTGCACCTGCATCATCTGTCTTCGAATCAACACCTTCATGCTTTCAATTGCCTGTCTGCATTTTTTTATTTCCAGCAAATCTATTTTGCCTTCAACCAACTCTTTTGCCCGGTTATCATATGCATTCTTCCGCTCAAAGAGTTTTAAAAGCTTTGCCTCTTCTTCCCTGAGTGCTGCATTTGCCTGGCTGTATGCAATCTTTGCCTGACTTTCCAGTTTTAATTTAATATCTAAAATATTCTGCATTCGGTAAATAAATTTTGCCATATCTCATTCCTACTTGAATACATCTTCCAACAATGTCAATTCTTCTTCAAATGTAAATTTTTCATCAGTCCTCTGACATAGAAACTCATTGACCGCTTTTATCTTAGAAACCGCATAATCAATTTCTTCATTGGAGCCGCTCTTATAAGCGCCAATATTAATCAAATCTTCTGCTTCCTGATAGGTTGCCAGTACATTTTTTAGCTTTCCTGCCACCGCCTTATGCTCCGCCGAAACAATAGAACTCATTACACGGGAAATACTCTGCAAAATATCGATTGCCGGATAATGATTCTTATGTCCTAATTTTCTGGATAACACAATATGTCCATCCAGAATACTTCTTGCTGTATCGGTAATCGGCTCATTAAAATCGTCACCGTCTACCAGCACCGTATAAAGTCCGGTAATAGAACCTCTTTCTGCTGTTCCTGCCCGCTCTAATAATTTCGGCATTTCCGAATACACGCTTGGCGGATATCCACGGGTAACCGGTGGTTCCCCGGTAGCAAGTCCGATTTCTCTTTGCGCCATGGAGAATCGGGTCAGTGAATCCATCATCAGCAGTACATCTTTTCCCTGATCCCTGAAATATTCTGCTACAGCTGTTGCAGTTTTGGCTGCTTTATTACGAATCAATGCCGGTTTATCTGAAGTTGCCACAATTACCACCGAACGGCGCATACCTTCTTCGCCAAGGTCCCGTTCAATAAATTCTCTCACCTCTCTGCCCCGCTCTCCAATCAGGGCAATTACATTGATATCCGCTTTGGTATTTCTTGCAAACATACCAAGCAGGGTACTCTTACCAACTCCGGAACCCGCAAAAATTCCAATACGCTGTCCCTTTCCAATGGTAATTAATCCATCCACCGCTTTAACTCCCAGTGGTAATACCTCACTGATGATTTCACGCTTCATCGGATCTGGTGGTGGGGCTTCAATCGGATATTCCTTATCGGTATGAATCTCATCCACATCTGTCGGTCGTCCAATTCCATCCAGAATATGACCTAAAACCTCATCTCCCACCAAAACAGACAAAGGATGTCCCGTATTTGCTACGATACATCCAACACCCAGACCTTCAATACTGTCAAAAGGCATCAATAACAGCCGGTTATCCTTAAAACCGACTACCTCTGCCATGACATATTCTTTTTGCTCTCTATCCCGATATATTTTACACAAGTCATTCAGTTTTGCTTCCGGTCCGATAGATTCAATGGTAAGACCTACTACCTTAGACACTCTTCCAAGGCAGGTATAATATGTCTTATCCGAAAGTAACTGATATTTTTCCAAATCACATGTCACTCTTTTTTCCTCACATACACAATGACTGTATATCACGAATCAGATTATCCAGCTGTACATCCATTCCACACTCAAACACTCCTGTATCTGTCTCTATGATACATTCTCCTTCAGTCATGGAATGAATGGTAACTAAATCCAAAGTTGCATTCTGTCCCACGCATTCTAACAGCTCCTGTTTATGTTCTTCCAGATATGCTGCCTGTTTCGGACCTGCTTTGATGGTAAATTCTTTCGGTCCGTCAATGGATTCCATTGCCCGTTTTACAAGATAAAGTACAATCTCATCCTTATCATGGAACTGCACATGGAAAACATGGGAAACCACATCTGTAATTGTATGTACAAGCTTCGGTTCCAGTTCCCGCATCTGTTCCAGATAAGAATCCTGCAGCTGCTGTTCCCTTTTTCCAATGCTCTCTAACTTTGCATCATAAACCGCAGCACCTTCCTGCATTCCCTGTTCCAAACCTTCTGCCTGTCCCTGTTCCTGTGCCTGCTTACGAATTTCGTCTGCTTCCTCCCGGGCTGCTTTTCGGATTTCGTCTGCTTCGGCATTTGCCTGTGCTAAAATTTCTTCTGCTTTTTCCTTTGCCTCTGCTTCATAATCAATTGTTTCCACCTGCGGTGCAGCAATTCCTTCTACAAATCCACCTGACTCTGCCTGTGGCTGTTCCGGTTCTCTTGTCTTTGCAAGAGCCCGGGACTGTTCTTCTAAAATACGATACGCCAGCGTATTGGAATTAATCACGCGGCTCTCAGATTCATTCGTGATAAAACGCTGTTTATATAAATTAGACAATAATCTCATCACCTCCGCCACGGGAAATTACAATTTCTGCAGAGTCTTCCAGTTTACGAATAATACCAACAATCTTCTGCTGTGCTTCTTCTACATCCTTCATTCTTACCGGACCCATGAATTCCATATCTTCACGAATCATGGCAGCAAGACGTTTGGACAGGTTCTTAAAGATAACATTCTGAACCTCTTCGTTGGCACCTTTCAGTGCAACAGCAAGATCATTGTTGTCCACATCACGCAGCACACGCTGGATTGCACGGTCGTCCAGCAACAGGATGTCTTCGAACACAAACATCTTCTTGCGGATTTCGTCTGCAAGTTCCGGCTCTTCGATTTCTAAGGATTCCATAATATGTTTCTCTGTTCCACGGTCTACCGTATTCAAAATACCAACGATAGCATCTACACCACCCACAATTGTGTAATCCTGATTGATCAGGGAAGAAAGTTTTCTCTCTAACACACGCTCTACCTCTTTGATTACATCTGGTGAAGTCCTGTCCATCTTGGCAATACGTTTTGCAACATCTGCCTGTTTCTCCGGTGTCAGGGCTCCTAAAATCATTGCAGACTGTGCCGGTGACAGATATGACAAAATCATGGCTATGGTCTGTGGATGCTCATCCTGAATAAAGTTCAACACCTGACTTGGATCTGTCTTTCGTACAAATTCGAACGGACGAACCTGAAGGGATGCTGTCAGTTTTGTAATAACCTCCTGTGCCTTGTCGCTGCCTAATGCCTTATCCAGGAGTTCTTTGGCATAGCCAATACCACCTTCTGCAATATACTGCTGTGCAAGGCATACCTGATAGAATTCGTTTAATACGCTTTCTTTGGTCTGTGGTGACACGCTTCTGGTATTTGCAATCTCCAGTGTCAGTTCTTCTATTTCATCTTCTTTTAAATGTTTGAAAATACTGGCCGACTTCTCCGGTCCTAATGCTATCAGCAATATTGCCGCTTTCTGAATGCCATTATATTCTTCTGTTCCCATTTATTCCCACTCCTCATTCAGCCAGTTACGAAGCAACGACGCAACAGCCTCCGGATTTTCATCTACGAATTTTTCAATCAGGACACGAATCTCTGACTTCTCATTGTAACCAATATCTTCCAAATCTTCCTGTTCTGCCTGCTTGGTTGTCTCAAGCAACGATTCTACAGAAAGCTCCGGTTCAATCTCAGTTTCTTTTTCTTTTCTGGTACTGCGGAATACCACATATCCTAACAGTGCAAAAATCAGAACCGCAAGAATAATCTGCAGGTAATCCTGAAAGCCCCTGCCGCTGCCCTTAGAATATTCAAACATCGGAATATCATAGCTGACAATCGAAATATTAGATGCCGGGATACCGGTTGCATTGGATACCATAGTATAAAGATCCTGATCTACCGTTCCCTTTACCCGGTTGTTATTCTGTGTTACAAATTCATCAAAGGTCATATTGTCCAGAGTACCATCTGCTTTTAAGGTATCCTCATTATAAGTCACATAACGGGCTACCGTTACAGATATGGATGACTGGTCATATTCTATATCTCCTACAGAGCCAATGGTCTGGGTGTTCTTTTCATCCAGTGCACGGTCAATGGAATCATCTGTAACAGAGCTTTCTGATGTGTTTCCATCCGGAAGTACATAAGTTGTTCCATCTCCATTAGAGTCTGTTCCCGGTGTTCCCGACGTACCACCGGTTGAGTCTGACTGATAACGGTCCTCATGGGTAATCAGTCCTTCATCCCTGTCTCCCTGCGCAGAATAATTTGTCTCATTAGTCGTAACCTGATCAAAATTCAGCTTTAAATTTAATCCTACATCAATCGTATCATAAAGGTCTGTTCCCTTAATCACATCTGTAACAGCCTTCTTCACCTGTGTTTCTTTCTTTGTCTGATAACTGAGCTGTGTGCTGGCAGTTCCGATTGCTGTACTCTCTTCTCCACCCGCAAATAAAAGGTTGGAATTAGAGTCAATAATCGTAATATTATCCGTGGAAGAATTGCCAATCTCAGTTGCTATATATCTTGCTAAAGATGCCGCCTGGTCTTCGGACATCTCTCCGTTCAGTTCCAGCTTAACGCTGGCATAGGACTCCTGATTTCTTGTAACTAAGGTTCCATCATCTTCCGGAATATTTAAGTTAACATCTGCCGACTTAATCAAATCCATATTTTCCAGTTCTTTTGCAAATTTATCTTCCAAAAAAACCTGATACCGTTTACTCTTATCAGCTTCCGTTGTGCTGATACTGCCGCTTAATGCATCATCAATGGTAAACCCGTTTGTCGGAATACTGTTTGAACCAAGCAAAATATTTGCATCTGCCTGATTCTTTGCATTTACCGAAAAAGTCATTCCATCAGAAGAAACCTCATAATCTATGCTGTTTCCATCCAAAAGGTCTTTTACAGACGATGCCTGCGTTGCATCCTCACAGGTTATCAGCTGAACCATCGTAGGTTTGGTCATCACGACAGCCAGTATCACCAATGCAAGAATTACTACAGCCGTAATACTGATAAGAAGCGTCTTCTGCTTTGTTGTAAACTTCAGCCACCACTCTTTTATTTTTTCTAATATTGCTTTCAATCTGTCTGGCATAATCTACTCATCCTACCTATACTAAATCTGCATGTTCATAATTTCTTTGTAAGCATCTATTACTTTATCCCTTACTGCAACTGTATAGGATAATGCAATGTTTGCCTTTTCCTGTGCCACAAGCAATTCATGGGTATTGGTTGATTCTCCCAATGCAAATTTAATTTCCTCTTCCTCTGCATTGTTCTGATAATTATTTGTTTCCTTCACCATGTTCATTGCCGTTGCAAGAATATTATCAAAGCTTTCCGCACTGTTTGACTGCTGTGTTGCAGCTGCATTCTGTGTATTAAAAACATCTGACGAAACTCCTGTTAATACATTAACATTCATCGTTTATCTCACCTTTCCAAATATCTTTTATGATTTACCGATCTGTAATCCCGCCTGTGCAATCTGTTTGCTTGCATCAAAAGCTGTTACGTTCGCCTCATATGCTCTGCTGGCATCAATAAGATTTGTCATTTCTGTTACTATATTCACATTCGGATATCATACCGGACGCACTGATATCAAACGACTGAAATAATGCCATTCTTTATTCCTCCCACACAATTTTATTTAATAACGGTTTTATACCGTGATATTTCCTGACTGATACTGTTGGTCAATCCCAGATAACGGATTGTTTCTGAGGCAAGCTCTACATTCTCCTGCTCCGGGTCAACATTGTTGCCGTCCAGGCGGTAAGAATAAGAGGCATTGTCGATATATGTCTTTGCATTAATATGGTTTAAAAAATTGCAAGAGATTTTTTTTGTTATTTTTTACACTATCTTGTAGTATTTTTGCATAATAAGTACAAGATATTAGCAAAATTGTCAAATAAACCCACTAAAAGCCACGTTTATTCGATGCACCAAAAAGAGCGCACCCTTCGATACGCCCTTTCGTCCTGTTTATTTTTTCTGATTCTGCTTTTTGATCTTGTCGAGTTCGTCGAATACAACGTCGTTCAATACTTTGATGTAGGTTCCCTTCATGCCGGAAGAGCGCGACTCAATCACGCCTGCACTCTCGAACTTGCGCAGTGCATTCACAATGACGGATCGTGTGATACCCACGCGGTCGGCAATCTTGCTTGCCACAAGGATTCCCTCCTTGCCGTCCATCTCATCAAAAATATGAATGATCGCTTCCAATTCCGAAAATGACAACGTGCTGATTGCAGATTTGACAATCTGAACCTTTCTTGTCTCCTCCGCATTCTCCTCATTCACAGAGCGCATCATTTCCAGACCGACCACGGTTGTCCCGTATTCACTCAGAATAATATCGTCAATGTCATACTGGTTATCATAACGATATACAAACAATGTGCCAAGCCGCTCACCCGCAATATCAATCGGCGTGATGATCGCAGTGTATCTGATTTCCTCCAGATTGACGTTTGATCTGGAAAAACCTAGCAGTCTCAAGATTGACATTCTCCATTGGTCAGATCTCATCAATTCCGGCACTGGCAGACGTTCGTTTAACAGGGAATCGATGAAACCTCCAGATATCCTCGTCCACGATCAATTGCAAAAGCTTATGGATTTTTCTCATCCTGAACCTCATACTTATATCCTCCACGCTATATTCAGAATAACAGACTGCCCGTTCCTGATAATTCAATTTGAAACCTTTTCATCCTTTTTTGGTTTTTCCTCTGCCACACTGATGACCAAGCTTATTGCCCTTTTCTAATCCGCATTGGACATTTCTCAGATGACGGCTTTGCCCCTTCAACATTATTCTCACATCCGTAATATCATTAAACGGGCAGGCAACACCAATTTCTCAAAATACTGTTATTACGGTGCAACACGCTTATTGATTTTTCATGGTTTTGTCCAATTTCTGCCGCAATTGAACGGTTACTTCATCTGTCCGTGCCCCCATCTTTTTTCGTTTCGAATCTCTTTTCGTTATATTGAAAATGCTTCTGTCATAATGGAATTTACTGCTTCACCAAGCTCGGTAACATAAAGGTTTTTATTTTCCTTAATCACATATCTTCTGGCAAGAATGGTGGTTATGGTCGGAGAATAGGTACTTGGTCTTCCAATTCCACGTTCCTCCAATGCCTTTACCAAAGATGCCTCGGTATAATGAGCAGGTGGCTGTGTAAAATGCTGTTTTTCATCCCATGCATCAAAACTTAATTCTGTATCTTTATCAATGGACTTAAGCATCACATTCTGTGTGCTCTTTTCCTCATCTTCATTGGTGTATACAGACATAAATCCTTCAAATACAAGCTTGGATGCTGCTACGGTAAAAAAGTATTTTCCAGCACCGATTTTTACGGATGTTGTCTCATATTTTGCATCACTCATACGGCTTGCAGTAAAACGGTTCCAGATTAACTGATACAGGCGGAACTGGTCTCTGGATAAAGATTCCTTTACCATTACCGGTGTTCTTGTAATATCAGACGGACGAATCGCTTCATGGGCATCCTGAATCTTGTTACTGCTCTTCTTTTCCTCTACATGGGAAGAAACATAATTTTCGCCATACTGCTCTGCAATAAAGCTGCGTGCCATAGCATCTGCTTCTTCTGAAATACGGACAGAATCTGTTCTCAGGTAAGTAATCAGACCAACCGTTCCGATTCCCTTTACATCCACACCTTCGTATAACTGCTGTGCTAAGCGCATGGTTTTCTGTGTGGAGAAATTCAATACCTTGGATGCTTCCTGCTGTAAGGTACTGGTGATAAACGGCTGTGGAGCCTTTTTATTACGTTCCCCTTTTTTCACATCTGTTACGGCAAATTTTTCTTTTTCAAGCTCTGCCATAATAGCATCTGCCTGTTCTCTTGAGGTGATATTCATTTTTTCTTTTGCTGTTCCGTAAAACTTTGCAGTTAACGGTTTCTTCTCACCTTTTACTTTCAGGCTGGCATCTAAGGTCCAGTATTCTTCCGGTATAAATGCATTGATTTCACTTTCACGGTCGCAGATCAAACGCAATGCCACAGACTGTACACGTCCTGCACTTAAGCCTCTTTTTACCTTTGCCCATAATAACGGGCTGATCCGGTAACCCACCATACGGTCTAACATACGGCGCGCCTGCTGGGCATTCACTAAATCCATATCGATGTCTCTCGGTTTTTTTAAAGAAGTTTTTACTGCATTCTTGGTAATCTCATTGAAACTAATCCGGTAAACCTTTTTATCAGAATTTGCCAGATTCAGTGCCTGATATAAATGCCAGGAAATTGCCTCTCCCTCACGGTCCGGGTCAGTTGCAAGATAAATGACATCTGCTTTTTTCACTTCTTTTCTTAATTTTGCAAGTACATCACCTTTTCCCCGGATGGTAATATACTTTGGTTCAAATCCGTGTTCTGCATCAAAGCCTAATGTACTCTTCGGTAAATCTCTCACATGTCCATTGGATGCATCCACTTCATAATTCTTCCCCAGAAACTTTTTAATTGTTTTAACTTTTGCCGGTGACTCAACAATAACAAGATATTTAGCCATAACCCTGCTCCTTTATTTTGTTCTCTCTATACGGTTATTCATGCATTTTTATATAATAATTCTTATATACTTCTTTGATAAAACCTGCATTTTCCAGCGTCAGCAGTATCTCACACATCCGGTCTACCGGTAGCTTTGTTTCTTCCAAAATCTGCTGGGCACTTTTCGGTTGCAAATCGAGAACACTATACACCACCCCTTCATCTTTTTCAAGTACCTTTTTTTGAAAAAGCATTGGAAACTACTATATTGGCAAGATCAATTTCAAGATCCTTAAACCATTCCTCCGGAGACACTATGATGCCAGCCCCCTGCCGTATCAGGCGGTTACAGCCTCCACTTAACACATCTCCAACACGCCCCGGAAGTGCATAAATATCTTTTCCCTGCTCTAAAGCAAAGTCTGCCGTAATCAATGAACCGCTCCGCTCCTTTGCTTCTATTACAACTACCACATCTGAAAGTCCGCTGATTAACCGGTTCCGTTGTGGGAACAACTTTCCCAAAGGTTTTGTCTGCGGCATATATTCAGATAGAATTCCGCCTTTTTGTGTCATGGTCTGATAAAGACTCTGATTCTGTCTGGGATAACAGTAATCTGCCCCGCATCCCATAACAGCATAAGTTTCTCCCTCTGCCGCCATGGCACCACTGTGGGCTGCTCCATCAATTCCTGCTGCCAGTCCACTGATTATAATGCAGCCTGCTTTTACTGCCAGTTCCGCCAGATGTTTTGCATAGTAACGACCGTATTCACTGCATCTTCTTGCTCCCACAATAGCAATACTTTTCTTATCTTCCGGTGGCAGACTGCCCTTATAAAAAATTCCATAAGGTGGCTTATTGATATATAAAAGACGTTTCGGATAGTTTTCATCCTCTCTTGTTACAAGATACAGTCCGCTTCTTTTTAAATTCTCCCATGTTTCTTCTAAGTTCCATGCTTTTTTATAGGTAAGAACAGACTTCACATCTGCTTCGGTAATGCCCGGAATCTGCATTAATTCCTTTTCTGACATGTCATATAAGACTCTTGCACTTCCGGCAAAACGAAACAGTTTTTCCACTTTCCCGGTTCCAATGTTTTCTGCCATCTGTGCCATACACGCCAGCCAGTATTTATATTTCATTCCATTTATCCCTCCCAGAATTTCTTATCTACATTCCGATAACAGACTGCCTCACTTAAATGTCTGGTTAGGATTTCATCTGAACCGTCCATATCTGCAATGGTTCTCGCCACCCGCAAAATCCTATGATAAGATCTGGCTGTCAATTCCAGCTTCTGATAAATGTTTTCCATATACTGTTTTTGTTTTGTCGATAATCTGCAATATTTTGTCAGTAATGCCGCCGGAATTCTACTGTTATAACGAATATTAGTTCCAGCAAACCTTTGCTGCTGCCGCTCCATAGCTGCAACCACCCTTTTTCTAATTTCTGCCGAAGTCTCCTGATGCGGATTTTCTTTAATTAAATCCTGATATTCCACACGCTTTGTCTCTACACAGATATCAATTCTGTCCAATAAAGGCTGACTGATTTTCTTTAAATACTGTTCCACCATTCCTTTCGTGCAATGACAGCGGTTCAAATCCGGATAATATCCACACCGGCAGGGATTCATGGCAGCCACCAGCATAAAATCCGACGGAAATTCATAATTTCCGGCAAGCCTTGCAAGCTTTACACAGTGTTCTTCCATAGGCTGTCTTAAAATTTCCAAGGTTTCCCGCCGGAACTCCGCTAGCTCATCTAAAAAGAGTACACCATGGTGGGCGAGGCTGATTTCTCCCGGTCCCGGAACCATTCCACCACCTGCCAGTCCCTGTGGTGTTATGGTATGATGTGGATTACGGAAAGGACGTTCTGCCATCCATGCTTCACTTTCCGTCAGAAGTCCCCTTACACTGTATATTTTTGTTACCTCCAGGGCCTCCTCTTCTGTCATCTCCGGTAAAATACCCGGAATTCTCCTTGCAATCATCGTCTTTCCTGCGCCCGGTGGTCCAATCATCAGGAGATTATGTCTGCCGCTTACCGCAATCTCACAGGCTCTTTTCACAAACTGTTGTCCATTAATTTCTGAAAAATCCGGTACCTCTTTTCTCTTAACCTTTTTCTCATGCCCGATTTCTTCTTTCTCAGGCTCCCAGAATTTTATTTCATCATTAAAGCCTTTTATCACTTCTTCCAGTGTGTTTACACCAAACAGACGGATTCCTTTTACCAATGCAGCTTCTTTGGCATTTTCCACCGGCACCATACAGGCGTCCATCCGCTCCTGTGCAGCCTTTGTCACGATGGGCAATACTCCATGAATCGGTTTTATTCTTCCATCCAGTCCTACTTCTCCTACAATCAGAAGCTGTTCCAGCCTGTCTTTCGGAATAATCCCCATTGCTGCAAGCACTGCCACTGCTACCGGCAAATCAAAGGACGAACCGCATTTTCTTACATATGCCGGCGAGAGATTAATCGTAATCCGTTTTGGTGGGAGACGGTATCCACAATTTTTAAGGGCTGTCCGCACCCGCTCTCTTGCCTCCCGCACTTCTGCCGATAAAAATCCTACCATTTCAAACACTGGCATACCATCCGTCACATCTGCTTCCACGCGGATAGGAATGCTCTCAATGCCACGCACGATTGCCGTTGATACAATACTGTACATTAAATTTCACCTTTCTATTTTGCAATTATTCTGTTTTTTGTAATTATTTCATTTTCTCTGTTCATTTTGTTTGTCCGGGATTTTTCTGCAAAAGAACTCTGCAATTTACATGAGCAGCCCCAAGATGGGTTATTCATCATTTATTTCGATAAAAAAGATGGACTCATCATATCATGAAATCCATCCTTTTCAAATACCAATTTAACACATTATAAAAATTTAATAATTGTAACCTTTTTCAAAATAAGCTTTCAGCTTCTCCAATGCCCTTTTTTCAATTCGTGAAACATAGGATCTCGAGATATTTAAATTTTTTGCAATCTCCTTTTGTGTCACCGGACAGTCCGTTTTCAAACCATAGCGCAGGTTTATGATAATCTGTTCCCGCCTGTTTAGTACCCGGGGCAGTATTTTATATAATGTCTTCACATTTCTGTCATACTCCATCTGCTCCACCACATCCGGTTCGTTATGCTCTACAATATCCAGTAAATGTATCTGGTTTCCCTCTTTATCTGTTCCGATTGGCTCATAAAGAGACACTTCCCTGGCAATTTTGCGCTTACTGCGCAGATACATCAGAAGTTCATTTTCGATGCATCTCGCTGCATAAGTTGCCAGCTTATTTCCTTTTTCTACCCGGAAGGTATCGATTGCTTTAATCAATCCAATGGTTCCAATCGATATCAGATCTTCCATATCCTCTTCCACATTCTGATATTTTTTTACCACATGTGCTACCAGACGCATATTATGTTCTATCAGAATATGTTTTGCTTCAAGGCTGCCTTCCCCAAGCTGCTTTAAATATTGCTTCTCTTCCTGTATAGTCAATGGAGATAAAAATGTTTTCAATACAGCACCCTTAAAAAGCGATTTATTATATTCTATGCGTCTGCCAGGTTCTTCGTGCCTTTCCTCCTTTTTTTATCTCTATCCTTTTCTTCTGTGTCTTTTTCCTTTATAATTATCCTTATGAAGCGAATATTAGACTATACCATAACAAATGAATACAAAAACTATACGATAAGAGAGTTTCTTACGGAAAAAGGATACCCGAAAGGGCTCCGGGCACATCTTTTCCGCACCAAAGATGTTCTTTTCCGAAACGGTGATACCGGGCACAGCAGTGACCGGCTGAAGGTTTCTGATAAATTAAAGATTATTTTAGAAGAATCTATGCCGGAAAGCTATCCCGCACCGGAAAACATTCCCCTTTCCATCCTCTATGAAGACGAAGATATTCTCGTTATCAATAAACCGGCACATATGCCTGTCCACCCATCCATGACACATTACGAGCATACCCTCTCCAATGCTGTCTTTTATTATCTGGGCAGCAAAAACGAAGCCGGTCCTTTCCGCTGCATCAACCGGCTGAAAACGGCAGGCACTTCATTCCCACCGTTTGTCTTTTTCTCATCCGTCACCGGGGAGATGCTTACGTTTACTTCTCCGCTTCCCTGTGATATGGCTGCGCTAATTGATCCAGAACCTTCTGCTCATAGGGGATCTTCCCTGCCAGCAGTTCTTCGCGGATAAATGTATTGACTTCCTGCTCGCCCCGGACAGCGAGCCGGTACAAAAGCAGTTCAAGAAGCGCCCGCGTATCCTTAGTGCATGACATGAAAATCCTTTCCATGCAGGTAATACTCTAATGCGCTCCGGTCGGTATAGCGCTCCTTCTGGTAATTTTTCGAGGCCGCTACACGGTCGATATACATCTCCACCACGTACCGCAGAGGCATTTTTCATGCCGCAGAGTCCCCTTGTCCCCGCCCTCGTCCGGCACGCCGTAGTCAATCCAGTATTCCATATGATGCTTGTTCCGCCCTTTGTGGTGCAGCCACGCGGACAGTATCCCCTTATCTGCGCTCTGCATTGTTCGGACTCATATTTCCCTGAAAATACTTACAGCCCACCAGAAATTCTGTCGGCGTATATTTCGACAGATCATGTAATAATCCCTGTTTGTATAACCCCACCGCAAAACAGCCTTTCATGACCAGATGCTTGTGATGGTTGATCGTGCAAAAATGTTTCCATGCTTTCATAATAATGTAACCTTATTTTCCTGTTAATATAACGACAGACTGACCGCAAAGTTCGATCCGCGGCGCATCCACCCACTCCTCCTCTTTTAGGAACGGTGCCCGCTCTCTGGCGGTGTCCATCAGCAGATACCACTTTTTTTCTTCCCGGGAAGCTTCGGAAGCGCCAATCTGGTAGGACCCATGTGAAAATTGCAGCCGACATAAAGGAATTCCTCCCCCTCTGTTCCATCGCCATCCTCTTTTCCGCAGTAGAGCATGCCCAAAAGACTGTCTCTCGCCGGAAAGATCTGAAATCCACGCATTCTCTCCGTGATAGGACAAATCGGGATACCCCGTTCCTTTTGCATCGGAAAGCTGTTTTGGCATATCCGCGGCGAGCACGGGATGCTCCCTGCGAAACGCTGCCATCCGCCCCACAAACTCCCGGAACCACGCGTAGCGCCTCATCTTTCTTCCAGTTCACCCAGCCGGTCGGATTGTCCGACAGCGGTATACATTGTTGTTGCCGTTCCTGGGAATCTCCCGTCTCGTCCCCCTCATACAAAAGCGGGACTCCTGTGCGAGAAAAAGCACCGCCACCGCATTGCACATCTGCCGTTCACGGATTCTTACGATCCGCTGCTTGCGGCTTCGTCCCCTCCACGCCGTAGTTGGCGCTCAAATTCCAGTCGCTTCCATCCCGGTTCTCCTCCCCCGTTGTCTTCATTGTGTTTCTGCTCATAGCAGAAGAGATCCCGCAGGGAAAACCCGTTATTGTCCGAAATGTAATTGACAAATCCGTGATACTGATGCTGTTTGCGCTGCTGGCATGCAAATGCATCCATACCGCCGTTCTTGTGATTGAGCAGCGCCCGGACGGGATACAGATATTCGTCATTGTATACATACAGATGCGGATAACGGCACGGGTGCCAGAGCACAGCGTTCTCGAAACGGCAGCAAAAATCTTCGTCCGTCTAAGCCACGCATCCTGTGCAATCTGCGTGACGGGCAGATTCTCCCCAGCAGATGGAAGCCATCCACATGATACTCCCGACCCAGTAACGCAGCGCATCTAAGATCAGATTCTGATTGACATTCTCAGGAAAATACATCTCCATCACACATTCCATGTGATTCTCATGGAGCGCGCGGATGAGTTTTTTCCATTCGACGGCCGCATCCTGCCCTTTCGCGTAGGACGCCTTTACCGCAAAATAATTGGCGGGCGCATATCCCCACAGGTTCACACGCTCCGGCATCGCACATGCTTCCGGCTTGATCTGATCCTCTTTCCGCACCTGCCAGCTGATATATTCCGGCAATACCGCCTTCTCCTTTAAGATCAGTTCCTCAAACTCATACACCGGCATGAACTCCACCGTCGTGACACCAAGTTCTTTCAGATAGGGAATCTTATCGCGCACCGCCGCAAAAGTTCCCCGCTCGCTGCAGGGATTCCCGCATCCATCGAAAATCCGCGGATGTTGAGCTTATAGAGGAACATCTCATGGCGCGGGATCTCGGATGTACATCCGTCCCCCACGAAAAAAGTGTCATCCGAATAACCGCCGCAGACCCGGAACTCATTCTTAACGCGCCCTGCGTCTCTCCAGCGCTCTCTGCCGATGATGCGTTTTGCATAAGTATCGGTCACGACCGTCCCGCTGATTTTATAATTATAACGCAGGCTCTCTGCCTTAAGCCCCGCGACAAAGACTGACCGGATCGCTCCTCTGCAGCAGCTTTCCGGCACCTTAAGTTCCTGCCGGATTCCGCCGTCTTTCCCGTACAGAAGAATACTGCAGTCCTCTTCCTTTTCTGCCTCAAACGATTCCTCCGAAAGCGGGCTTCACGATTGTATCTGCAAAAGCAGTACGCTCCGTTCGTTCCGTTCCGGCGTATCCGGCAAAAGCGAAAGAATACAAGATTTTCAGTCAAGTTTGACAGCTGCACTACGATGCTTCACTGCGTTAAACGAC
>VOFC01006700.1_pt1 | contig 18822 bp, 30 predicted proteins | sample 5384161 | NCBI WGS metagenome assembly VOFC01 (sample SAMN12384722, study PRJNA508395) | human gut metagenome | isolation source: healthy gut B | host: Homo sapiens
GGAGAATTCTTCCGATATTATGGCGCAGCTTGCTGTTCAGGGTCCGAAGGCTATTCTTGCTTTTTTGCAGAAGTTGACGGATATTGATCTGTCGGCTATTCCATTATACATTTACCGTTGGCCGGTTTGCAGGGGAAAAGAGAATGTGATTATCTCAATACGGGTTATACCGGTGCGGGAGGTTTTGAGCTTTATTTCTATCCGGATGCTGCCGAGGCGGTATGGAAAGCTGTATTTGAGGCGGGGGAAGAATTCGGTATCAAGCCGGTAGGGCTGGGTGCTCGTGATACGCTTCGCCTTGAAATGGGCTTCTGTCTGTATGGAAATGACCTGGATGATACCACGTCTCCTATAGAAGCCGGATTGGGATGGATCACTAAGTTTGTGGAGGGCAAGGATTTTGTCAACCGTCCGATGCTGGAAGGCAGAAGGCAGAAGGAACTACCCGTAAAACTAGTTGGTTTTGAAATGATTGACCGAAGGCATTCCTCGTCACGGCTATGAATTGGTGAATGTGGAAGGAGAAGGTATAGGAGTGGTGACTTCCGGTACAATGTCTCACTCGCAAGATTGGTATTGGCATGGGATTGAAACCGGAATATGCCAAGGCAGGTACGGAGATCTGTATTGATATGCGTGGACGTAAATTGAAGGCAATAGTGGTGAAAGCCACCTTTTAGAAAATAAAAAGATTTTTCCATTCTATAGGCATAAAAGGGTATCCCTCCTTTATGCCTATTATATATTGGCAATGTTTGTACTTGAGGGTAAGAATGAATTGACACATACGAAACAAGAAGGATAGAATATCTTTATCATAAATATATTTTGGATATTGGATAAAACTCTAAATGGATGTAAAAGTGGAAGGTGAAATCATTGTGGTAGTATAATTCTTTTTAATATTAACTTCTTTTTCCTTTCAATAGATTGCATACACTAAAGATCGTTTCTTATATTTGAAAACTTATTGTTCGTACACACAAAAACTATTAACTATGAAGTCTATTCTATTTTTAGCAATTGTCTTATTATCTTTATCTTTTCAGAGTTGTAAAGATAATCTTAGTGTTCAACTCCCGCAAGTCGCAACTACCAGCAAAGATGCTGCGGTGTTAAAGGAATTTGTTGATATAAATAAAACTACGCATGAATATTATATCAATTCTAATAAACGCAATTCTGTATTATCGTATATAACTAATGTGGCTGTAGAAGAGTTAAATTCCGTCAATTCCTTAATCTTAGTATCTTTAAAGAAAGTATTAATCAAGTAAATAGTAGGTGTGGACAATTGGCGGCCTCTCATGGCGTAGATTATATTGTGATGATAACAGAAAATGAAATATACATTAGTCAGATAAAGGATGATTCGCCAATTGAATTGAAGAAAAAACAGTTTGATAATGGTAGATATTCTTCTACAGTAGCGTCACTGAACGTAACGGATTATAAGGAGAGTTATTATATAAATAAAAGTAATTATATCGAAACATCTATAGAATTAAATCACAATCTTATAAGAATGCAGGTTGGGCATTCTACGTAACCTGCCACATTAGAAATATTGACAATAAAGGAGACAGCAAGAGTGCTATTTTGTGGAATTGGTTATAATATCAATCCTTGTTTTGAATGGTCTGTAACTCTCAGGGAGATTATGCAGAATGGAATTTTGAAACGACGAGTTTAAATGCTCCCTGTATTGCAAACTTCAAATTCTTACGTTGATGAAAGGTAGAGATTTTTGTATCACTCGTTTTATCATGGCTTTTCTTATGACAGGCTGTGTGGAGAAGACCGGATATTATACAAAGGCGGAAGATGATGTCATATCTCTGATATGTGATGTAACATGGGCTAGTCAAAAAACAGTCAATGATGCTGACGAGACGATTCAAGGGCTGTATACGTTTAGAAGAGATGGTACGTGTACTCAAACTTCAATTGTAACTGATAAAAACGGAAAAGAACAACGACGTGTTGTTAATATGAGATGGGCTTTTTATGATCAGAGTTCCAGTACAATTTATTTTGGTTCTGATCATTATTGGGATATAGAAGAACTTACAACCAAGAAATTTGCCATTTATGACCGATGGGGAGAATATGGGGAAATAAATATGTCCAGAGAATATAAAGAGTTTACTCCTTTAGAATAATTTGATAGTTTTCAAATATCTACGATAAATAATTCTCATATCCTTTTATCAAATTCAACGGAAAAATGAAGGTTGTGGTTCGGGAATTAGTATCATAAAATGAAGTCGGTAGTTTATCTATTAAAGGATAGGCTATCGATTTTTTACATAATTAATAATGTTTATATAAGTAATTAGATGTTTTGTGCGGGCTGTTTGTTGCCATTGGTTTAAAACATATCCGTGAATATGTTGTTTATCCCATAGAAATAATATAATTTTGTCATCAAATACGATAAAATAATGTCTCAATTACCTACACTCATTGCCGATCTTGCGCTGATATTGATTTGTGCCGGGTTATGACTTTGTTGTTTAAGAAGTTGAAACAACCTCTGGTCTTGGGATATGTAGTTGCCGGATTTCTGGCAAGTCCGCATATGCCGTATACTCCTTCAGTGATGGATACTGCCAATATTAAGACTTGGGCGGATATTGGTGTTATATTTTTGCTGTTTGCTCTTGGTTTGGAATTTAGTTTTAAGAAGATTGTCAAGGTGGGTGGTTCTGCCATCATTGCTGCCTGTACCATCATCTTTTGTATGATTTTGTTGGGAATAGGAGTCGGCATGGGTTTCGGCTGGCACAGGATGGACAGTCTGTTCTTGGGCGGTATGATTGCGATGTCGTCTACTACTATTATTTATAAAGCTTTTGATGATTTAGGACTAAGGAAGAAGCAGTTCACCGGACTTGTGCTGAGTATCTTGATTTTGGAAGATATACTGGCTATTGTATTGATGGTGATGCTTTCTACGATGGCTGTAAGCCATAATTTTGAAAGGTACGGAAATGTTGGAAAGTATCGGTAAACTATTGTTTTTCCTTATTCTGTGGTTTGTTGTCGGTATCTATCTGATTCCTGAATTCTTGAAACGCTGCAGGAAACTGATGGGAGAGGAAACTCTGCTTATCGTATCATTGGCACTGTGTTTCGGTATGGTAGTGATGGCAGCCAATACAGGATTCTCTGCTGCATTCGGTGCATTTATAATGGGATCTATTCTGGCGGAAACAATCGAGGCGGAATCCATAGACCGGCTGGTGAAACCGGTAAAGGATCTTTTGGAGCTATTTTTTCGTATCGGTCGGTATGATGGTGGATCCTGCAATGATTGTAGAATATGCCGTACCTATTATAGTTATTACTTTGGCTGTTATCTTGGGACAGGCCGTTTTTGGTACATTCGGTGTTATTCTCTCCGGAAAGCCCTTTGAAGACGGCTATGCAATGCGGCTTCAGTTTAACTCAGATTGGCGAGTTTGCTTTTATTATTGCATCGCTGGGGGTATCGCTCCATGTGACGAGTGATTTTCTGTATCCTATTGTGGTGGCAGTTTCGGTTATAACCACCTTTCTTACTCCCTATATGATTCGCCTGGCTGAGCCGGCTTCTACTTTTGTGGATGCTCATCTTCCGGAATCATGGAAAAAAATAATGATGCGTTATTCTTCCGGCTCGCAAACAGTACTTAATCATGAGAATTTGTGGAAGAAGCTGTTGCTGGCAATGGTACGCATAACTGTGGTATATTCAATTGTCAGTATATCCATTATTGCACTGTCTTTTCCGTTTTGTTGTGCCATTCTTTAAGGAGAACCTGCCTCATTTCTGGGCATCGTTGTTGGGGAGCGGTATTTATGATTCTGTGTATTGCTCCTTTTCTTGCGTGCCATTATGGTGAAAAAAATCATTCGGTTGGAGTTTATGACCTTATGGCATGATAGCCGTGCCAACCGCGCGCCGCATTGGTATCGACAATCGTGATTCGTATTATGATAGCGGCCTTTTTGTCATCTTTGTTATTTCCGGATTATTTAAGGCGTCTATCGGATTGATTATTGGGTGGCTGTACTTATTGTATTGTTGATGGTATGGTCACGCCGTTTGAAAAAACAGTCAATATTAATTGAGCGACGTTTCTTTCAGAATCTTCGTTCAAGAGATGTGCGTGCAGAGTATCTGGGAGAAAAGAAGCCGGAGTATGCCGGTCGTTTGTTGTCGCATGATTTGCATCTTGCCGATATGGAAATTCCCGGTGAATCCACTTGGGCGGGTAAGACATTGATGGAGCTGAACTTGGGAAAGAAGTTTGGAGTTCATGTAGCTTCTATTCTTCGTGGAAAGAGAAGGATTAATATCCCCGGTGGCTCCGTCCGTCTGTTTCCAATGGATAAGATACAGGTGATAGGGACGGATGAACAATTAAGTGTGTTTAATGAGGCGATGCAAAACGGAGCGAAGATAGACTGGGAGGTCTATGAAAAGAGCGAGATGGCTTTGAAGCAGTTTATCATTGACAGTGATTCTGTTTTTCTGGGTAAAACGATTCGTGAATCGGGTATCCGCGACAAATATCATTGTATGATAGCCGGTGTTGAACGTGAAGATGGCACTCTGATGGTGCCTGATGTAAATGCTCCGCTCGAAGAAGGCGATGTAGTGTGGGTGGTAGGCGAAAAAGAGAATGTGTACCAATTAGTCGATCAAAAAACGAAAAAGTACAAGCCGGATAAGAATGGAATACTTATTTTTGCAACGATAAAAACTTAAAATAAGAATATCATGAAGAGTGATCCGAAAAGAATGTCTGTATTGCCAGAACAATGAAACGCTGCATAATCTGATGATTGAGATTGCGCAATTGAGTGTGTCACGTGTGTTTTTGTTTAAGGAACAAACCTACCGTGGACGTTGTCTTGTTTCTTATAAAGACCATGTGAACGACTTGTTTGAACTGAGCGATGAAGATCGTAATGCTTTTATGGCAGATGTAGCGCGTGTCACCCGTGCCATGCAAAAAGCTTTCCAGCCGGAAAAGATTAATTATGGTGCTTACTCGGATAAATTGTCTCATTTGCATTTTCATTTAGCACCTAAATATGTGGATGGACCTGATTATGGAGGTATATTCCAAATGAACCCGGGAAAGGTTTATCTGACTGACGCAGAATATCAGGAACTGATTGATGCTGTTAAAGCGAATCTGTAAAAAGAAAGGGCGAACTGCAACTCTATAAGTGGTAAGCTATACAAATCGTAAACAATGAACGGTGAGCAAGCCTGTGGATATAACGCAGTCTGTTCACCGTTCATTGTTTACGATTCATCGTTTTTCTATTTATCCTATTCTTCAAAATCGAAATCAAAGTCGAAATCATCCATAAACTCCGGAGTTGTAAATTCTTCCAGTTCCCGGCGGTCTTTCTTGGTCGGTCGTCCGGTTCCACGTGCCCGGTCTACGAATCCGCTGATTTTGCTCATTTCAAGTAACTCATATTGATCGGGGAGTCGTTACATTTTCCATCATTTCCGATACCAGTTTGGCTCCTACACGTTTCTCAATCGGTTGTAATACTTTGAATGAGTATGTGATAGGTGGTTTCTTCACTTGAATAACATCACCCGGTTTTATCATACGGGCAGCTTTGACCAGCGAACCGTTGATGGTAATACGTCCTTTTTTACAAGCTTCTGCTGCTATCGTACGTGTTTTGAAGATACGTGCGGCCCACAGCCACTTGTCTATTCTTGCTTCAGCCATTTTAGTTAGTTATTTAGTGATAAATAATTAGTCGGTTAGTGGACGTTATCATTGATCGCTAACCGTTCATTGTTATCTTTTTTTTTATAGAACAGGTTCATTATTTCTTGTTGAACTGGTTCATAGTGATGTCAATTCCGGCAAGACAGAAACTTTTAATAATCTCACCTGCCGTTGCCAGCCTTTCCTCCATTGTCTTCCAGTCTTCATCAGTGAAGTGACCTAATACAAAATCTATTTGTCCGCCACGGGGAAAATCGTTGCCGATACCAAAGCGCAGACGGGCATAGTTTTGAGTGCCCAGAGTGGCGGCAATATGCTTTAATCCGTTATGACCGGCATCACTTCCTTTTCCTTTTAGGCGTAACGTTCCGAAAGGAAGAGCCAGATCATCTACTACGATCAGCACATTTTCCAATGGAATATTTTCTTTCTGCATCCAATAGCGAACGGCCAATCCACTCAGGTTCATAAAAGTCGATGGCTTGAGCAGGATCAACTGACGTCCTTTGATGGAAAAGCTGGTGGTGAATCCATAGCGTCCATCCATAAAAGGAGGAGCATTGTTAATTCTGGCCAATGCTTCTACTGTCATGAATCCGATATTATGTCGGGTTTCATGATACTCGGGACCAATGTTTCCCAGTCCGACAACTAAATATTTTATCATCGTTTTTCCGTAAAACAGTTCATTAATATAGAAAGAGAAACGCAAATTAACGCAAACTAATGCAGACTGAACATCTGCTTTAATCTGCATTAATCTGCGTTTGAACTAAATCTCTTTACAGGAATAGTCTCAATTACTTTCCGGCTGCAGCTGCTGCACCTCTTGCTGCACGAGTCAACTTAACGGCACATACCACAGCTTCTTTAGCACTCATCAATTCAAGGCCTTCGAAGCTCAGTTCGCCAACTTTAACAGTCTTACCCAATCCCAGGTGAGAAACGTTAACAGTCAGTTTTTCAGGAATTACATTGTACAGAGCTTTCACTTTGATCTTACGCATCTGCAGTGCAAGTTTACCACCGGCTTTCACACCTTCTGCAAGACCTTCCAATTGTACAGGAACTTCCATTACGATAGGTTTAGCTTCGTCAATCTGATAGAAGTCAACATGAAGAATGTTGTCTTTTACCGGGTGGAATTGAATATCTTTCAGGATAGCGTTTACTTTTTTGCCATCGATATCCAGATCTACTACGTAAATGTGCGGAGTATAAACCAAGTTACGAAGACCTTCGTTAGTCACTGTAAAGTGAACAACTTCACCAGCTCCGTAAAGTACACAAGGCACACCACCGTTCTTACGAATTTCTTTTAAAGCTCTTGCTTGTTCCGAAGAGCGTTCTGCAATTGTTCTTGCAGTTCCTTTTACTTCAATTGATTTCATTTCTTTAAAAAATTGTGTTACTCTAAATTAAGTTATTTTGCTTAATTCACCATCACACGATGTGGATTATCACACGATGTTGCAAAAAAGCGGTGCAAAAGTACGTCTTTTTTTGAAATATCAAAGAGTTACTTTCTTAAAAGTCAATATCAATCTTAATTTCGCTCTCCAATTTGTTTTCCGGGCTTCTTCGATTGCTTTCCGTTCATTTTCTTCATCAGCTTCGATGTTCAGGCGGGCGATATATTCGTTCGCATCACTGCACTCAATGAAGTTGACTGCTTCTTCGAGTCCTGCCATAAACTTCTGAAAGTCCTCCCTATATAGGAAGATTTTGTGTTTTTCGAAACTAACCTGAGAATCGTCACCTTCTCCCGTTATCACTTTCTTACTCTCTGTAATAGCTACAGGAACATTTCATCTTTACGGTTCTTTTTTACATCGAGGTAATAGATGCGTTTACCTGCTTTAATGGACTTGGAGAATACGATCTCCTTATCATTCATGTCTGCGCTCATTTTCTTTTTAAAATCTTCCATATAATTGGGTCCGTTAATAATCGGCTTCAAAATTGGATATTTTTTAAACTGTCAAAAGAAAAAGCGCAGAGAATCAAATACTGCATTAAAAAATGTGATTTATTTGTGGAAACTCATTAAAAATATCTACTTTTGCAGTTCGATAACAACAGTATTAATTTGAATTATGATCAACAGAGTTCTTATTCGTCTTAAGATTATACAAATAGTGTATGCCTATTACCAAAATGGCAGCAAAAATCTAGACTCAGCGGAGAAAGAGTTATTCTTTAGTCTTTCAAAGGCGTATGACCTTTATAATTATTTGCTAATGCTGATGATAGCATTGACAGAGTATGCACAAAAGCGTATTGATGCGGCAAAAGCTAAATTGGCACCCACGAAAGAAGAATTGTATCCCAACAAAAAGTTTGTGGAAAATAAGTTTATTGCCCAATTGGAAGTCAATAAGCAGCTGTCCGAGTTTATTGCCAATCAAAAAGGACTTGGGCAAATGATCAGGATTTCGTCAAAGAGCTTTATGAGAAAATAGTAGAAAGCGATATTTATAAAGATTATATGGCCTCCGGTGATAATTCATATGAAGCTGATCGCGAATTATGGAGAAAAATCTATAAGACATATATCTTTAATAATGATTCTCTCGACCAGGTATTGGAGGACCAGAGTCTGTATTGGAACGATGATAAGGAAATTGTAGATACATTCGTCCTGAAAACGATCAAACGTTTTTGATGAAAAGAAGGGTGCCAATCAGGAATTACTTCCTGAATTTAAGGATGACGAAGATCAAGAGTTTGCACGTCGTCTGTTCCGTCGTACTATTTTGAATTCCGACTATTACCGTCATTTGGTTAGTGAGAATACAAAAAAATTGGGATCTGGACCGTATTGCATTTATGGACGTAATTATTATGCAGACTGCATTAGCAGAAATTCTTAGTTTCCCGAACATTCCGGTCAGTGTTTCGTTAAATGAATATGTAGAGATAGCGAAGTTGTATAGCACAGCTAAAAGCGGTAGCTTTATCAACGGAACGCTGGATGGAATAGTTAATCAATTGAAAAAAGAAGGTAAGTTGACTAAAAACTGATACCTTTGTCCATATAGTAGAAACTAAAACTGATTATTTATGAACTTATTGGCTGTATTATTGCAAGCTCCTGCCGGTGCTGCCGGAGGTGGAAGTATGATGTGGATCATGCTGATAGCTATGTTTGTTATCATGTATTTCTTTATGATCCGTCCTCAAAATAAGAAGCAGAAAGAAATAGCTAATTTCCGTAAATCTCTTCAGGTAAATCAGAATGTGGTAATTACTGCAGGTGGTATCCACGGAACAATCAAAGAGATTACTGATGATTATATAGTACTTGAAATTGCTTCTAATGTAAAGATTAAAATAGACAAGAATTCTATTTTCGCTGATGCTTCAGCTGCTAGCAATCAATCTAAATAATAGTTGATAAATAAGTGCCTATGTTTGATCGTAGGAAAATAGAATATACATATTTAAAACTATCAAAAAGAAAATTAAGGATTTTCTGCTCAGTGATAAGAGCAGAGAGTTCTTAATTTTTTATTTTTCTTCTTGATAGCCGGTGGATTTTGGCTGCTTCAGACTCTGAATAGTGACTATGAAGCCGAGTTCTCCATTCCGGTACGAATAAAAGATGTTCCCAATAATGTAGTGCTGACTTCGGAACCGCCTTCCGAACTTCGCGTCAGAGTGAAAGATAAAGGTACGGTGCTGCTCAATTATATGTTGGGAAAAAGTTTTTTTCCAGTCAATTTAAGTTTTCTCGATTATAAAGGGAAAAATAATCATGTGAAGATTTATGCATCCGATTTTGAGAAAAAGATATTGAGTCAATTGAATGTGTCTTCCAAAATTCTTTCAATCAAGCCGGATACATTAGAGTATATCTATTCTGAAGGAAAGTCTAAGTTAGTACCTGTCCGCTTTCAGGGAAAGTGACAGCCGGACTTCAATATTATGTATCAGATACGATTTGTAATCCGGATTCTGTATTAGTTTATGCTCCGGAAGGAATTCTGGATACTATCACCACCGCATATACTCAAAAGATAAACCTGGAGAATATTTCAGATACAACCCGGCGACGAATTCCGCTGAATTCTGAAAAGAGGAGTGAAGTTTGTTCCGGCTTCGGTAGAAATGATATTTCCGGTAGATATTTATACGGAGAAAACAGTAGAGGTGCCATTACACGGAGTTAATTTCCCAGCCGATAAGGCATTGCGTACCTTCCTTCCAAAGTTCAGATTACTTTCCAGGTGGGGTTGAAGCGGTTTCGCAGCATAAAAGCAAGCGATTTTATCATCAATATTTCTTATGAAGAGTTGTTGAAGCTGGGTTCTGATAAATATACGGTTAAATTGAAGTCGTTCCCAAGTGGAATCAATCAAATCCGTATTGTTCCTGAGCAAGTAGACTTCTTGATAGAACAAATTACTTCTAATGTCGATTAAGATTGGTATAACCGGTGGTATCGGTAGCGGGAAAAGTGTGGTTTCAGATTATTTGGAATAATGGGAATTCCTGTTTATATTTCAGATATAGAAGCAAAGCGTATCACGCAGACAGATCCGGTGATTTGTCAGGAACTTTGTGCGCTGGTCGGTCAGGATGTGTTTCAAAATGGTGTGTTGAATCGTTCTTTGCTGGCATCCTATATGTTCGGTCATCCGAATCGTGTGCAGAAAGTGAATGAAATTATTCATCCACAGGTGAAAGAAGATTTTCGTCGGTGGGCTGCCCGGTTTGGTGGTGAACAATTGGTGAGGTATGGAGTCTGCCATACTTGTGGAAGCCGGTTTTAGGAGTGAAGTTGATTTTCTGGTTATGGTGTATGCGCCGCTGGAAGTGAGAGTGGAGCGCGCCATAAAACGGGATTGTTCATCGAGAGAACAGGTGATGAAGCGTATTGAGGCACAAATGAGTGATGAAGTTAAGAGAAGTCATGCTGGTTTCGTGATAGTAAATGACAATGAAACACCGTTAATTCCGCAGGTTTTGGAGCTTATTTCTTTGCTATCTAAAAATAATCATTACCTTTGCGACGCAAAAAATAATTAATAAATAAAAGAATATATACTATGTTGAAGACTATCCTGTCTATCTCCGGTAAACCGGGATTGTACAAACTAATTTCGCAAGGAAAAAATATGTTGATTGTTGAATCAATCAGTGCAGATAAAAAACGTTTTCCCGCTTATGGTAATGAGAAAATTATTTCTTTGGCCGATATAGCAATGTATACGGACGATGCAGAAGTGCCTTTGTATGATGTGCTGGAAGCTATAAAGAGAAAGAGAAATCAGCGCAGGCTTCTATCGACCCGAAAAAGGCTACTCCTGAACAATTGCGTGAATACTTGGCTGAAGTATTACCAAACTTTGATCGTGAACGCGTATATGTAGCAGATATCAAGAAATTGGTAGCTTGGTATAACATTTTGATTTCTAATGGAATCACAGAATTTAAACCGGAAGGTGAAGTTAAGGAAGAAGACAGCTGCAGAATAATCTGTACCGTTTATTTAATCAAAAATAGAGAACATGATAAGCATTTTAAATGCTTATCATGTTTTTTCGTATAAACACTTGTATGTTCAGAAAAAAATTAGTATTATTTGGGTAATCTTTTACTAAAATAAATATCTTCTACTTATATTGTAAATAATGATGCTTTTTATGTATCTTTGTCGCTGTTCACTATTCTTGGGAATAGCAGTAGTGAACAGGGTGAATAACAATAGAGAACAAAAGCGTTATAAAGATATTATTCAAGACTTGAGATCTGGACAATATTGAACTACTTAGGAATAATGTTTAAACGCTCGTGTTCTGCCATGTATGTAAATATGTGGTTGAACATTAGTTGTTTTGCATGATTTAGCTAGTAGATGTCTAAAGCGTCAAGGGGGGGGATAATTGTAGTAAGTTCCCACGCTTTTTTATTTTTAATAGCCTTCTAGGGGAGCAGATGGTTTTTGATGTAGGGTATGGAGACAATAACAAATAAAGAAGTAAACGTCCGTTTGGACAATGAAAAAGGAACATTGTGCTTAACAGGAATGTTGGTAGGTACAATGGTATTGTTTTTACGATTCAAGGGAGAATTAAAAAGGCAAACATAAATTTGCTTTGCCTTCATTGACTATGGAAATCCCTCAACAGGGTACCTATGTTTTGGTAATGAGCCATCCGAATTGCCAACCGGAAGTCCGGAGATTTACATATTCAGGGATATAAATAATACCGGTATGCTTCTTATCAAGCATACCGGCATTCTATTTAAATGGAAACTCTTAATTTCTGAATACCAATCCGTCTCCACCAGCGTCAACGGTAATTGCTTTACTGCGGTCGACTTCCTGGGAAAGTAACTTTTGGATAGATCGTTCAGTAAATAACGCTGGATAGCTCTTTTTACTGGACGGGCTCCAAATTCAGGATCATATCCTACTTGGGATAAGAAGTCCAATGCTCCTTCCGTCAGTTTCAGTTCCACTCCGTTTTCGGCAAGCATTTTCTGAACTCCCTTGATTTGTAAGAGTACGATCTGCTTGATTTCCTTTTCATTCAATGGTAAGAACATGATCGTTTCATCAACACGGTTCAGGAATTCCGGGCGAATCGTCTTTTTCAACATATTCATGACTTCCTTCTTCGTTTCTTCAATCACTTCTTCTTTATTGGAACCGTGCAACTTCTCCATCTGACTTTGTATATAAGAACTACCCATATTCGAAGTCATGATGATGATTGTATTTTTGAAGTTGACCACCCTTCCTTTATTGTCAGTCAGTCGTCCGTCATCCAATACCTGTAACAGGATATTGAAAACATCCGGATGAGCTTTTTCTATCTCGTCAAACAGGACAACAGAGTAAGGTTTCCGACGTATAGCTTCTGTCAGCTGACCGCCTTCATCATATCCTACGTATCCCGGAGGCGCTCCGACTAAACGGAAACACTGTGCTTTTTCCTGATACTCGCTCATGTCGATACGAGTCATCATCGTTTCGTCATCGAACAGGAACTCTGCCAATGCCTTCGCCAACTCGGTTTTACCGACACCCGTGGTCCCGAGGAAAATAAACGAACCGATAGGACGTTTCGCATCCTGCAATCCGGCACGACTACGGCGTACGGCATCTGCCACGGCTTCAATCGCTTCATCCTGACCGATTACACGTTGATGAAGTTCCTCTTCCAAGTGCAATAGTTTATCCTTTTCACTTTGCAGCATCTTGCTGACAGGGATGCCCGTCCAGCGTGAAACAACGTCAGCGATGTCTTCGGCATCTACTTCTTCTTTGATCATGGCTTTATCGCCTTGCATATCACGTAGCTGCTTTTGAGTATCTTCTATCTCTTTGTCCAAAGCCTGAAGTTTACCGTAACGGATTTCGGCTACTTTACCATAGTCACCTTCACGTTCTGCTTTCTCTGCTTCAAATTTAAGATTCTCTATCTCAACTTTATTCTGCTGGATTTTATCCATCAGCGTTTTTTCACTCTGCCATTTGGCTTTAAAGGACTTTTCCTGTTCTTTAAGTTCGGCAAGCTCCTTACCGATGATTTCCAGTTTCGGCTTATCATTTTCACGCTTAATGGCTTCACGTTCGATTTCTAACTGTTTGATCTTACGTGAGATTTCATCCAACTCTTCCGGAACGGAATCTACTTCCATGCGGAGTTTGGCGGCAGCTTCATCCATCAGGTCAATGGCTTTATCCGGTAGGAAGCGGTCGGTAATATAACGGTTACTCAATTCTACGGCAGCAATGATGGCATCGTCTTTAATCCGTACATGGTGATGGTTTTCGTAACGTTCTTTCAGTCCACGAAGGATAGAAATAGTACTCAAGTTATCCGGTTCATCCACTTGTACGATTTGGAAACGGCGCTCCAACGCTTTGTCCTTTTCGAAGTACTTTTGATATTCGTCGAGGGTTGTTGCTCCGATGGAACGTAGTTCTCCACGAGCTAAGGCAGGTTTTAGAATATTTGCAGCATCCATGGCGCCTTCACCCTTTCCGGCTCCTACCAGTGTATGAATCTCATCAATGAACAGAATTATGTCACCTTCTGATTTCTTCACTTCATTGACAACTGATTTCAGTCGTTCTTCAAACTCACCTTTATACTTTGCACCGGCAACCAATGCTCCCATATCCAGTGAATAGACCTGTTTGTTTTTCAGGTTTTCAGGTACATCTCCTCGAAGGATACGATGTGCCAAGCCTTCTACGATTGCTGTCTTACCAGTTCCCGGTTCACCGATTAGAATCGGATTATTCTTTGTACGGCGGCTCAATATCTGGAGTACCCGGCGGATTTCTTCATCACGTCCGATTACAGGATCAGTTTTCCGCTACGAGCAGCTTCATTCAGGTTGATAGCGTACTTTTTCCAATGATTGATAAGTGTCCTCACTGGATTGTGACGTTACTTTTTCTCCTTTCCTTAATTCGCTGATAGCGTTACGCAACTCCTTTTCCGTCATTCCGGCATCTTTCAGAATGGTGGCAACGGTACTTTTTACAGTCAGCAATGCTAGTATGATATGCTCTAATGAAACAAACTCGTCGCCCATTTCCTTTAGAATACTGTGTTGCTTTCTGCAATACTTCGTTAGATTCACGACTCAGATACGGTTCTCCGCCGGATACTTTTGGCAGGGAGTCGATCTGTTTGTCGACAACAAGAGCTACCTGCTGTCCGTTCATGCCAAGTTTCTGGAAGATGAAGTTAGTGACGTTTTCGCCCACCTTCATCACTCCCTGCATGATGTGGACAGGTTCTATGGCTTGTTGCCCCCGGCTTTTCACCAGATTTACAGCCTCCTGTATCGCTTCTTGGGATTTGATTGTAAAATTGTTAAAGTTCATATCGTTGTTCTCCTTTCTTATTTCACGTTTTTAATAACACTTAAAGGGGCGCAAAAGATTTGCCAAGTATGAAAAATATGACAAAATAGCATGATTATTAAGGAGTTACAGGACAAAATGACCTTTTTATCTGGGAGTAACTGACGAATTTGCTATAAAATATCATTTGTTACCTGATACGCTTGTTTGTGTAATCTTAGCCTGTGATGAAAGAAAATAAATATTGAAAAGTGGATAAATAAAAGTATTGTAGTATCTTTATCCGCTGTAATAATATAGATGGTATATGAGTGATAAGCCCCAAATAAAACTTGCTGAAACAGTGGTGTTGATTGACGCTGCTTTTTTGAATTTTGTAATAACGGATATAAAAGGATATTTTGAAGAGATTTTGCATCGTTCTTTACAAAGAGATAGACCTTTCGATGTTGACCACCTATATAACCTTGGATGCAGGGATTACAGAAGGGAAGAACGAGGTGCAATTTCTTTTTGTGTATGATAAAGAATCCAGTCGATTGCAATATTGCCAACCTTCCGATTTGCAGGAAGAATTGAATGGAGTTGCGTTTCAGAGCCCTTATGGTGAATATTCTTTTGCTAGTGTTCCTTCGGAAGGGATGGTTTCACGCGAAGATTTGTTTTTGGATTTATTGTCTATCGTTGCTGATTCGGCTGATGTGAAAAAGGATGATTGTCGTTTCTTTCAATGAAGAGTATGGAAAGAAAGTGACTGATGCTTTGCATGAAGTGAAAGGCAAAGAGGTCATTCAATTCCGTATGAATGAGCCCGAACTTCCGGTGGATTATAAATGGGATATGCTGGCTTTCCCTGTCATGCAGGCGTTGGGGATAAAAGCGGAAGAATTGCAATAACTATTGTGCTTTTATTCTTTCTGTAATTCATTATTCGTCATTGATTTCTTAACTGTTAATCATAATTGCCGTGTCCGATTTTCGTTTAAAAGTATTTCAGAGCGTAGCGAAGAATCTAAGCTTTACGAAGGCTTCGCAAGAATTGTTTGTCAGTCAACCTGCTATCACCAAACATATTCAGGAGCTGGAGACTTACTATCAAGCTCGTTTATTCGACCGTCAAGGGAGCAAAATCTCACTGACTAAGGCCGGAGAATTGCTGCTGAAACATAGCGAGAAAATCCTGGACGATTATAAACAATTAGAATATGAGATGCATCTGTTGCATAATGAATATATCGGCGAACTGAAATTGGGGGCCAGTACTACGATTGCGCAATATGTACTTCCTCCTCTGTTAGCGAACTTTATAGCTAAGTTTCCGCAGATCAATCTTTCTTTGATTAATGGAAATTCCCGGGGAGTGGAAGCTGCCTTGCAAGAGCATCGGATTGATTTGGGACTGGTCGAAGGGATCTTCCGCTTACCTAATCTGAAATATACTCCATTTTTGCAAGACGAACTGGTTGCCGTGGTGCATACACAGAGTAAATTAGCTGTCACGGATGAGATTACTCCGGAAGATTTGCTGAATATTCCTTTGGTTTTGCGGGAGAGGGGCTCGGTACATTAGATGTGTTTGAACGTGCCTTATTGCAACATAATCTCAAACTTTCTTTTTTAAATGTATTGATGTATCTCGGTAGTACAGAGAGTATCAAGCTTTTTTTGGAACATACGGACTGTATGGGAATTGTTTCTATCCGTTCGGTGCATAAAGAGCTTGTAGCTGGCAATCTCCGTGTAGTCGAAATAAAAGGAATGCCGATGCTGCGCGAATTTAACTTTGTACAGCTGCAAGGGCAGGAGGGAGGATTGTCACAGGTGTTTATGCGTTTCGCCGGACATCATAGTAAAAGCCTGTAAGTTTGTCTTTTCTCTCGTGCAATCGCTTCTCCAGAATAAGAAAAATGATTTTCATTTCTCATATTCTCATAATTATTTTATAATAATCTTATAACCAGATAATTACTGAATGAGAAACGTTTTGAGAAAGCCTATTTCTCATAGTTTCTTTTAGTGAAATAGGCCTCAAAACAGTTATTTCTCATCTATTTCCGGGGTATTTCTCATACTGTTATCCTCTTCGTTCGACTATTTTTTCTTTATATATACCCTGTGTGCTCCTCTTCCTGTGATTTCTATTCCAGAATCCGGTTGATGTCCCCACTGTCTTAGTTCGTTGGTTGCTGCTGTTTGCAACAATCCTGTTAGTTTGCGATATTCCCAAACGGTCAGGAAGGATGTTCATCCAGATACTTTAGAGCTAATGCCAGTCGTTGTTCCGATGTGAATTTATTAGAGGATCGTTGCTTTTTCCAGGGTGCTCTTTCCAGTTGGCATCTTTCGCTGATATTTCTCACCATTTCTCGGTCTACCCGGAAATTTACACCTCCTATAAAAATACTTTGTGCGTTGCGATGACTCCCCCTTCTTCTGGATCTTCCCGCTCCTTGTCTCTGCCTAAAGTAAGAGAGGGAGTAAACGTTCCTATTCCGTCTATCTTTACCGAGCGCCCTTCTGCCATCAAATGCGCCATTTCAATGGCGGTCTGAAGTAGTACGCCTTCTATGTCTCCTGCACTGAATCACTGACGTCGCCAACTCGTTGCGCCAACTCTTTATGCTTGTATTATCTATCCGCGCAAATTTAGGATAAGTAATTCTTTTGCCTGTTTTCTGAAGATCGGGCATCTCCTCTATGATATATCTTGCCATATCATCTATTGTTTAAAGTATTAATAGATAAGTTCTTTTTTTGTATTAGAGGCAAACTTCCTTTCTTCTAATAGTAAAGTTCCTTTTGATTAATTATAAACTATAAATGCAACTTTTGTTTTTATAATTGAAGCTTGCGTTTATAAAAAACAAAGCTTTCATTTTTTATAATCAAAGCTTGCATTTATAGTTTACTCTTATACAAAGATAAGTTTTCTATTTGACAAAAAGAAGTTTATACTTAATAAAGAAGAAGTTTTCTATTAATAGTTTGGGAGGGAATGAAGATGATTAAAAAGAGAAAGGATATAACGGGATTTTATGCTTAATATATTATTTTCTAAAAAGTGGATGCAATGCTTCTGTTAGTTTTTAGAAAAGTGTATATTTGTAATATTATGAGTCATACTAATATCATGCAAGCTGAAGAAAATGATTTGGTAAACATTTTATCTTTGCAAAAGAAATCTTTTATGGTGGTGGCCGAACGAATGAATAAATTCGATCTTCCCCTTTGTTGCAAAAATCAGGATGAGATTTGTGATGAGTATCAGACAGGCATTATTCTAAAATACGTATCAGATGATGGACAGATTGTAGGTTCTGTCGGGGGATGTATGGATGAAAATAGAGTATGTCATATTGGTAAATTGATAGTGCATCCCGATTTTCAGAATAAAGGTATAGGTAGAGAACTTATGACTGAAATAGAACGGTTATTTCCTCACTGTCATAAGTTTTCTCTTTTTACAGGCGAAGAGACACCCAATACTTTGCATCTATATAGCAAAGTCGGTTATAATATTGTATGTAGAAAAGAAATGGAGGGTATCAGCATGATTATTATGGAAAAGAAAAACTTACTTATAGAGATTTTTACGTTTGACGATTTAGAAACTGTTTTAAATTACCTCGAAACAAGCAGGAACTGTTTTTTATGTTTCCTAAAGCTGATTTTCCTTTAACAATCAATCAATTAAAGAATACAATAAAAAGATAGATTTGATTCGACTGTTGTTTTATTTAATAATGAAGTAGTAGGGTTTGCAAATTTCTATGAGGTAAGAGAATCTCAATATTGTGCTATTGGAAATGTAATAGTAAGTCCTTGTTTTCGTAATCGTGGCGTTGGCACATTTCTGATAAATGCTATGGAAGATATTGGGAAAAAGAAATATAATGTATCGGAGCTTCATTTGTCTTGTTTTGATGCTAATACGAGTGGGCTTCTGTTATATACTAAATTAGGATATAAACCCTATGAAATAGAGAAGTACATTAATAAGGAAAACGAAGTCTCGCTTTAATAGAATTGAAAAAAGTGCTGTGATTCGAAATAAATCACTTATTTGATTCTGTTATCTCCTGAAAGTATGATAACTTAAAAAAATGCGAGAAGTATCTATGACCAACTATAACTTACAACGATTTTTTAGATGCCCAGCGAGGTGATTATGAACAAGCCCTTGCAGAAGTTAGAAACGGGCGGAAATATTCCCATTGGATTTGGTATATATTTCCTCAA
>VOFC01003772.1_pt1 | contig 18820 bp, 29 predicted proteins | sample 5384161 | NCBI WGS metagenome assembly VOFC01 (sample SAMN12384722, study PRJNA508395) | human gut metagenome | isolation source: healthy gut B | host: Homo sapiens
GACATTGCGCCTCCGGTGGCTCTGCGGCTGCCTCATGCCGGCGCCGCCATTGCCAAGGCCAACCCTATGAAAAACCGGCATCAACGCCACCAGCTGGCCATCGCAGCCTTTATCGTGCCATACATTTTTGCCTACAGCCCCGCTATGCTGTTTGACAACGCTGAGCAGTGCATTTTGAAGTGGTGCAGATCGTAGTCAGCGCCCCTCATCGGTCTGTTTGGTGTGGCTGCTGGCTTTGAACAGCTTCGTCTATAAGAAGATCCCCATGTTGTTCCGTCTGGCGATGGCTGCCGGCGAGTCTGTGCATGATGATCCCGGCACCGCATCAGTGTGGTTGGCCTCGTGATGATCCGGCGGCATCGTGCTGATCCAGCACATGAGCGCCCGGCAGCGGCTGGCTGCCTGATCTCCTGAAACAACAAAAGTGACGCACCTGCCCACGATCCCAGGCGGTGCGGTCTGCTGTTATCAAAAGTTTTTAAAAAAAGGAAACCTTTCTCGCAGGTAACCGTCTATGTAAACAAGAGAAACTGCCGCAAAAAATTGTTACTGTTTTGTTGTTGATTTTTTGCTAACTTAACTATATTAGCATGAATGAACTGAAGTGAAACTAGCCTCCGGCCCTTGTGAACTGTAAAAGGAGAAATGACATGGCAGAGATCATGGAAGAGAAGAAGGAGCTGACTCGACGGAGACGGCTGCCCCGGCGGAAGAGCCTGCCCCGGCGGGCGAAAAAAAGCCGGGAAAAAAGTCCGGGCAAGACAAAAGCGGCGGCGCCTCGATCCGCCGGATCATCGCCCTGGTGGTGGTCATCGCCCCTGATCGTGGGCTGCGTGCTGTTCTTCAAGAAAAAAGGCGGCGCCAGCAGGTGGGCACGGCTGATGTGTCCTATGGTCCATCAGCCTCCAGGTGGGATGGCAAAGGCCTGGTGAAGGCCAAAAACAGCGAGACCATCAGCCTGACTACGGCGGGCACGGTTATGGACGTGTTCGTGGAGGGGGCCAGCAGGTGGAGCAGGGGGGACCCCCTGTTCACCATTGACTTCAACGCCGCCACCGAGGTCCAGAAGGCCCGGGACGAAGTGAGGGCTACCAGAAGCAGATCAACACCCTGCAAAAGCGATATTGCCAGGTTGAACCTGTCCCCGTCCTATGCCGGCAAAGCTGATGGACGTGGTGACCCTGAACCCCGGCGATGATCAGCAAGGGCACCAAGGTGGCGACCCTGGCGGACGACACCCGGATGCGCCTGGAGCAGTATTACAGCTACGCCTACGCCGGGGAACTCAAAGGCGGGCAGAAGGTGCAGGTCTCCATCCCCCTGCCCTGATGACCACCGGGAGGGGCACGGTGGAGGCGGTCCATATGGTCAGCCGCATCACGCCGGAGGGGTCCAAGCTTCTTCTCCGCGGAGATCGTGATCCCCAACGAGGGGTGTGCTGGCTGGCGGACATGGTGGCCACCGCCACCGCCACGGTGAACGGCGAGACCGTATCCTTATGAGGCCGCCAAGCTGGAATATTACCGGGTGGGCGACCTGAACTCCACTGTCAGTGGTACGGTCATTTCCAGCAGCCTGGTGGACTACCTCCGTTTGAAGCCCGGCCAGGTGCTGGTGCGCATCGACGGCGAGGACAGCGAAACGGAGATCTTCTCGCCCAGCAGAACCTGGAAGAAGCCCCCAGAAGAAGCTGGAAGCCGCCCAGAAGAACCTGGACAACTGCAGCGCCGTGGCTCCCATTTCCGGCCAGGTCATTGGCCTGTCGTGACCCAGGGATGGAGCGGCTGCCAACACCACCCTGGTCACCATTTTGGACACCTCCACCGTGACCATCAACGCCACTGTGGACGAGCGGAACATCCTTTGTCAAGCCCCGGCATGAGCGTGGACCTGACCAGTGGGACAACCTTCCTCGGCACGGTCACCAACATGAGCCTTGCCAGGATATGAGCAACGGCGTCGCCACCTATCCATCGTCATCTCCGCCGACAACCTATCAGATCCAGGCCTCCCCAGTGGACAGCTGCCTGATGCTGCCCCTGCAGGCGGTGCGTACTGTGGACCATGGAGGACCGGCTTCCGCCACCGTGGTCTATGTGCAGGCAGACAGCCGGCCGGACAACGCGCTGGAGCTGCCCGGATCAGGACGAGGAGATCCCCAGCGGCTTCTATCCCGTTCAGGTGGAGATCGGTATTCAGGATACATATAACGTGGAGATCAAGTCCGGCGTAAATGAGGGCGACACCGTCTTTACCCAGATGATAACCGATCAGGCGTGGGGTTAAGCGTATGGCAAAGCTGATCGAACTGCGAAATGTCTACAAGATCTACACCGAGGGCCTGGAGAGCGAGGTCCGCGCGCTGGACGGCATCTCGCTGACCATCGACCACGGGGAGTTCGTGGCCGTGGTGGGCCAGTCCGGCTGCGGCAAGTCCACTCTCATGAACGTCCTGGGCTGTCTGGACATCCCCACCCGGGGGCACTTACCGTCTGGACGGCGTGGATGTCCGGGAACTTTCCGACAAGGAGCTCTCACGCATCCGCAACAAAGAGATCGGCTTTATCTTCCAGCAGTACAACCTCATCCAGAACCTGACGGTGCTGGAAAACGTGGAGCTGCCGCTGATCTATCAGGGCATCGACCCCATCGACCGGCGGGAGTTGGCGATGCAGGCACTGACCCGCGTGGGTCTCGCGGACCGGGCGCAGCATAAGCCTACCCAGATGTCCGGCGGCCAGCAGCAGCGTGTGGCCATCGCCCGGGCCATTTCCACCCATCCGCCTATCATCATGGCGGATGAGCCTACCGGCGCATTGGATTCCCGGACGGGCCACGAGGTGCTGGGCTTCCTCCAGCAGTTGAACAAGGAGGGTAGCACCGTCATTCTCATCACCCATGACAACGGGATCGCCGCCACAGCCCGACGCATCGTGCGGATCGCGGACGGAAAGATCATCGAGGATCACCCCCAGGAGGTGGATTGGTATTGAACATCGGGCAGGCATTTAAGATGGCCTGGCGGTCCATCTGCGGCAAAAAGGGCCGCAGCGCCTTGACCATTCTCTCTATTTTCATCGGTATTGCCGCCGTTATGACCATTGTCTCCACCATGGAGGGTATGAAGGCAAAAACCATGGAGCAGTTTGCCGCCATGGGTGCCAACCGCATTGAAGTGAGCGTTTATGCCTATATGTATGATGAGGGCGGCAACCCCTATCAGCCAAGGACTATTTTACCGGATTGTACCGCTTTTGCTCTGGACTGAAGGAGTCCATTATTGGCATTACCCCCAGGGCTCATCCAACGCTACGGTGGTATACGGTACGAAAAACAGCTCCACAATGGAGTGGAAATATGACCAGCAACAACGTGGTCAGCGGTCCCCCCAGATCTACTACGGCTCCGACCAGTACAGCGCCTGCAACAATCTGGCAATCGCAAAGGGCAGAGACCTGCGTGGCTGGACTGCGAAATACAACCAGATCTGCGTGCTGGGCGCGCAGGCGGCGCGGGTCTTTTTCGGCAGCGCCAACCCTGTGGGACAGATCATGAAGGTCAACGGCAACAACTTTTGAAGTGGTGGGCGTGTATGGCGCCCGCGTGGAGCCGGATACCCTTCCGCTTACCAGACGGATAACTTTATGATCCTTCCCTACACCGCTACCCGGCTGCTGGGGATACGGCCCCACAGAATTTTTGGTAAAGGCCAAGGATGACGCCAGCATGAATACCGCCATCTCCGAGATCGGCGGCTATCTTTCCGGCGTGGTGGATCAGAGTATGGGTGGCTATCAGGTGCAGAAGGAAGGCTACTGGCAGGATTATCAGAACCAGCAGCTGACCATGATCTCTCTGGTGCTGGGCGGCATCGCCGCCATCTCCCCTGCTGGTGGGTGGCATCGGTATCATGAACATCATGCTGGTGACGGTGACGGAGCGGACCCGGGAGATCGGTATCCGCCGGAGCCTTGGCGCACAGCGCAGCAGCATCGTGGCCCAGTTCCTCATTGAATCCGGTATGCTCTGCGGCATGGGCGGCATTGTGGGCATTATCTTCGGCACCATCGGCAGTCTGGCTTTGGGCAAGATTTTTGTTCCAGATGACCATTTTCCCCGCCACTTGGGTGACGCTGGCGGCCTTTGGCCTGTCGGTAGCTCTGGGCGTGCTGTTTGGCAGCTATCCGGCGGCAAAAGCATCGAAACTCCAGCCTGTGGAAGCTCTGCGGGCGGATTAAAGGAGAGAGACTTATGAAAAAAAACGAATTTTGACCTGGCTGCTGGCGATCAGCATGCTGGGCTCCCTGCTGACGGTGCCTGCCGGGGCGGCGGCTGTCACCAAATTTTCCGATGTCAGCGACAGCTATACCGCCACCGCCGTGGAAACTCTGCGGCTCATGGGTGTGCTGGACGGCTACGGCGACGGTACCTTCCGCCCGGACACCGTTCTGAACCGGGCCCAGTTCTGCAAAATGGCGGTATACGCCATGGACGGCAGCGGCGAGTTGGGACGGTATTCCACCGTTACCATCTTCCCGGACGTGAAGCCCTCCACTGGGCGTCCTTCCTACATCAACATGGCGGCGAGGAAGGGATCATCTCCGGCTTTGCCGACGGTAAGTTCAAGCCCGGCCAGACCGTGACCGCCGGACAGGCGGTGACGATCCTCATGCGGGGCCTGGGCTACAAGGACGAGGACATGGGCGGCATCTGGCCGCAGAGCTACATGGCGGAGGCCCAGACCAACGGCCTTTTGAAGTCCACTGGTATCACCTCCGCCTACGCGGGCCTGACCCGGGCGCACAGGCGGCAAGCTGTTCCTGAACCTCTTTTGAGGCCAAGCACGGCAAGGGCGCCGAGGCGCTGTTCAGCTACAAAGTGGGCGAGGATGAGGTCTATCTCACCTGCCGTGGACGGCGGTCAGGGCACGATGACTGCCGGCGGTAAGACGTATACCATGGCGCATCCCGTTGCCTCCACCAGCCTCATCGGCTCCAAGGGCAAGGTGGTCCTCAACGGCGACGGCGATATCCTGACCTTCCTGCCGATCACCGGCACCAGCGGCATTTCCAATGCGGCGGTCATCATCGGTGCCAACGGCTCTGTTGCCGGACTGGATTCTCTGGCGGGCAGCACCAGCTACAACATTTACAAGAACGGTTCTTCTGCCACGGCAGCAGACCTCAAACGGTATGATGTTGCGACCTACGCCTCCGCTACCAATTCCATCATTGTCAGCGATACCCGGGTGTCCGTCTACTACGAGGACTGCAAGCCTCTCCAGCAGCCCCGCCACCATTACGGTGCTGGGCGGCAAGGAACTGAATGTTCTGCCTACGGCAGTGGATTCCCTGTCCAAGCTGAAGCCTGGCAAGCAGATCGTCCTTCTGCTGACGGCGGACGGTCAGGTGGCCGGTGCCGAGGATGCCAACAACACCGGTGCCCGGGGCAATGCCATGGCGGTGGTGTCCGAAAGGGTGATGTGCAGTTGGTCTGCGGCGGTGCGCTGCTGAACATCGGCACAGCGAGCGAATACGCCGGTCAGGTAGTGTCGGTGTATGCCGACAAGAGCGGCCTGAAGCTCAACAAGATTTCCGGCGGTGTCGGCGGTGACCTGCTTCCCAAGGAAGGTACGCTGGGCGGCAGAAAGCTGGCGGACAACGTTATGCTCTTTGACGGCGGCAGACAGATCGCCCTCAGCGAGCTGAGCCAGACCGGCGTCAACTCCGGCCGCGTCTCCTATGCCCGGACCAACTGGGCCGGTCAGGTGGACTTGATCGTGCTGAATAACGGCCTTGCAGGCGATATGATTTTGGCCGTGCGATTGTGGAACAGCAAGTATGATCCGACAACCGGCAATGACGACTGGACCGCAAGATCACGATCGTTCCCGGCACCGTGAGACAAAGAAAAACCTACGGTTTATAGCGGTAACAGTGTCAGCACCGGTGCTTTGTGGCTGCAAGTATCAAAAGAGCGTGAATGACAGGCTCATGTTCACCAGATTTGATACCATGAGCAAGCTGAGCAACGTCTCTTCCGGTGCCTGGATCGGCAAGACGGCAGTGAACTTCGGCAGCCGGACCTACGAGGTCCCCTCCAATGTTCAGTGCTACAACGATGGCACCGGCAAGTGGATGACGCTGGATGATGCCAAAGCCTACGGCGGCACCATGAACCTCTATGTTTATGACGGCGTGGTCCGTGCCGTGGAGGTCAAGGCGTAAAAACCTGTGGCCTGACAAGCTTCGCCGTCAGTATTTCCAAAATCGGCCCCTGTAAATGATTGAGGAATGCAGGAGGAATGGATATGAAAAAAACCTTTTGGCTGTTTCCCTGACGACCATGATTTTAGGCACTCTGGGCGGATGCGGCAAGCAGGACACCCAGGAGCCGCCCAAGGTGGAAATTGACTACGGCAATTCCGAACTCTACACCCAGGAGGACATGGACGCTGCCATCCAGGTAATTGAAGCGGAGTTTTGCCACCTGGGAAGGCTGTGAGCTGCACAGCCTGACCTACGGCGGCGACGCGGCCTGCAGCGACGAAAACATTGAGTGGATCAACGGGCTGGAAATGAAAGAGCAGACTGAGCCTTTTACTCAGTGCATCCTGTTTTCCAGCAGCTTTCACTCCCCCGTGGAGCAGCGGGACGCCTGGAATGCCGATACGGGTATGAGGGCTTGCAGTGGTGGCTGGGCCGCAGCGACGGCGGCGCCTGGGAACTGGTGACCTGCGGATACGGCTGATCTCCGTTTGTGCGCCCAATAAAAACCAATTGAAAAAGCAGCGCCCCGGTGCCCTTTGGCACCGGGGCGCTATTTTAGGGGCAGAGAAAAGGACCCGGATGCGGCAGCATCCGAGTCCTTTTTTCGCAATATTCGACAGAATTTATACGACCTGGAATAGATAAAACTTCAAATAGTCCGTCTCGTCCACGCCCCAGAGGATGGGATGGTCGCAGCTCTGCTGGCGGGCTTCGATCTGCCGCAGCTGTACCCCGGCATCGTGAGCAGCGGAGCGGAGCATGGCCTCGAATTTCTCCGCCGTGGCGAAGTGGGAGCAGGAGCAGGTGGCCAGATACCCGCCCCGGGGCAGTAGCTTCATGGCCCGGTAGTTGATCTCCTTGTAGCCGGTGATGGCATTGGCCACGGTTTTCCGGCTTTTCGTGAAGGCCGGGGGTCCAGAATGATGAAGTCATACTTCATCGGTTCCTTTTCCAGCTTGGGCAGCAGGTCAAAAACATTGGCCGCCACGCAGTCCATGATATCGGATACGCAGTTGCGTTCTGCATTGGCCCGGGCCATCTCCACGGCAGATTCCGATACGTCTACAGCCGTGACATGGGCCGCACCGCCCAGCGCGGCATTCAGGGCGAAGGAGCCGGTGTGGGTGAAGCAGTCCAGAACGGTTTTTCCGCCGCCAGACGGCCCACCGCCCGCCGGTTGTACTTCTGATCCAAGAAAAAACCGGTTTTCTGGCCATTTTCTACGTCTACCAGATATTTGACCCCATTTTCCACAATCTCCACCACCGGACTGTCCGGACGTGTTTCGCCGGGGAGGGCGTACCAGCCCTTGCCCTGCGGAAGACCTTCCTTTGCCCGGAGAGCCACGTCGTTCCGCAGGAACACGCCCCGGATAGGCTGGCCGTCCCGCCGCAGAATGTCCACCAGGGCGGGTAGCAGGGGTCCTGCAAGCGCTCCATGCCCACGGACAGCACCTGGACGCTGAGCAGATCGTGGAATTTGTCCACCGTCAGGCCGGGGAAGGCGTCCGCCTCGCCAAAGGTGATCCGGCAGGCGTCCAGATCCGCCGGGGCCATGACGGTCTTGCGGTAGTCCCAGGCCCATTGCAGCTTCCGCCGCCAGAAGGCTTCGTCAAAGCGGTCGTTGGCGTTCCGGGAGATGAGCCGCACACGGATCTTGGACTGCTGGGACAAAAAACCGGTGCCCAGATAGCGGCCCTTCCTGCTGATGACATCCACCAGTCCGCCGTTGGCCGTTTCGCCCTCCATGTTCAGGATCTCTGCATCATACACCCAGGGGTGGCCCTTAACGATGGCGTTTTTCCGCCTTGGGGGTGACGGTATAAATGGGATAGCCCCGCTCTATTTTCATAAGCTGTGCTCCTTTTTTGCTTGATATCCGGGCCAGTATAGCACAATTCCAGGGAAAACGCCATACCATGAAGCAGACAGAATTTCACTATAACAAAAAATGCTCTGCACATTCATCATCTGTATGGGGGAGGGAACTCTGATGCCCATTGTGTTTTTAAGTCCGTCCACCCAGGACTGGAACCCCTATGTTACTGGCAGCGGCAGCGAGGAATACTGGATGAACCGGATCGTGGACGCTATGGAGCCGTATCTGCGGTCCAACGGCATCCGCTACCGCCGCAATGACCCGGACACCTCGGCGGGGGCCGCTATCCGGGAGGCCAACAGCGGCTATTATGACTTCTATCTGGCACTGCACTCCAACGCCATCGGAAACGGCTCCGCCCAGACCTCCGCCCGGGGCATCATCGCCTTTTACTATCCCGGCAGCGCCGGTGGGCAGCGGGGAGCGGAGCTGATCGCCAAAAATCTGCGGGAGATCTACCCGCTGCCCGACAAGGTCACCACCCGCCCTACCACCGCACTGGGAGAGGTGTCCCGGTCCCGGTTCCCGGCGGTGCTGGTGGAGATCGGCTACCATGACAACTATTCCGACGCCCTCTGGCTGGAGAGCCATGTGGAGGATGTGGCCCGGCAGCTTGTCAAGGCGCTGACGGAGTATTTCGGCCTGCCCTTCATCCCGCCTATGGACCCGAAACGGGGAACGGTCCGCCTGAGCTACGGCACACTGAACCTCCGCAGCACCCCGTCCTCCTCCGGTACCGTAATCGCCAACCTGCCCAACGGCGCGGAGGTGACGGTTTACGGCGAGTGGCAGGGGTGGTACGTGGTGCAATACGGAGATCAGGTGGGATACGCCGCTGCGGCCTATATCGACGTATAGGGAGAAAAGCGGACCGGCTGCGGGGGAAAAGCTGATCCGGTCAAAATTTGCAGCAAATGACTTGACATAACTACGCCTTCTGCTTAAACTATATAGGGATCATTATAGGCGGCAAAAGGGGTGTCCGCCTGTTTGTGTTCTGAACCGTACCGGCCCGCTGACTGGTGGGACGGACGGTGAATTTTATGGCATTTTTCGCCAAAGTCAAAGGAAGGAGTCACAGTTTATGCTGACCGCGATTATAGTCATTGTTGCCTTAGCCGGCGGCTTTGCAGGTGGCTTCCTTTATCGCAAAAAGTATCTGAAAAAGAGATCTCCAGCGCCGAAGAAGAAGGCCGGCGCATCGTCAACGAAGCAATCCGCAACGCCGAGAGCAAAAAGAAGGAAGCGCTGCTGGAAGCCAAGGAAGAGATCCTGAAAAGCCGTACTGATTACGAGAAGGAAGAAAAGTCCCGCAGAGCCGATCTGCAGCGGCAGGAAAACCGTTTGCAGCAGAAGGAAGAAAATCTGGACCGCAAGCTGGAGACCATTGAGAAGAAGGAAGAATCTCTGGCCCAGAAGCACGCGGCCATGGAGAAGGAACAGGAGGAGATCCGCACCATCAAGCAGAGCCAGACGGCTATGCTGGAAAAGATCTCCGGCTTCACCGCTGACGAGGCCAAGGAATACCTCATTCAGCAGGTGGAGAGCGAAGTGACCCACGAGACTGCCCTCAAGATCAAAGAGGTGGAGTCCCGGATGAAAGAGGAATGCGAGACCCGCGCCCGCGAAGTGGTGGCTCAGGCCATCCAGCGCTGCGCGGCGGACTCTGTGGCCGAGCTGACCGTCAGTGTGGTTCCCCTGCCCAATGACGAGATGAAGGGCCGTATCATCGGCCGCGAGGGCCGCAACATCCGTACCATCGAGACTCTGACCGGTGTGGATCTCATCATCGACGATACACCGGAGGCCATTACTGTTTCCTGCTTTGAGCCGGTCCGCCGTGAGATTGCCCGTCTGGCCCTGGAAAAGCTCATTGCGGACGGCCGGATTCATCCCACCCATATTGAGGAAATGGTGGAGAAGGCCCGCCGTGAGGTGGAGGCCACCATCAAGGCCGAGGGCGAGCGCGCCATGTTCGAGTGCGGCATCCGCAACCTTCACCCCGAGCTGGTGAAGATGCTGGGCCGTCTCCATTACCGCACCAGCTATGGCCAGAACGTTTTGCAGCACTCCATCGAGGTGTCCCACATTGCCGGCATGATGGCCGCCGAGCTGGGCGCCGATGTGCAGACTGCCAAGCGGGCCGGTCTGCTTCACGATCTGGGCAAGTCCATCGATCACGAGATGGAGGGCACCCATGTGCAGCTGGGCGTGGAATTTACCCGGAAGTACAAGGAGAAAGAGGACATCATCCACGCCATCGAGGCCCACCACAACGATGTGGAGCCCCGCACCATCGTGGCTTGTCTGGTGCAGGCGGCGGACGCTATTTCTGCGGCCCGTCCCGGCGCCCGGCGCGAGAATCTGGAGAACTACATCAAGCGGCTGGAGCAGCTTGAGAGCATCGCCATCTCCTTCCAGGGTGTTGAGAAGGCATATGCCATTCAGGCCGGCCGTGAGGTCCGGGTCATGGTGAAGCCGGAGCAGGTCAATGAGGACCAGATGGTGATTCTGGCCCGGGACCGGCCAAGAAGATCGAGGAAGAGATGGAATATCCCGGCCAGATCAAGGTCAACCTCATCCGCGAGACGAAGTGCGTCGAATACGCAAAGTAATAAACGGCCGAAAAAATCCCCCAAGGAATCGTTCCTTGGGGGAGTTTTGCTGTTCCAAGTGAGATTTGCGGCGGCGTAGTCAATTGGCGCAGCGGCGGAGGATCGCTTCCATATCCGCCTCCTGAATCTTGACGAAGCCGCCGAAGGGGAAGCCGTTGGGCTTTCTCACACCGATGGGCCACCATGGCAGGAATGTCCTCCGCCCTGCCGCCTACTTCCTCCAGCGTGGCGGGCATACCCAAAGTGCGGAAGAAGTCCCGCAGACGGCGGATGCCAGCTTGCGCCGTGCGCTCCGGATGGGCGAAATCCATTTCACAACCGAATACGTTGACGGCGAACCGGGCAAAACGCATGACATCATGGCCGCAGACGTATTCCATCCAAGCGGGCATCACCACCGCAAGCCCCGCGCCGTGGGCGCAGTCGTAGAAGGCGGAGAGCTCATGCTCGATCTGGTGGCTGGCCCAGTCCTGAGTACGGCCGATGCCGCAGCTGTTGTTATGCGCCAGCATGCCGGCCCACATGAGGTCCGCCCGGGAGGCGTAGTCACTGTGATCCGCCAGCGCCTTGGGGGCGGCGTCCACAATGGTTTTCATCACGGCCTCGCACAGCCGGTCGGTGAGGGCCACATCCGGCGTGTTGGTGAAATAGCGCTCGCACAGGTGGGCCAGCATATCCACCGCACCGCAGGCCAACTGATAATCCGGCAGAGAATAGGTGTAGGTGGGGTCCAACACGGAGAATTTGGGCCGGATGAGGTCCGTTTTGGGGCAGCCCCATTTCAGGTTGCCCTCCTCCTGCGTGATGACGCAACTGTCGGAGCCCTCGCTGCCGGCGGCGGAGATGGTCAGCACCGTGCCAACCGGCAAGCGTACGCTCGATTTTGGCTTTTCCGGTGAAGAAATCCCAGAAATCGCCGTCATAGGGGACGCCCATGCCGATGGCCTTGGCGGTGTCGATGACGCTGCCGCCGCCGATGGCCAGCAGGAAATCTGCCCCCTCTGTCCGAGCAAGCTCGATACCTTCATACACCTTGCCGCTGCGGGGATTGGCCTGCACGCCCCATAGCTCGCACCAGGGAAGTCCGGCCTCTTTCAGAGAGGACGGCAACAGCGTCGTAAGCTCCATTTTTCTTTACGGAACCGCCGCCTGCCATCAGAAGGACCTTGCTGCCGCCAAACTGGCGTACCAGAGCGCCCACGCGGCTGGCCTCCCCCTGGCCGAAGGCGAACATGGTTGGAGAATAAAAAGGTAAAGTTATTCATAATTGACCTCCTATATAAATTACGGTTGTGGTTTACAGCTGCTTACAGACCGCCTCCGCGCAGCGCATACCGTCCGCGGCGGCGGAGAGGATGCCGCCTGCCCAGCCGCCGCCCTCGCCGCAGGGATACAGGCCCCGGAATGGGGGACTGGCGGTCTTTATGTCCCGCAGCAGCCGCACCGGGGAGGAGCTGCGGCTTTCCACGGCGGTGAGCACTGCGTCGGCTGGTCATAGCCCTTCAGCTTCCGTCCCAGAATGGGCAGGGCTTCCGCAATGGATGCCGCCACGAAGTCCGGCAGACAGTCCCAGAGGTTCGTCCATGTAACGCCGGGGCGGTAACTGGGAATGACCCGGCCCGGCCCTGTGGAGGGACGCTTGACAAGGAAGTCCTCCACCCGCTGGGCGGGGGCAAGGTAATTCCCTTGTCCCGCCTGATAAGCGGCGACTTCCAAATCCCGCTGGAAGGCGATACCCGCCAAGGGGCTGTCCCCACCGAAATCCTCCGGGGTGACGTTCACCAGCAGCGCGCCGTTGATGTTCTCTTTGTCACGGGCAAATTCGCTCATGCCGTTGGTCACCACCCGGTGTTCCTCCGAGGCGGCGGCCACCACCTGTCCGCCGGGGCAAACGCAGAAGGAGAATACGCCCCGGCCATTGGGCAGATGGCAGCTCAGCTTATAGGTGGAGGCAGGCAGACCGGGGTGTCCGGCGTACTGCTTGTATTGGGCGGCGTCGCAATCGGACTGCCGCTGCTCGATGCGGACGCCCACGGCGAAGGGCTTGGCCTCCATGGGGACGCCCCGGCGGTGGAGCATCTCAAAGGTGTCCCGGGCGGAGTGACCGGGGCAGAGGATCAACTGGCGGCAGGGCAGCGTGATAAGTCCCTTCCGGGCCGGTGACGGTGATACCATGCAAGGCCCCGTCCCGGATGTCTAAATCTGTCAGCTGGCTTTCAAACCGGATATCCGCATCCAAGTCCAGCAGCTCCCGCCGCAGGTTTTTCAGGGCGATATGGAGATAGTCGGTGCCCACATGGGGCTTGGCGTCATAGAGGATCTCCTCCGGCGCACCGCAGCGGACCAGCTCCTCCAGAATAAAACGGTGCCGGAGATCCTTAGTGCCGGTGTTCAGCTTGCCGTCGGAAAAGGCACCGGCGCCGCCCTCTCCGAACTGAACGTTGCTGGTGAGGTCCAGCTCTCCGGTGGACCAGAAGCGCTCCACATCGGTCGTGCGGTCCTCCACGCGGCGGCCCCGCTCCAACAGAATGGGCCGTGCGCCTGCTCGTGCCAGTACCAGCGCGGCAAACAGGCCCGCAGGCCCCGCACCCACCACCACCGGCGGTACTTCCGGCGGGGTCACGGGCTCCGGGAGCTGATAGACAGGCCGGGGGCCGCCTTGGAAACGTGCTTGTCCCGGCAGCGGCGGAGGACAGCAGCTTCGTCCGCCGCCTCGACCTCCACGGTGTAGATCATGCGGACGCCCTCCCGGGCGTCGATGCTGCGGCGGAGAATGTGCAGCGCCAACAGGTCCTTTTCGGGGATCCGTAAAATGTGAAGAACGGCATTGCGCAGGGCGGAAGAACCGCCGCCGGGGGAGAGTTTCAGATTTTCGATGCGCAGCATGGCGGCACCTCCTGTTTTGATAGCTGTATTGTACCACAGGGACGGAAAAAGAAAAATGTATAAGGTTCACATTTGCTTAAAATTTTTTTCAGACAGTTTTAAGTTTTCGGTCCTATACTACAATCAAAGTTAAGGAAGTTCCCGGCGGAACGCGGATCAGCGCCCGCTTTTCAAGGAGGTTTGACTTATGTATAACGATGAACAGAATCTGTATCACTACACCTACCGCAAGGACGGCACCGAGCCAGGTCAGCGCTATGACGCCAAGCAGCCCACCGTGGACGAGCAGTTGGGCAGCTACCGTCAGCAGCAGGAGCAGCAGACTCAGAACTCCCAGCCGGTGTATCAGTCCCAGCCTCAGGGCGGGCAGACGCCCCACAAGAACGGCAAGAACCGTCTGGGCCTGAAGATCGCCTCTCTGGCTTGCTGGTGTGCGCTCTGCTGGGCGGTTTGGTAGGCGGCGGCACCGCTTATCTGGTGGGCAATCACTCCGGCAGCGACACCACGGAGGTGAATGTCTCCAACCGCAAGCCTACGGAGATCCAGCTGAAAACCGTGGACGGCAAGAATCCCATGACGGACGCGGAGCTGTACGCCGCCAACGTCAACAGCGTGGTGTCCATCAACATCACAGCTACCTCTGACCCTAATTTCTTCGGCCAGACCACACAGACTGCCGGGGCCGGCTCTGGCTTCATCCTGACGCCGGACGGCTACATCGTGACCAACTACCATGTGGTAGGCGACGCGGACACCGTGAAGGTCACGCTGTATAATGGCGACAGCTATGACGCCCAGTATATCGGCGGCGACGAGGATTACGATATTGCCGTCATCAAGATCGAGGCCACCGATCTGCCCAACGTGACTCTCGGCAACAGCGACAGCCTGAACGTGGGCGATCACGTGCTGGCCATCGGCAACCCGCTGGGTGAGCTGACTTTCTCTATGAGCGAGGGTATCGCTTCCTCCGTGAACCGGGCCATTGACGTGGACGGCACCCCCTTCAACATGATTCAGGTCACCGCCGCCATCAACCCCGGCAACTCCGGCGGCCCGCTGTTCAACAGTTACGGCGAGGTGGTGGGCATCGTCTCTGCCAAGTACTCCAGCTACGCCAGCGAGTCCGTGGAGGGCCTGGGCTTTGCCATCCCCATCAACGATGTGCTGGCCATGATCCAGGACATCATGACCAACGGCTATGTCAGCAACAAGGCGTATTTGGGCATCACCCCCGGCACCATGAATGAGCAGATGGCCGCTCAGTACCGTTACGACGTCACCAAGGGCGTGTTCATCTACTCCGTGGAGGAGGGCAGCGCCGCTGACAAGGCCGGGTTAAAGATGGGCGACGTCATTATGAAGATCGACGGTACGGATGTGGACTCCTATCAGGAACTGGTGGCCCTGAAGAAGAAGTATTCCGCCGGTGACGAATCCACCTTCACCATCTACCGGGGCGGCCAGCAGCAGGACGTCTCCGTGACGTGGGGCGCTGTGCCTGCCGATCAGGCCACGGACAACAACAGCCAGTCCCAGCAGAGCCAGAACAATAACAGCAATTCCAACAACGGCTCCTATAACGGCGGCAATGGCTATTACAGTAATCCGTGGGATATCTTCAACTACTACTTCGGCAATCAGGGCTGATCAGCTCACGGTTTGAAAAAATTCAGAAAAAGCAGGGCGCTGTGCATCGCATAGCGCCCTGCTTTTATTGTCCTCGTTTAAAATTGTTTTTACGAAGAATTACTGCTCACCCGGAAGGAAAGTACTGTCAAAGCCGTAGGGCAGCAGCTCCCGGAGGGTCAGCTCTTTGGCTTCCCCCTTGCCGTTGAGACAGATGACCTGCATCTCGGGGGCGAACTCCTTCATAAACTGGCGGCACATGCCGCAGGGGGTAGCAATAGTCCTCGCTGCGTCCGGCGATGACGATGCGGACGAAGTCCCGGTGGCCTTCGCTGATGGCCTTTCCCATGGCGGTGCGCTCGGCGCAGGTGCCTACGGGGTAAACGGCGTTTTCAATGTTGCAGCCGGTGAAAACCGTGCCGTCGGTACATTCCAGGCGGCGCCCACGGGGAAATGGGGTAGGGACAATAGGCCCGGTCCAGCATGGTCACGGCTGCGGCCTTCAATTCGTCAAGACTCATGGATAAAGCCTCCTTTTTCGCGATCAGGACGCGGATTTCGGCGTCCACTTCACGCCCCGGTTGGGGCGCACGTCCAAGTCGATGATGTCTCTGGCATCGTAGAACTGGCTGTACCAGCCGATGACCTTGTCGCTGCCCCGGAGGGTGGTGCCATCCGGGTGGAGCCGGTCGCAGATCACCGCACAGATGTCGGTTTTGATTTTGGAGTAGGAGCTGATGCCCACGGAGGCGAACACCCGGAAGCCCTGCTCCTGCAAATACTTGAAAATGGGGCCGGTGCTCTGGACATCATCCCCGTCAGGCCGGGCGCCGTGGGGGTAGTAGAGAATGGGGGTGGGACCGATCAGACTGCCCACCTCGTCCAGCCAGCGCTTGGTGTCCGCCTTCACCCGCTCCAAAGAGGAGGACGAGAGATTGATGTGGCCCCAGGTGTGACTGCCGAAGGTCCAGCCGGTGCGCTTCAGTTCCGCGATGATGGGCTTTACAGCCTCACATTCCTTCAGACGGTTGGCCTCCAATTCATCATTCCAGACCTTGGTGTCCGTGTTGGTGCGGTAGCCTAAGATCCCCTGATAGCCGGTGAGACTGAGGCTGCCCTTGGCACCGAAAGGGGAAAAGTCGGGGTGCTCCCGGACAAACTTATCCAGAATGGTCACGGCGTCCAGATCCTGAGAGATGACCTCGTTGCCCTGAGGATCTAGACCATAGCTCCAGATGAGACAGTCCTCTCCCAAGATTAGCTTGTAGGTAAAGCCGTCCTTGAGCATATAGTCATAGTAGTTCACATCGTCATAGGAAATGATAAGGGGCTTTTGCCCTCCGGGATGTAGAGGGTGTTCCGGATCATTACCGGCTGGCCGTTGGCGTCGGTGCTTTCGCTCCATACGTCATTGATGTCCACCAGCACATAGCCCCGGTCATATACGCTTTGGAGAATTTTGTCATATTCGTCCACTGTGACCATCCAGTCATCGATGCCGTCGGCCTGACTGTCGCCGTCAAAGGCCAGCTCCGGGTAGGCCACCATGGGGTGGAAAAACAGATGCTCCACCACGCCGTCCCACGGTACATAGGTCACGCCGTCCACAGTGCCCCGGTCAACGGTGGGGGAGGAGATGACGTATGGCTCCTGCTGGGGCTCCTCCGGCTCCTCAGCAGGCTCCGGGGCAGTATCGGGGGTCTCGGCCTGAGAAACGTCATCATCCTGAGCCGGAGGCGTCGGCTGTGTTTGGCCGCCGCAGGCGGTGAGAGAACAGGTCAGCAAAAGGGCTAAGAAAAGCGAAGTGATACGCTGCATAGAAACCAGATCCTTTCTGTCGAATCGTAGATGTAAGTCTTATTATATCAGTTTTTTGACAGAAAAAGAAGAACAATTCGGTGACAATTTGCGGACAATGCGGGAAAAACCGGGAGTGGCTATGCCACTCCCGGTTTTCTTATCGCTTGTCTCCCGGCTTGAAGATCAGGGCTATCACCACGGCGGAGACTACCGCTGTGGTGATGCCGCCTGCTGTGGCAGACAGACCACCAGTGAGGACACCCAGCCAGCCCTGCTCCGTCACCGCCTTTTCAACGCCCTTGGCCAGCGCGTGGCCAAAGCCCGTCAGGGGCACTGTGGCCCCGGCTCCGCCCCAATCTGCCAATGGCTGATACAGACCCACGGCACTGAGGAACACGCCGGCGACCACATAGCCCGTCAGAATACGGGCGGGGTCAGCCGGGTGCGGTCGATCAGAATTTGACCCACGGCGCAGAGAAGTCCGCCGCAGAGAAATGCGTTAAGATATGCCATACGCCCTACCTTTCCGTGCTGACGCACACCAGATGGCAGATGCCGGGGATGGACTCCCCCTGAAAACTGGAAGTGGGAGATAGCAGCGCCCCGGTGGGGGCGAACAGGATGCGCCGCCAGCGGCCCTGTTTCAAGCCGGTGAGAAGATAGCCGTTGAATACCGCCGCGGAGCAGCCGCAGCCGGAACCGCCAGCGTGCATATCCTGTCGGTCCCGGTCATAGAGGAGCATGCCGCAGTCCTCATAGTTTCGGGTCATGTCCACGCTGTCTTGCCGAAACAGGTCCATTACGATCTCGTGACCCAGCTCTCCTAAGTCCCCGGTGAAAATGGCATCATAATCCGCCGGGCCGGTGTGCGTGTCGGCAAAGTAGGCCCGGAGGGTGTCATAGGCGGCGGTGGCCATGGCAGCCCCCATGTTGTTGGGATCGGTGATACCCTGATCCACAATTTTCCCGCAGGTGACGTGAGTGATATAAGGCCCCGGCCCTTGGGCGGAGAGAAGGGTGCAGCCGGAGGCGGTGGCGGTCCACTGGGCGGTGGGGGAGCGCTGGTTGCCGTAGGGGACTGGCATCCGGTACTGCCGCTCGGCGGTGCAGAAGTGGGAACTGGCTTGGGCGGCGACGGTTTCCGCAAAGCCGCCGTCAATGAGCAGCGACGCCAACGCCAGTGCCTCGCCCATGGTGGAGCAGGCCCCGTACAGGCCGAAAAGGGGATGCCCAGTTCCCGCAGACCGAAGGAGGAGCCGATACACTGGTTCAACAGGTCCCCCGCCAGTACATAGTCCACATCGCCCGGCTTCAGCCCCGCCTGCTCCAGCGCTCGCCGTAAAACCCGACGCTGCATGGTGGCCTCCGCCTTTTCCCACGTTTTTTCGCCGAAAAAGGAATCGTCGCACAGCTCGTCGAAATATTTGGCCAAAGGTCCCTGGCCCTCCATCCGTCCGCCGATGTTGGCAAAGGAGAGGACTGAGGGCGGTGTCTGGAGCGCAACTGTTCGCCTGCCGATCCGTTTGCTGTTCATACCATGCCTCCCAGCTGAAAGTCATGCGAACAGTATGCCCCATTTGGCGGGATCTATGAGGGAGACGAGAAAAACCGGACTGCGCGCCGCACAGTCCGGTTTTTTCTTGCTTATGATATTTACGATTTTTTCTGACGGGCCTTCCGCAGGCGGCTCCGTATGGTTTGGCGGCCCGCTTTTGCGGATCCGGATCACCACCAGCATTAGAG
>VOFC01004378.1_pt1 | contig 18816 bp, 28 predicted proteins | sample 5384161 | NCBI WGS metagenome assembly VOFC01 (sample SAMN12384722, study PRJNA508395) | human gut metagenome | isolation source: healthy gut B | host: Homo sapiens
CATTTGTGGTGGCGCTGTTTTCGCTCCGGCTTCTCTCGCTCAATCAGGAAAAAGACGAGCGGCTGAGGGCTGTCTATGCGGCCGAGTCCACCATCAGCCGTGTGTCTTCCCAGCTGAACCGCTATCTGGCAGAATCGGACTTCATCAAAAAATATATCGAGTCGGGTCATGTGCTCCGTGAAGAGGAGTTTGCAGCTATATCCAGCAATATGCAGGATGGCAGCAGCGTCATCAAGACCCACGAGCTGGCGAAAGACGGCGTCGTCTCCCAGGTGTATCCGGTAGCGGGCAACGAGGCGGCCATCGGGCTCGATATGCTGCATAACCCCGCCCGCAAAAAGGAAGCAAACCTTGCCAGGAACAGCGGGATGTACACCATCGCTGGTCCCTTCGAGCTGGTGCAGGGCGGCACGGGCGCGCTGCTGTTCGACCCCATCTATACCTATAGTAAAAAAGGGGAGCGCTCGTTCTGGGGCTTCTCCATCCTTGTTTTACAGTGGGACAACTTCATTGAGGAGGTCGAGCTGGACAAGATGGAGGATGCTGGCTACCGGTATCAAATCTGGAAAAAAGACCCCTATACCGGCGAAAAGATCGTCATCGCGGAGAGCGAAGAGGATTTCCCCGGCAATGCGCTGGAAGTTGCGTGCAGCGTCCCCAACGATACATGGTATTTTGAAATCATCCCGAAAGCCGGGTGGTTCTCGGACCAGCAGCTCTCGCTGGGCATCGCCATCGCCACCATCATTGGCATGATGGCGGCCTATGCCTGCTGGGAACTCATGAACCGGCACCAGAAGGACCTGCAGCACGAAGCGGCCCTTGAAAAGTCTGCACAGGAGGCCCGGGCAGCCAACGAGGCAAAGACCCGCTTCCTGTTCAATATGAGCCATGACATCCGTACCCCCATGAACGCCATCATCGGCTTTTCGGAGCTTCTGGAAAAGCACATCGACGAGAAGGACAATGCTGGATTACACCGAGAAGATACGCTCGTCCAGCGCATTTCTGCTCTCGCTCATCAACTATGTGCTGGAAATGGCCCGCATCGAGAGCGGCAAGGCCGTGCTGAAAGAAGAACCCGGCGACCTGTGCGCGCTGATGCAGACGCTCTCAGACGTATTTGAGCCCTCTGTCCAGCAGAAAAAGCTGACCTGCACCTACCATACTGATGTCGAACATCCCTATATTGTGAGCGACCGCACCAAAGTGCGGGAGATATTGCTGAATGTCATCAGCAACGCCATCAAGTACACGCCCGAGGGCGGACATATTGCGGTGTCGGTGAAAGAACTGCCGGCTGAGAAGCCGAAGACGGGCCGCTATACCTTTACTGTTCAGGACGACGGCATCGGCATGAGCGAGGAGTATCTGCCCCATATCTTCGAGGAGTTCACCCGTGAGCATACCAGCACCGAGAGCAAAGTCATCGGCACCGGCCTCGGCCTGCCCATCGTGAAGGCTCTCGTGGAGTGGATGCACGGCAGCATCGACGTGCAGAGCAAGCTGGGCGCAGGAACCACTGTGACCATCACCCTTGGGTTCCCACTGGCGGATGAGGCCCAGAAGAGCGTAGAGGAGCAGGACGCAGAGGGCGACGCGGCCCAGCTCAAGGGCTGCCGCATCCTGCTGGCCGAGGACAACGACCTCAACGCAGAGATCGTCGTGACCATTCTGGAAGAGAGCGGCCTTACCGTGGAGCGCACTGCCGACGGTGAACTCTGTATCGAAGCGCTCAAGGCCCACCCGGCGGGCTATTATGATGCCGTCCTCATGGACATCCAGATGCCCAACATGGACGGCTATCAGGCAACGAAGCTCATCCGCAATTTGTCGGATGGCCGCGCCATCCCCATTATCGCCATGACGGCCAACGCCTTCGACGAGGACCGCCAGAAAGCCCTCTCCGTCGGCATGGACGCCCATCTGGCAAAGCCTGTTGATGTGAAGCGGCTGTTTGGGACGCATATCCGCTTTGTGCTGGATTCGCTGGCAGAAAACACTGCCCCGGTGCGGAACATGAAGCAATATCTGCTGGCGATGCTCTACAATGCGCCCACCACCATAAACCTCTACTATCAGAACAAGACGAACCACGACTTTGCGCGCGGTTCACCGAAAGCGGGGGTGATGTTATCGCAAAGAAAGCTACGATTATTGCAGTCACCAATCAAAAAGGCGGTGTGGGGAAAAGCACCACCTGTGAAAATCTGAGCATCGGGCTGGCGATGGAGCAAAAAAAGTTCTGCTGGTGGACACTGACCCACAGGGCAGCCTGACCATCAGCATGGGCTGGCAGCAGCCCGATGAACTGCCCACCACTCTTTCCACCCTAATGGCAAAAGCCATGAACGATCAGCCCATCCAGCCCGGTGAGGGCATTCTGCACCACGCAGAGGGCGTTGATTTGATTCCGGCGAACATCGAACTGGCAGGGCTGGAAGTGGCTCTGGTGAACAGCATGAACCGTGAAAAGATGCTGAAACAGGTGTTGGAGGGGCAAAGCGGGAGTATGATTATATCCTGCTGGACTGTATGCCCTCGCTGGGGATGCTCACCATCAACGCACTGGCGGCGGCAGACGCTGCCCTGATTCCGGTGCAGGCGCAGTACCTTTCGGCAAAGGGACTGGAGCAGCTGCTGCAGACCATCCAGAAAGTGCGTCGGCAAATCAACCCGAAGCTGAAAATCGAAGGTATCTTGCTGACCATGACCGACAACCGCACCAACTACGGAAAACAAATCAGCAATCTAATCCGTCAGGCATACGGAAAGCACCTGAAGGTGTTCGAGCAGACCATTCCTCGTTCCGTTCGTGCGGCTGAAACCAGTGCGGCAGGCAAAAGCATCTTTGCCTATGACCCCAAGGGCAAGGTGGCAGAAGCCTACAAATCTCTTGCAAAGGAGGTGCTGGCGGATGCCAATCGACAGCGGAAACTTAGCTCTGAAAGGGCTAGATGACCTATTTTCCACCGAGGAAAACCGACAGGAGGAGCAACGGGAACAGGTACAGCAAATTCCCATCGACGAACTGCACCCCTTCACCAACCACCCATTCAAGGTGTTGGACGATGAAGCCATGACCCGGACGGTGGAGAGAGCATCGCACAGTACGGGGTGCTGGCTCCGCTGATCGCCCGCCCCAGACCAGAGGGTGGCTACGAGATCATCTCCGGGCATCGCCGGAAACACGCCGCAGAGCTTGCCCATCTGGACACCGTGCCAGTCATTGTGCGCAATATGAAGGATGATGCCGCCACGATATTGATGGTGGATTCAATTTACAGCGTGAACACATCCTGCCCAGCGAACGGGCATTTGCCTACAAGATGAAGCTGGATGCGATAAAAAATCAAGGTGCTAGGTCAGATTTAACTTCCCGACAAGTTGTCGGGAAGTTGGAAGCCGCTGATGAAGTCGGAAAAGCCACTGATGAAAGCGGAAGACAAGTCCAGCGTTTCATTCGGCTCACCAATCTTGTCCCTGAACTACTGGACATGGTGGACGAAAAGAAAATCTCTTTTAACCCTGCGGTGGAATTGTCTTATCTTGGATGCAAAACAGCAGCAAGATTTTTTAGAAGCAATGGATGCTTCCCAGAATGCGCCCTCTCTTTCGCAAGCCATACGGATAAAGAAGCTGGCGCAGCAAAGCGAGTTCAGTTATGATGCTGTCTACGACATTATGAACGAGGAAAAGAAAAGCGAACTGGACACTGTGACCATCAAAAACGAAACCCTGCGGAAATACTTTCCGCGCAGTTACACGCCCCGGCAGATGGAAAGCATCATCATCAAGCTGCTCGACCAGTGGCAGCTGAAAAAACAGCAACAGGCAAAACAGAAGAAGCAGGAAGAAGCGCGTTGAGCGCAGACTGAACTAAGAGACCCGATTCGGGTCTTTTTATTTTGCAAAAATAACGGAGGAAACGCCTATGAACAACACCATTGATTTCAAAACCGCAAAGACCATCGACAGCATGAGCAATTGACTCGACCACATCGACGATGCCGTGACCGGCTTCTTCTCAATCATGCAGCCATGGCAATGAAGAACGAGCTTGGCAGTGCACGAGGCCTTATTTCGCCGCAACCTCGCCGGTTCTGGATCTGACGGTTATCCGGACGATGCGCCGAACCATCCCAACACCTTGCTTTGACGAAGCAGATGAGGGCATCGGCATGCTGAGAACGAGCCGCTGGGCTTCCGCTACAATCCCAAACAGGTTGTCATTCTGATTCAGACCTATCTGGAAAGTCACAGCACCACCCTGATGGCAGATGGTCAGAAGCTGACCTGCATCTGCATCGACTGAGGTGTGCTATGCTGAACTTTTTTATCGGATTCGCATTTTTTGAAGCCGGTGCGATTTTCGGATTCTTCGTGGCGGCTCTGCTGAACGCCGCCCATGCCGGGCAGGAGATCGGACTGAATCAAATTTGAGGAGGAGGATAATGGAACAGGAAGAGAACACCCTGTCGGTGCTGAAAATTGCGCCGGGACAGCATCCGCAGCAGGTCGAGATTGACAACGACCTGAAAGCATTGCAGCAGGCTGTGGGCGGCACGATCTGCTGCTGTTTACCCCTTTGCAGACCCGGTGGCTATCATCTGCAATGACGAGGGTAAGCTCATGGGACTGCCTCTGAACCGTACTCTTCGGGATGAAAACAGAGAAATGTATGATGCCGTTGCCGGGACTTTTCTCGTGGTGGGGCTGGGTGAGGAGGATTTTGCATCCCTGACCCCGGAACTGGCGCAGAAGTACGAGCAGCTTTTCCATCAGCCGGAAGCCTTTCTGAAACTAGGCAACCGTCTGCTGGTGCTGCCGGTGCCTGATGAACCTCCCGCAGAAAAGCCCCGCACCAAGCCTCCGGCAGAGTATGACCGCTAAAATCACCCTGCTGCACGGGAGGTGATGGCATTGCAGGAAGAAATCGAACAAAAGTCATTCAACATTATGATGTCTACCACCAAGCTGTCTGCCCGGACTGTCCTGCGGGCGGTAAAAGCGGCGCTTCGACTGTACCAGTCCAAAGCATCCCAAGGCAAGCAGAGTGTCCGCACTCTTCTGCGGCAGAACCGGGGTGTGTCCAGTGTGGAGATCAGCAAAACCGGCATCCGTGGTCTGGAACGCTATGCCAAAAAGTACGGCATCGACTACGCCATCCGCAAGGACAGCTCTGAAGTGCCGCCCCGGTATCTGGTCTTTTTCAAAGCACCGGACTCAGAAGCATTCAACTCGGCGTTCAAAGAGTATTCGGCATCCCTGCTGAATAAAGACAAGTGCCCCTCGGTACTGGCACGGTTGCAGGAACTGGTGCAGGCAGCGGCAGAACTCCCCGGCAAAGTCCGGCACAAGGAACAGGAGCGTGGACTGTGACCACGAAAAAGCTGACAAAGCTGCTGGCACTGTATTTGCCCTATATTTTGCTGGGACTGGCGGCAACGAACTTCGGTGAAGCGTGGCGGCTTGCGGAGGGCAAAGAGCTGGGCGATAAGATCATGTCCATGATGGGCACCGTTCCGCTGGCGTTTGCGAACCCTCTGCCCAGCTTGCATCCGCTTGATATTCTGGTGGGTTTGTGCTGCGGCGCAGGGCTGCGACTGGCGGTTTATTTGCGTGGAAAAAACGCCAAGAAGTACCGGCATGGCATGGAGTACGGTTCTGCTCGGTGGGGTACAACCAAGGACATTGAGCCGTTCATGGCTCCCAAGTTTGCCGACAACGTCATTTTAACTAAGACAGAGCGGTTAATGATGAGCAATCGCCCGCCTGACCCCAAGAACGCCCGAAACAAAAATGTGTTGGTAGTCGGTGGCTCTGGCAGCGGTAAGACGCGCTTTTGGCTCAAGCCCAACCTTTACAATGTCACAGTTCCTATGTGGTCACTGATCCGAAAGGTAGTATCGTGGTCGAATGTGGGGAACGCCATGCTGAAAAATGGTTATAAGGTAAAAGTTCTGAACACCATCAATTTTCAAAAAGTCCATGCACTACAACCCCTTTGCCTATGTCCACAGCGAGAAGGACATTCTAAAACTGGTCACGACCCTGATGACCAACACCGAAGGGCGAGGGCAGCGGCGGCGATCCATTTTGGGAGAAAAGCGAACGTCTTTTGCTTACCGCCCTGATTGCTTATCTGCACTATGAAGCCCCGGTGGAGGAACAAAACTTCGCTGCAACCCTGCTGGAGATGCTGAACACCATGCAGGTGCTGGAGGATGACGAGGAATACCAGAATCCGGTGGATCTGCTGTTTGAAGAACTGGCAAAAAAAGAAGCCCAACAGCTTTGCCGGACGGCAGTACAAACTTTACAAGCTGGCTGCTGGCAAGACCGCAAAATCCATCCTGATTTCCTGCGGTGCCAGATTAGCCCCTTCGACATCCAAGAATTGCGTGACCTTACCATGTACGATGAACTGCAACTGGACACGCTGGGCGATAAGAAAACGGCGTTGTTCCTCATCATGTCGGACACGGATTCCACCTTTAATTTCCTCATCAGCATGGCCTATACGCAGCTTTTTAATCTGCTGTGTGACAAGGCGGATGACCAATATGGCGGTAAGCTGCCGGTTCATGTGCGCTGTCTGATTGACGAGTGCGCCAACATCGGGCAGATTCCCCAATCTGGAAAAGCTGGTAGCCACCATCCGCAGCCGTGAGATCTCGAGAAGCCAGTTGAAAGCCAATTATGTCAAACCTTTCCGGCTTGTTCGACGATGTGAACACGCAGGTGGGAAACATCGCCCAGCAGGTGGGCACCAAGCCCTCCAGTTTTGAGCCGCGCGTTTTTGCGATGATTGAAGCCCTCTCCCGGAATGTAGTGCTGCCCATTGCAGGCATCATCCTGACCTTCATCGCCTGTTATGAATTGATTGAGATGATCACCCAGCACAACAACATGGCACAGTTTGAGCCTGCCCTCATCATGCGCTGGATCTTCAAAACGGCGGTGTCGGTGTGGCTCATCAGCAATACTTTCGACATTGTGATGGCGGTCTTTGACCTGACACAGAAGGTGGTGTCCGATTCCAGCGGCATCATTGCCGGAAACACCCGTGTCAACGACATTGGTTTGTCCATGCTGCAATCCAGCCTGATGCAGATGGATGTAGGACCCCTGTTCGGGCTTTTCCTGCAAAGTTTCTTCATCGGCATCACCATGCGGATCTTGAGCATCATCATTTTTGTCATTGTGTACGGAAGAATGATTGAAATCTATTGCATGGTGAGCCTTGCGCCCATCCCCATGGCAACATGGGGCAACCACGAGCAATCGCACATGGGGCAGAACTACCTGAAATGCCTGTTTGCACTGGGCTTTCAGGGCTTTCTCATCCTCATCTGCGTGGCGATTTATGCGGTGCTGATCCAGAGCGTAGCGATTTCCGGGGATGCCATCAACTCCATTTGGAGCATTGTGGGCTACACTGTTCTGCTCTGTTTCAGCCTGTTCAAGACAAGTTCCGTGACGAAATCCGTTCTCGGAGCGCATTAAAGGAGGTGCTTTGTTGGCTGCGTATATTTCAGTTCCCCGTGACCTGACGAAAGTAAAATCGAAGGTCGCATTCAACCTGACGAAGCGGCAACTGCTTTGTTTCGGCACAGCGGCTCTCATTGGAGTGCCGCTGTTTTTTGTTCTCCGGGATTCCGGCGGCAACACTGCCGCTACCCTCGGCATGATGGCCGTTATGCTGCCGGCGTTCTTCCTTGGGATGTACGAGAAGAACGGCCAACCTTTGGAAAAGCTGCTGTCGCACTATGTGCAGTCCCGGTTTCTCCGCCCGAAGATTCGCCCCTTACAAGACCAACAACTACTATGCACTGCTTATGAAGGGAGGCGTGACCCATGATCCCGTTTTGGAAAAAGACCGGTAAGCACAGCAAGTCCCAGTCTGCGCAGAAGCGCAGGCAGAAAGCGCAAAGCCTGCTATTCCCCGGACTGCCCAGCAATCTATCCCCATGCAGCGGATGTTTGAGGATGGTACCTGTCGGGTGAAAGCCCAAACTACTACACCCGTACCATCCAGTATCAGGACATCAATTATCAGCTCGCCCAGCAGGAGGACAAGACCGCTATTTTTGAAGAATGGTGCAGTTTTCTGAACTTCTTCGAAGCTCCATCAAATTTGAAGCTGTCCTTTGTGAATATGGCGACTGACAGCACCGAGTTTGAAAAGAGCATCCGTATCCCGTACCAGAAAGACGGCTTTGACGATGTTCGTGCGGAGTATTCCCAGATGCTGCGGCAGCAGCTTGCCAAGGGCAATAATGGTCTGACTAAGACCAAATTCATCACCTTTGGTGTGGAGGGCGAGAGCATGGCGCAGGTCAAGCCCCGGCTGGACCACATTCAGAATGACCTGCTGAACAATTTCCATCGGCTGGGTGTGCAGGCAAAGCCCCTGAATGGTGCGCAGCGGCTGAAACTCATGCACGATATGTTCAACATGGACGGTGCCAGCAAGTTTCATTTTGACTGGAAAGACCTCGTAAAAAGTGGGCTGTCCACGAAGGATGCCATTGCGCCCACCGCCTTTGCCTTCAAAAACTCCCGGACGTTCCAAATGGGCGGCATCTTTTGCGCCGCCAGCTTTCTGAGCATCACGGCATCCGACATCAGCGACCAGCTTCTGAAGGATTTTCTGGATATGGATTCTTCCGAGATCGTCACCATGCACATCCAGTCTGTGGACCAGACCAAGGCCATCAAACAGATCAAGCACACCATTACGGAACTGGATCGCAGCAAAATCGAGGAGCAGAAAAGGCCATCCGTGCCGGATATGATATTGACATCATTCCGTCCGATTTGGCAACCTACGGCAGAGATGCAAAAGCCTTCTGAAAGAACTGCAGAGTCAGAACGAACGGATGTTCCTTGTCACATTTCTGGTACTGAACACCGGACGCACGGAGCAGGAACTGGAAAACAACGTCTTTCAGGCCAGCTCCATTGCCCAGAAACACAACTGCAACCTGTGCAGACTGGACTACCAACAGGAGCAGGGGCTGATGAGCAGCCTGCCGCTGGCTGACTGTCAGATCGAGATTCAGCGAGGGCTGACCACCAGCAGTACCGCCATCTTTATTCCGTTTACCACACAGGAACTTTATCAGTCTGGCAAAGAAAGCCTGTATTACGGTCTGAACGCCCTGTCCAACAACCTTGATCATGGTGGACCGGAAGAAGCTGAAGAATCCCAACGGTTTGATCCTCGGTACTCCGGGAAGCGGCAAAAGTTTCTCAGCAAAGCGTGAAATCGCCAATGCGTTTCTGGTGACGGACGATGATATTATCGTCAACGATCCCGAAGGCGAATACTCGCCGCTGGTAAATCGTTTGAAGGGTCAGGTCATCAAAATCAGCCCCAACAGTACCCAGTTCATCAACCCCATGGACATCAATGCCAACTACTCCGAGGAAGATAATCCCCTGTCCCTGAAAGCTGACTTTATTCTTTCTTTGTGTGAACTGGTGGTGGGCGGCAAAGAAGGGCTGCTGCCGGTGGAGAAAACCGTCATCGACCGCTGTGTGCATCTGATCTACCGCAAATATTTTGCTGACCCCTGCCCGGAGAATATGCCCATCCTTGAGGACTTGTACAATGCCCTACTCCAACAGGACGAGAAAGAAGCCCACCATGTTGCCACCGCACTGGAGATCTACGTCAAGGGCAGTCTGAACCTGTTCAACCACCGCACGAATGTAAACGTCAACAACCGCATCGTCTGCTATGACATTAAAGAGCTGGGCAAGCAGATGAAGAAGCTCGGTATGCTCATTGTACAGGATCAGGTCTGGGGGCGTGTCACCGCCAACCGCAGCAGCGGAAAGTCCACCCGGTATTATATGGATGAGATGCACCTTCTCTTAAAAGAGGAACAGACTGCGGCCTATTCCGTCGAGATTTGGAAGCGTTTCCGCAAATGGGGCGGCATTCCCCACAGGGATTAACGCAAAACGTCAAAGACCTTCTTTCTTCTCGTGAGGTCGAGAATATTTTCGAGAACAGCGACATGATCATCATGTTGAATCAGGCTGCGGGAGACCGCCAGATTCTCGCAAAACAGCTGAACATCAGCCCCATCAGCTTTCCTATGTTACCCACTCCGGCGAGGGCGAAGGGCTGCTGTTTTTCGGTAATGTCATTCTGCCGTTCGTGGACCGTTTCCCCACCGATCTGGAACTGTATCGCATCATGACCACCAAGTTGGGTGAAGTCTCGGAGGGCGCGCAGAAATGAGTGAACCGAAACTGAACATCAAAGAGGAATCGTCTGCAAAAAAGACCCGTTCTCCCCCGAAAAAAGCCAAGGTAGAGCAGACGGTGCCCAAAAAGAAAAAGCTGAAAACCGATGCGGAAAAGGCAGCAGAAAAGGCACAGCACCTGCGGTTCGGCAAGGCGGAACTGACCCCGGACGAACTGAGCCGGTTGAGTAAGGCGCAGAAGCGAGAGATGTACGCTGCCCATGCCGCCCGGTCTGCGGCGCATCACGAAATCGACCAGTACGAGGATGACAATGTGGGCGCGCAGGCGCTGAGCGAGGGCGAAAAGCGGCTGGCAATGTCCGGGATATTTCCAAGAGCAGATACGCCCGTAAGCTCAAGAGGAAAGCCAAGATGCAGGGCAAGAAAGGTGCCAGAAACGCAAAATCTTCCACAGAAGCCAACTGCGGCACAAGATACAGGCGCATCCGGCACCGGCGAGGGCGGTTCCAACTGGCTTTCACGTTGGAAACAGAAGCAAGACATTCACAAGAGCTACTATACCGCCGCCCGGTCAGGCACGGCGGCGCAGACCGCAGGTGGCAAAGCAGCATCCAACGGCGCATCTGCCGCTCGGTCCAGCGTGGAACAGGCGGTAGAAGGGCAAAACTGCCGTCAGCACTGCCGTGGAAGGGGCTGGCGAATGCCGCCAAAGGCAACGCACACGTTCTGGTAATCGTGGGCGTTTTTCTTTTGCTCATCCTGATGGTGATGTCCGGCTTTTCCTCCTGCGGTATCCTCTTTTCGGGCGGCACGCAGGTATCCGGGCAGACCATGTACTCCGCCGAGGACCGGGACATCCGGGGTGCAGAACAGGATTACAAGAAGCTGGAAAAGGAACTGGACAAAAAAATCAAGCGCACCTCCTACCGACCATCCCGGCTACAACGAGTACCAGTACCATCTCGACCCCATCGAGCATGACCCGTGGCAGTTCACTTCGTTCCTGACCACCCTGTATGACGATTACACCCGTTCAGAGGTACAGAGCAAATTGAAGGAGACCTTCAAGAAGCAGTACAAGCTCACCACATGGGTAGAGGTGCAGACCCGGTATATGACTGTGTGGGTCATGACTCCGGCAGGCGTCCCGATCCCTACGCAGGTGCCCTACGAGTATCGCATCTTCCACACCAAGCTGGTGAACCGTGGCTTGGAAGTGGTCATTCGGGAAGAACTGAATAACGACCAATGGAAACGTTACGAGATTTTCCAAGATACCTTGGGCGGTCGGCCTTATCTGTTCAACGGCGGATTGCCGCCCGGTGGCTCGGACGGCTCCGGCGCACCGGGTATTGACTATCAGATTCCGGCAGAAGCTCTGACCGACGAGGAATTTGCCGCCATCTACAAGGAAGCCCAAAAGTATGTGGGCACGCCCTACGTCTGGGGCGGCTCTACCCCGGAAACCGGGTTTGATTGCACCGGCTACGTCTGTTGGGTCTACAACCAGAACGGCTACGATGTAGGGCGCACTACCGCCAACGGTCTGTGGAACAAGAGCCAGCACATCTCCGAGGCAGAAGCAAAGCCCGGAGATCTGGTTTTTTCAAAGGGCTCCTACGACACCCCCGGCATGAGCCATACTGGCATCTACCTCGGCAATGGCATGATGGTCAGTGCCGGAGACCCCATCAAGTACGCAAACATTCACTCGTCCTACTGGGAGAAGCATCTCGCCGGGTTCGGACGGCTTTCAAAATGATTGGAGGAGTTACTATGAGCGAAAAATCGGATAAACTGCGGGCAATGCTGGCAAAAGAGAAAGAGCGCCGCATCAAGCTGAACAACCGCATCGAGATTCTGGAACGGCGCATTCAGGAGGAAGATTCTGCCGAGGTCAACGAGATGGTGCGGACTGCAAAAGTCACGCCGGAACAGCTCGCTGCTCTGCTGCGGCAGTCAGCTAACGCCACCCCGAACCCGGCTGCGCTGTCTGCCGTGGGTGCAACTTTCGAGAAGGAGGATGCTGATGAAGATTAAGAAACTGGGTGCGCTGCTGGTATCGGCGGCGCTGTGCGCTGGCATGGCGGCTCCTGCCTTTGCTTTTGAAGGCGAAGCTGCCCCCGTGGAGCAGCCTGTTCTGCCGGAAGTGGTGGAGGAAGATGTTGTCACCGTCACGGACGAAACCTCTGGTGCCCTGACCCCGGAGGGCAACCTGACGCTGGTGGACGACTACCACACCAACTATTCTGACGGCAGCGGACAGCAGTTTATCACGCTGGTGTCGAAATCCGTGCGACCTTCTATCTGGTCATTGACCGCAACGCCAAAGGGCAGCAGACCGTTCACTTTATGAACCTTGTGGACGAAGCCGACCTTCTGGCTCTGATGGAGGAAGGAAAGCCGAGGAAGAAGCCAAGAAAGCCGCAGAAGAACGTTTATATCCGGCAAATGCATCATATAAAACAGCCAAAAGGCAAAATAAGGTCACATATAAAAAACCTTGCCGCCTTTTCCCCATCGGCGCATCCGATTTGTTCATCTCCACGCATTTCTTCCATTACTCGGCACATAACAGTATTTTATTTTATCAGGCAGATTTCTTGCTGGCAAGTTCCTTGACTTCTTCAAAGACAATTTAGAAACTTTGCCACCTTCATAAGGCATTCCATCTGCGAGCATCTCCAAAGCACACTCGATTCGTTCATCCTTACGCATTTCTTCCATTGCTCTGCACATAGTTGACTCCCTTCGCATCGTTGCTTAAAGTATTGTACCCGAATTTGCAAGCACCGAATAGAACATATCCTTTGCATCGGTACAGAAAAAAGTCGTGCATCAGCTTTCCAAGAGCAGTCTCATCCTTGATCTGAGAGTTCACATAGATGATATGTGACTGGTCATTGAAAACTGTACCTGTTTCTTCCACCATGCGATAAATATGGTAAATCGGCAATCCAGCCTTTAACACATCGTTCTCCGTGATGAAGATAATATATGTTTCGTTCAAAGGCATCATAATTGCTGCCAGAATGAGTGAGGTTCGCATCCAGCAGGCTGCTATTGTAGGGGCGCGCTTTTCGCTTGCCCCCCGGTCGCTGCGCTGCACCTCGATATTATATGCACGGTTCTGCTCATCAACAGCTAGAATATCCAGACGAACGGAGCGTCCCTGCAAATTCTTGATACTGTACTGACCATGCTCACGAACCTTCAAATCGCTCGTTTGAGAATGATTTGAAGCAAAAATTCTGCAACAAGCAGGGTCTTCAAAATACCGCCGCCATGAAATCGTCATCAATCAGGCGCAACGTTGTAAATCCTGCTCGTGTTTACAGGAAAGTCCAGTTCTTGACTCAAGAGAAAGAAAAAGAGAATAAAAGCATCAAAGAGGGCATTCAAATGAAACAAAATCGAATTTTTGACCAGAATAGTTCTCAAAAAGCACGTTCTTGGCACTATAATATGGACACCAACCGAGCGGAAGCCCAGTTCGCTGATGGCTCTGCCATTGCCATTGACTGCCTTGCCATCGAGGACGAATACGGCAATACCCCGGCACAGCGAGCTGAACTTGATTGGCTACTATACAACAAGCCCTTGGAGTGCGTCCAGCTTGTGCTGAGTGGTGAGATTGAGCATTATCTCTCACTTGGCTGTGACCATGGCAAACTGAAAGACTAACCTCTAAATAGGCCAAACAACCCGCTACTTGCAGTCGCTGCAAATGGCGGGTTGTTTGCTTATTTTAAGTTTTTCCTTTGCTCATAGTAGTGCAAAATCAATGTAGTGCAAAATCAATGGCCCAACGGTCAAAGAAATCACAAATATCAGGCAAATCTACTGGTTTCTTATAAATGTCATTCTAAAATTCAATGGATTTTGCTATTTCTAGCACTTGTTTTTTCGACACGAAAGTCGATTTAACCCTATATTTTATGTATCTCTCGATGATTTCAAGTTTGCCATTTTGGGGGCTTGATTATTGAGAAAATTCTAAATTCCAAAAAGGTCTATCATTTTCATCAATCGCATCGTTATTGAGAATAAGCACTGCACCACCACTTAACAGAGGAGGCAGCTGTAAATAGCTTATATTATTTATTGAGAAAATGAAACGCTATTGCAACAGTTGAATACTGTATATTTTATCAAATTGATACGGATCTGATAGCAACACCTTACCGTTTGATATCACAAGAATGCTTTCGCCTTCTTTAAGATACGACAACTGAAGATTTCCTTTCAAGTAGTTTGATACGCCATAAATTATATAATTGTCATCCGTATCATATAATTGATTTTTTGCAGTCGCATAAATACAATTGTTCTTCAGGTCAACTTCTTCAACTATAAGTTCCGATTTTTTTCTTCCGGATGTATTCAATTGAAATAGAATGCAGAGAGCCACTGCCACAAATGCTATGACAACCATAATCTTCCGTTTGCATTTCATTTTATCAACCTCTGTATGAAAGGAACAGCGTATAAAGCGATTGTGTTATTCTCAATGCCCCTGTATAAGAAGTCGGATATGAAGAACCATCAATTGTGCTTCCATCTTTATGGATTCCGATAGCTACATACCCAGCTCCAGAAATATATTCTACAAGAAGACCACCACTAAAGCCACCTGTCAAATCCCAATCGCCCTTGAGATATTTTGAAGTCTGACTTCTAATATACCCAGAAGATTTACACATCCGATATCTCGCATCGGCACCATTTATTTGGCTCGGATAGCCATAAGCATACACCAACTGTGATGATGAATAATTGCTAGACTGCCAATGTAACCCAAGCCATCCCGTTTTCGTTCCTAAATTATTCTTGAGCGTAATAATTGCCCAATCCTCTGAACTTGTTCCAGCAAGATAAGAACCACTAACAATCATCGAACTTGCCGATACATTTTCGCTTCCAAAAGGTTTACTATTATCAGATCGAGCAGGTGCGACATTTACCGACTTAACGTAGGCTTTTTCCTTTATACTATATAGATTATGTGCTGCTGTTGCAAGTGCATTAGGCCCAATCATAAATCCAGAACCATAATTTGTCCCTCCATTATTGGTCGTTATCTGTAGGCATACCGTGCTACAATATGGTGTTGCTGTTGGATTATCAACAACAGTGATATCATTGCTTCCGATAATCGCATACAGATCGGGTAGATCAATATCCGAAATCTTTCCATTTGGAAAATAGCCTGCAGTTGTCTCTCCATCCGTGAAGGAATTGGTTTCAACTATAATTTCCTCTATAGATTCTTCTTTTGTATCAAAATCGTATCTATGGTATCTCTCGATATGAGATTTTCTTCCATCACTTTGATTATCTGCAAAAGCAGTCAGCCCAGAGTTAAGCTCCATTGAAGAAAGAGCCACAATCCCACTTGCTTTCAAAAAAATTCTACGAGATATTTTTTCACTAGCCATTTTAATTTTCCTTCTTTACTTTTAGAGTATACACAAGATTTCTTATACATCAGTTGCTCTGCATTGGAAACACCTCCGTAAAATTTTTCATACGTTAGAGCCATCCTTATTTTAGGTTTCAACTTTTACTTTCGCTAAAAAATAAATACCACTGATTTTTTATCCAATAGCCGTGCTAAGATTTATCTCTATGGGATTCAACACATGCGTCTGCTGGCACAACCAAGCCCAATTGTTCACTGTAGTAGTAAACAAGTCGTCATAGTTGTTGTCATATGCAAAATCAAATGTGTCATGAACGGTAATCAAGTAATACATTATAGAATTACCAATCATGAAGCCTGTTCCAGAGGTGCTTACCCTATGCAATGCATAGAATAAATCTGCATTATCAGACTTTTGAATTGTAAAAGACCAACTTCCTCCGCTAAAATCTTTCAAGCCACTATTAAGTACTTTGTTTTTATAATTATTAAAAACTGTTGTCGTGTTTAACTTGTCAAGCAATGGCGTCGAAGAGTCCGTCACACTCTCAGAATAGTCAATATTATATACAGAGAATTCAACCATAAGAGCCGCACATTCATATCCCTTATCCCGTGCAATTTGCGCAGCTGCCAACCATGCAAGCTGTGTATTATTTAACAAATTTCCAGATGCACGTGTTTGATCTTCATCTTTCATCTTATCGATAAACTTATTTAATTCATCTATCGACATTCCCGAAAAATCAACATGATACTTATCATTCATGCTTTGAATAACAGGATTGCTAGCTTTACGGCTGCTTGTATTAGCAGCATAAGACACAGTATTTATCGAAAACAAAAAACACACCGAAAGAACTAATGATACGAACCTCTTCATAACGAACCTCCTTAAATTCTGTACTCTACTATATAAATTGTGTGCTTCTCATCGTCCCAGACAACGAGACTAAAATTCACATCTTCAGAATGTAAAAGCAATGTATTCATTTCGGCTTCCGAGCATAGTTCCTTATGTTGACTATTATCATAAAGAAAAAAATTTCCACTTGCAATTTCAGGAATCTTAAAATCCAATCCAAAATATGACGACACATTTTTTAATATAGAAGATATAGTTGGGGAATCATTAATTTTCTCCCATGAATCGAGTTGATGAACAATCTTGGTTGCATCCACATCGTAGTATACCGCTAACATTATCCCATCATTTTGCAATCCGCCATAAGCCTCATATATCAACGATTCAGAGTATGTTGCTTTTCCAATTTTGAATTGTTTCAAATAATCTCGTTTTTCATATTTGCTTTTTCTTCCAAGCATAAAGCCCAAAAGCAAGCACAGTGCGACTATAGCTAGGTATCGGATACTCGTGCGTTGATCTCGCCTTTATAATTACCTCACACCTTTCTAACTTGCTGAAATATATAACAAGCTCCACTTATCTACTGGTACTTCCAGTAATGGTTTCACTCCGCCCATCGGAATAGCTAAAGGTCGCAGAATACTCCAGCCTGTAAGATTTTCCAGGCTTAGTGTTAAAGTTACCGCTCCCCACGCAGGTTGAGGTCGTGCTGCTGTTTGAGCAGCTGCTTACTTTTTGCCATGTTCCAATTGTTCCCTTTTCATAGAGAACGCCTGAAACGCTGATTTTCTTTACTCCAGTTCGAGTCTGGGCATCAACTTGATAGTATGTTTGGTAAATAGATCCGTTGACCGTACTATCGCCTACATACCGCTCAGACTTTTCAACGGCCATTGCGGTGCAGGCAAAGCTCAAGAGAATCACCGCTGAAATAACAATGGACAACAAACGCTTTTTCGACATAGACATACACCTCCGTTTTTTCGCTCCTATCAAGAGCCTTTGTATAATCAACGTAATTCGCATCCGCTTCGTTTCAATTTTCAGGAGAAATTTTTTCAAATTTTCCATCTTTGTAAGTTCAGACAAAAAGAAAACCGGACATTTGTGAACTCTCACAAGTGCCCGGCTTTCTTATCGGATGCCTTTTGCAATTTTCATAATCTCATCGTATGGAATGTTTCCCATAACGGTATGTGTAATCCCCCGATGTTCCCAACTTAGAGTATAAACATTCTTTCCATGTTCATCCGTACTGGTTCCAAGTACACCATCTGCTTCTCCGACCTTTACGGTTTCGTACACTGTATGCTCATTATCAAATAGGGACTGCTGCCCGGCTGGATAATTGAGCAACGGACTGTGTAGCTTTCTTCTGCTTCTTTTGACGAGTAAACATGTAAAAAGTTTTCTGCTCGTTCAAATTTCTGCGCATTGTCCATTTCAAAGCCGTTCGGCACATAATGATCGCTGTATCCATCCGGGAATCACTCCAGCGGTTCGCCATCCACCTGATAAGTCAGCTGCATCTCAATGGGCAGAAACTTTTGAATCATCGTGTAGACTGCCTTGCGGAAGTCTGCGCTGACCGCAAGTGCGCCAAGGGTCAGCACCACCAGCGTCAAGGCTGCAACCAACACCCGTTTCAACATCGGACGGTGTTTTTTCCTCCGTAATGCCACTGCCATTCGTTCATCCCATTGAGAAGTATCCGGGTAAAGTTCTTCAAGTTGTTCTGGTGTTGGCAGTGTATCCAGTTCCTTTGCGCATCTGCACGAAGTGCCATCATCAAAGCCGCATCAAATGAAATGTCTGTCCGCTCACTCATGGCTGTTCATCTCCTTCCATAATAGTTCTCCCTCGAAAGAGCCGTGTTCGTACCACTTCATCCGTTAATCCCAGCGATTTTGCAATCTCACGATTTGTATATCCCATTGCCAAAAGGCGTAGCGGATCACGGTACATCGGTTTCATTTGGCCAATCAGTTCTGTCAACCTCTCGATATTGTCAACACTGATTATTGCATCATCTGGCACTGGCGCATTATCCTCAATATCTGGGATTTCTTCCAGCGATTCTTCGCGCCGCTTGCGAAGCTGATCATACGCACGGCTTCTACTACAACTAACGAGATAGGCAGCGAGTTCGTGACAGTTTTCTCGATGAATTTTAGAAAAATTTTTTGCAACGTACAAAAACACCTCTTGTAGCACGTCCTCTGCCAAATACGAATCATCCATGATTTTGTAAGCGGTATGGTAAACCAGCCGTTTGTATGTATTGTATACCTCGGTAAAATCTT
>VOFC01006487.1_pt1 | contig 18813 bp, 45 predicted proteins | sample 5384161 | NCBI WGS metagenome assembly VOFC01 (sample SAMN12384722, study PRJNA508395) | human gut metagenome | isolation source: healthy gut B | host: Homo sapiens
AAACACCCTGCATAATGCCGTTTTCATCAACAACGGAAACAGCACCTAAGCCTCGTCAGTAATAACGAACAAAGCATCCTGCACCTTAGCATCTGCCAAGACAGTCGGATTTTCGTTGTCCTTATGCATAATGTTACCGACAGTAAGCAAAGAATTACGTCCCAAGCTTCCGCCGGATGGAAAAATTGCAAACTGGCTAGCAGTAAAATTGTGCTTTTGCAATAAAGCTAACGCCAAAGCATCACCATAAGCTTTTCAAAGCAAAGAGTAGCACTGCTGGTAGGAGCCAAACCTAAAGGACAAGCCTCCTTGCTGACACCAACGTGTTTCTTAAAATTACATCAGCATTCTTTGCCAAAGTAGATTTGGATTACCTACCATTTCAATAATTTTAGCACCAATGCTACGTAAGGAAGGTAAAATATTTAATACTTCACCAGTTTCGCCACTATTAGACAAAAAAGCAATAACTACATCATGACAAGTTACCATGCCTAAATCACCATGAATACCTTCTGCAGGATGCAGGTAAAAGGACGGAGTACTGTACTAGCTAAAAGTAGCGACCATTTTACGACCGATAATGCCGATTTACTCCATACCGGTAATGACGGTACGACCCTTGACATTCCATAATCATTTTAATAGCCGTCACGGAAAAAAATTATCATCTATTCTGGGTACAAGCTCTAAAAATAGCTTCTGCTTCCATACGCAAGACGGAACGTGCATGCTCAAGCTTTATTGCTTCCATTCTTCTGCCACCTTTCTTAATCAGCCACGAACAATTTTATCGATAGACATAACATCTTGTAAAAGCTTTTCTAGATTATCTAATTTCACCATGTTTCGGACCATCGGATAAAGCTTCTTCAGGATTATCATGTACTTCAAGGAATAATGCATCAATACCGACGTGCAAGCACGTGCCATATGCGGTACATATTGGCTCTGACCACCGCTGGAGGTACCTTGTCCACCAGGAATCTGTACACTGTGAGTTGCATCCATAACTACAGGATAACCTAATTCACGCATAATAGCCAAACCACGCATATCGGTTACTAAGGTGTTGTAACCGAAGCTTGCACCACGCTCGGTCAACATAATATTTTGGTTGCCCTACTTCTTCTACTTTTTAATAACATTTTTTCATATCCCACGGTGCCAGGAACTGACCTTTTTTTACGTTTACAGTCCTACCGGTTTTAGCAGCGAAGATAAACAAGATCTGTCTGACGACACAAAAAAAGCAGGAATTTGCAAAATATCTGCAACTTCAGCAACTTTTTTCTGCCTGCCATGGTTCATGAATATCAGTTACAACAGGTACATTCAAGTCTTTTTTTGATTTGTGCTAAAATCTTCAATCCTTCTTCAATACCAGGTCCACGGAAGGAATTAAAATGAAGAACGATTAGCCTTATCAAAAAGAGGCCTTGAAAACATAAGGAATACCTAATTTTTTCGCAAATCGCTTTAGTACGCTGACCAATCATCAAGCGCGTTCATATCCTTCCAGAACACAAGAGGCCTGCCATAGCAGCAGCGGATGTCCCTGACCTACTTCATAATTACCAACTTTAACAATATGCATGGTCAACCTCCAATTATTTATTCATTTTTACAAACAATGCGTTAACTGCGGCCAAATCTTCGGAGTATCTACACCGATACCTTGGAAATCGCTTTCCAAAACTTTAATTTTATAACCATTTTCCAAAAGCACGCAATTGTTCCAAGCTTTCAGCACGCTCTAGCGGTGTCGGAGTCAATCTTTGCGTATTTCAGCAGAAAATCACGACGATATGCATAAATGCCTACATGCTTAAATACCTTATAATCTTCCGGTTTATTACGCGGATACGGCATTAAACTGCGGGAGAAATACAAAGCATAACCATTTAAGTCCGTTACGACCTTAACAGCTGCAGGATTATCATAATCCTCTTCCGGCATCAGCACCTTTAAGGTAGCCATATTCAGATTTTCATCTTCAGTAAAAGCATTAGCCAGACGGTCAATAACTTCAGGCGGAATCATTGGTTCATCACCTTGAACATTGACAATAACATCAACATCAGGATAATTTAAAGCAACTTCTGCCAGACGATCAGTACCGCTGGGATGATCGGGAGAAGTCATCATTGCTTTTACCGCCAAAGCCTTCTACAGCCTTTTGCACCAATTCATTGTCAGTAGCAACTACAACTTCATCAGGCAACTCTGCCATGCAGGCACGTTCATAAACATGTTGAATCATTGGTTTACCGGCAATCATAGATAACGGTTTACCAGGCAGTCTGGTAGATGCATAACGGGCAGGAATTACACACAATACTTTCATCATTTATCAAGCTCCTTTTTTGATGGCATTATCAATATATTCTTTAAACTTATCCATTCCTTCAGTAATACAGATATCCATGTTCAAAATGTACAAGGGTATCTCACGTGCAGAATAGATAAACTCTGTCGGAATCTTTACAGCATCCTTAGCCGTAGCAATCATCGCTACAGCCTTTAAGGCGCTAGCACGTTCATTGATATATTGCATTTCCAGCATTCCATAATCATGATGGTCAGGATAACGAACAGCTTCTAAAATATTCAAACCGATACTGGACAAAGGTCTGTTCAAAAGAAGACGGGTTACCTATAGCGGAGAACACCATAACATCCTTACCCTTCAGTTCTTCCAAATCCTTGATATTTTTCAGAAATACCTTTATACCAATCAGCAATTTTCTACAAAGTTTTTCGGATGGTGAATACTTTCAATTACAGGAGCATTCTCATTGTACTTAGCAATGGTATGACGCTTAGCTGCATTCGGCTTAATTTACTACTTTGATCAGTCTTGGTTAACAAGAATAAATCACCACGAGCTAAATTCTGCAAGGGCTCACGCAAAGTACCACGCGAGCACGCAACCGTTGCCGAACATATTCAAGGTATCAACCAAAACAATATCTAAATCGCGTTCTAATTGCCAATGCTGATAACCATCGTCCATGATGATAACCTCTGCATTAAGCTTATCTACAGCGTAACGACCTGTAACAGCACGGTTCTTACCGATAATAACAGGAATACCAGGTAATGTTTTAGCCATTAAGTAAAGCTTCGTCACCTGCTTCATAAGCAGTCATGAAAAATTTTATCTCCATTAGAAACAACGCCTAGCTCTTTACCCCAATGAGAACGATAACCGCGATTTAAGATAACAACTCGATAACCCATTGATTTCACAATCGCGACCATTTTTTCTGAGCAGTAGGTGTTTTACCCGTACCACCAACTGTAATATTACCGATGGAAATAACACAGCAATTCAAACGTTCTCGTTTCATAAAACCAGATTCATACAAATTGAGTTTGCAACAAACACCAAACTCATATAAATAGGACATGCCACGTAAAATTGCCAAAAGTACCCAACCCATAAAAAGGAGTTTCCGGGCCGTAGGCAATCTGGTAAATATACTGGATAATCGCATCACCATGACGCAGACGAGCACCGCCTTCATCAGTCAGATTACGAGTGTTAATCGGATAAGTAGCATATTCACGTGCAGGGAACAGAAGTTAAATCCAATAATTCTTTTTAAATAATAAATCTTCGCGCGGATATCAGCACCACGATTTTCTTTAATTACCTGCAGAGAGGCTGCACCCATCTGTGTACGACGTTCATCATTTTTCAGAATATCTAACAGCTCACTAGTAAGCTCCGCTTTATTATTGACCATTTTGCAAGCCTTAACCTTGCTCAGTAACGCATAAGAGTCTTTAAAATTCTGCATACTGGGACCAACAAAATTGGTTTAGCATGAGCAGCAGGCTCCAAAACATTATGACCACCTGTATTACTGAAAGAACCGCCAACAAAGACAGCATCACCAACAGCATAAATACGGCCTAATTCGCCGATAGTATCAATAATCAGCAAAGGGATATTCCTTACGCTCACCTATTTCCTCCAGCATTTTAGAGCGATAACCTGTTTTCATAGCCGTAATGACTAGCTAATTTAGCAATTTCATCAGCACGGGCAGTTTTACGTGGAGCAATTACCAAGCGGGCATTAGGATAAGTTTCGCGGACAACTTTAAAGATTCCAGCAAAATCTTCTCTTCACCAGGATGAGTAGAGCCTGCAACAATAATAGGATAATCATTTTTTCAGGCCTAATTCTACGCGATATTTCTCTAAATCTTCGGGAGTAACTTCGGCATAAGTTTGGTCAAATTTAGTATTACCAGTAACGAAAATTTTATTTCTGTCAGCACCTAAATGAGCAATATAATCAGCATCTATACTAGACTGCATACAGAAACGAGTTACAGTATTGAGCATATCATCCCAAATACCATAAAGATAACGGTAGTTTTTCACAGATTTCAGAAATACGACCATTAACCATCATTACAGGAATATGACGTTCACGAATGGCACGCAAAAGTTCGGCCCAATTCAGTTTCAACAGGCATAAATACGCCTGGATGAATACGTTTTACTAGGGATTCTGCTACAAACGGCAGATCTAACGGGAAATAGATGATGGCATCAGCTTCAGGAATAATCTGTTTAGCCATATTATAGCCACCAACAGTAAATGCAGAAACCAACACCGGACGATCAGGCATTTCCTTGCGAATTTGTTTTACCAAAGGACTGGTAGCAACAATTTCGCCGACAGAAGCGCCATGAATCAAATGCAGTCCTTGCGCATTACTTTTGGCAATTTCTTCATCTGCTATATTACCAAAAACCTGCTCTTTGAAACGCAGAGCAAAGCCTTTTTTCTGTAAACAGGCGGTAAGTATAATACGGCAGAACAAAAAGAATACCAGCACTATTAAAAATAAGAATGTTATATACGATATACATGCACTAACCTCTTTTCGGCCTAATTAAGCTTCTTTCTTTGCGATACTGGATTTTATATAAGTGTGCATATAAACCATCCAGCTGCATCAGTTCATCATGGGTACCTTGTTCTACCAGCGACCTTTTCCAAAACCATAATCTTATCAGCGTTTTTAATCGTAGACAGTCTATGTGCAATAACGAAGGAGGGTACGACCCACCATCAAACGGTCCAAGGCCTCCTGTACAACACGTTCGCTTTCTGTATCAGAGCAGAGGTTGCCTCGTCTAGGAATCAGAATCTGAGGATTTTTTTCAGTATTGCCCGGGCAATGGATATACGCTGGCGTTGACCACCGGAAATATTAACACCGCGGTCACCTAACATAGTATTATAACCATCAGGCGGCTCCATAATAAAGTTGTGGGCATTATGCTGCTTTTAAGCTGCAGCTTCAACTTCTTCTTTAGTTGCATCAAGGCGTCCATAAAGGATATTGTCATAAACACTGCCATTGAACAGAATTGTTTCCTGAGGCACAATACCAACCTGTTCACGCAGAGAATTTAAGGTAACACCACGAATATCTGTACCGTCAATAGAAATACTACCATCATTTACATCATAAAAACGCGGCGACGAGACTAGCAACAGTAGATTTGCCAGCACCGGACGGGCCTACGAAGGCAACCATTTCACCGGGCTTAACATCAAAGGAAACATCACTTAAAACTTCTTCACCGGGTCATAGGAGAAGGATACGTGATCGAAAACGAACTTTACCTTTAACCGGAGGCAGAGCTTTAGCATCAGGTGTATTTTTAATTGTTTCCGGTAAATCCAAAACATCGAACACACGCTGAGCGGCGGCTAATGCTTTTTGGATATTGCCGATAACACGACTCAGACGTTTAATCGGGTTAGAAATATTAACAGCATAAGTTAAGAAAGCAACTAAACTGCCGGCAGTAATGCTGCCATTAATAACACTGTTACCGCCATACCATAAAATAATGGTTACGCCGACAGCAGCAACAAATTCAATAGTAGGAGTTAATGTTGCAGATAACTGTGCATATTTCATATTAGCACGGAAGTTATTTAGATTTTTCTTTATCAAAACGATTAATTTCGTAATCCTCACGAACGAAGGATTTAATAACACGTGCAGAAGAAACAGTTTCTTGTAATACAGATGTAATATCCGCAGTTACCTCCTGAATACGGCTACCAGATTTACGAATACGTTTACCGAATTGATCAATAAACAACAAAACGATTGGGAAAGTACTAAAAGTTACTAAAAACAGCTTCAATCCAAATAAATCATCATGACAATGGAAGCAATTAAAATAACGCTTTCAGTAACCATTTCGACAACGTTTTCCACCATCGCAGATTGCAATGCGTTAACGTCATTAGTTACATAACTCATGATAGTACCGGTTTTGTTTTTGTCATAAAAACTTAAGCTTAAACGTTGCAGTTTTCAAAAACAGCCTTGCGGATATCAATAATGACACGTTGACCAACATAGTTCATCAGATAGCTTTGTCCATAATAAGCGATACCACGGATAACAAAAGACTACGATGATGCTGATAACGATATAATTGAGCAGCGCTACGTCTTTTTCTTTTAAAACCTGGTCCACCATATCCTTGATAATCAAAGGCAGATATGCAGTACCACCTCTTTGCAATTGCTGTACAGATTGCGGCACAGGCGCCACGAAACAGGTATGGCTTAATATATTTTAATGCACGAAAGTATAAATTCATTTTTCTCCTCAGCTATTTTTTAAAAATGAGTTGAGCGACACGGTTAACCGCTCCCGGTTCTACCCAATCTGTGTTTCATGTAGGCCAAATCTTCCTGCAGCTTTTCCTTTGCTTCAGGTTTTTAACATTGCCATAGCGAATCCGCTACTTTTGCGGGGTAAAATCTTCCTGTAACAGCTCCGGCACGATTTTGCTTATCTGCCCTAATATTCGGCAGACCGATATTAGGAATATTGATGACCAATCTAGCAATAAATGCATTAATAGCAGATGTACGATAAACAATAACACTGGGCAGACCGCATAAGCAGCTTCCAAAGTTACGGTACCACTGGTTGCCAAAGCTAAATCAGCAATACTGAATAAATCATAATTATGACCTTCAGTAATCTGTACATCAAGCCTGCAGCCTTAATTTTTCCTCCTGGCATTTCCATAGGAATTGTACCTGCACGAGGCATAGCAAAATGCACATCAGGCATCTGCTTTTGTAAAAGCTTCGCACCTGCCAATAAAGTTGGCAACATTTTTCTCAATTTCCATCAAACGACTGCCCGGCATAATCAGCACTAGCTTTTTCGTCGGCTTTCTTCCCAAATAAAGGCATTTGCTTCCTCATAGTCATAGTAGGATGAACAATATCCACCAAAGGATGACCGACAAATTCTACAGGAGCACCTGCTTCTTTATATACATCATATTCAAAAGGAAATATACAAGCTACCTTATCAACAATTTTAGCTACATTCTTAGCACGCCCCTTATTCCACGCCCACGCAGATGGAGCAATATAGGAAACAACAGGAATACCCTTGTCATGTGCCATTTAGCCAGTTTCATATTAAATCAGGATAGTCAACAACCACTAGGCAATCAGGCTTGCGCTCATCCATAACACGACCAAAATCACTGCGTAGTTTGAACAAATCCGGCAGTTTGCGGATAACCTCAACAAATCCCATTACACCATGATCTTTAATATCGAAAAGTACTTCGCCGCCGGCTGCACTTTTGCAATGCATCACCGCCCATGCCAAATACTTCGGCACTACTATCTAGTTTTTAATGGCAGCAGTCACAGCTGCTGCATGGACATCACCGGATGCTTCTCCGGCGAAATCAGTATTTTCGCCATGATTACTCCTCGTTCTATATTTTCACATAATTTATCAGTATATTATAACACAAAAGCGGTTGACATAGTCTGCCAACCGCAAAGAAATGCAAATTTTTACGATATTTTATTTTACAACAATAGTAATATTGTGTTCATCAGCTAAAGCAATAGTTTTTCACGCTCTGCAATCAAAGTATTGCCAGCTTCGATGATAATACCGGTAGCACCTGCATAAATCATGGACTCCAAGGTTTTTAGTACCAAAACCAGGGATATCGAAACGTTGATCTTGAGAAAGGCTTAGCAGCTTTGGCTACGATAACATGCCTTTACCTAAGTAACCATGCGTAAAATGCGCATCGGCATTGCCCCTCAATAGCTTCTACGGCCATTACTGCTCGATTTTTACGACAACAGTCTGACCGATATCCAAGCCACCGATAGCCTTCGCCATTTCAAAGCCAAATTCCATATCTGCCAACTCTGCTTCAGTAGGCTGACGCTTAGTCAGCACACCTGCTGCGGCAATAAAGGTTTAATAAAGGCAGTGTCTGGTCCATAACCTCAATGCCTTCGCTTTCCAATTCTTTAACAATCGCATTCATGTTGTATCATCCTTACGATCGGGGAACACTTGCTAAAATTTTGATAGCACGCAGGTCAGGAACAATAGCACCGGCTTTATACAAAACTTCCTTAGTTACTTTACCAATCATAGTAACCTTGGTCACTTTGTGTTTCTTTAAAAGTAGAAATAATTTTGCCAATCTTACCGATATTGATATCATAATAAAAGTCTACGCTTGTAGGCAGCTCCTCATCAATATTGGGAACCACACCGATTGCAACGACTTCATATCCCATACTTTTAGCAGAATGGGCCACATCAACAGGCAGATGACCGATTCCGGAAAGTATGCCTAATTTTTTCCATAGCTTAGCCTCTACGAGTACGGATGATACCACGTTCAACATTGCGCAGGAAACGCAGTAGATGCTCTACAGGTTCATAACTTTCCAATTCAGATTCCATAGTAGCAATAGCTTCCTGCAGAGGCAGACCACTGCGATAAAAAGAATACGGAAAGCTTTTTTCAGTTCACTGCGTTCTTCAGCAGGCATACCTGCACGGGACAGACCAACGCTGTTCAGGCCGGAAACAAAAGCGGGGTCGCCGGCAACAATCATAAACGGCGGAATATCTTGTACGACACGAGCCATACCACCGATCATTACATTACGGCCAACTTTGCAGGAATTGATGTACTGCAGATAAACCACCGATAACAGCACGGTCTTCTACAATAACATGGCCCGCTAAAGTTGCCACATTGGACATAATAACGTTATTACCAACAACGCAGTTATGTGCAACATGGGTATAAGCCATCATCAGAATGTTATTTCCGATACGGGTCTCGGTTTCTTCACCGCGGCCTCTATTAACAGTGCAGCATTCACGGAAACTACCGCCGTCACCGATAACGGTATAAGATTTCTCACCAACAAATTTTAAATCCTGAGGTTTTTGCACCAATGGAGCAACCAGGATAAAAAGTACAATTTTTACCAATAGTTGTATATTGATGAATGGTAACATGAGCACCGATTACACAACCATCGCCAATTACGGTATCAGAATCGATAACAGCATAAGGACCTACGCTGACATTCTTACCGATTTTAGCGTCAGGATGGATAATAGCGGTTTCATGAATTCCACTATCCGGCAAAATAACTGAAGACATTATGTTCACTCCCAAAAAATTATTAATCAGGTAATTAATTAAATACTATTCAACATAGTATTATAATCATTCCCACAGTCATATTTTCGCGTGGCAAAAATAGCTGTTTTCTGAAATTAACATGAAATTTTAAGCTATTTCGCCATTTTTCTATGTTTTTCAGCTAGATATGTTTTACCTGTTATTATTTTTTAGGATCCATGATAGCGAAGGTACAGTCGCATTCGCAAGCAACTTTACCATCTACACGACCTTCACAATGAATAATACCCATATTGCCACGCATGATTTTGTTACTTCTGCAGTAGTGATTACTTGGTCACCAGGGATAACTTGTTTGCGGAAACGTACATTATCGATTTTAGCAAAAAACAGCAATCTTACCGCGGTTTTTCTTCCGGGTACAGCATAGCAACGCCGCCAACTTGTGCCATAGCTTCAATCAATAATACACCAGGCATAATAGGTTCATTAGGGAAATGACCCAGGAATTGCATTTCGTTAGCAGTAATATTTTTAACGCCTACTGCTCTTTTCATCGGTTCTACTTCCAAAAATACGGTCTACCAGCAACATAGGATAACGATGCGGTAAAATCTTTTTAATTTCATTGATATCTAACATAGTCATTTCTTACTCCTCCTTTGTTCTATAAGCCTGAATTTGTTTTGCGATTTGAGCATTAAAAGCATGACCGGTTTTTACAGCAATGACATGTGCTTTAATCGGTCCCAAAAGATACAAGTCGCCAATAGCATCTAAAATTTTATGTCTAATCAATTCGTCATCAAAACGCGGGTACGGACAAGATTTTTCTTCGTCAAAAACAACAACGTTTTTCTAAAGAACCACCTAAACCTAAACCCATTTTTCTCAACATATCCAGTTCATAGGTAAAAGCTACTGTTCTAGCAGCCATAATCTCTTTTTTTAAAGGATTCCTTATCTAATAAAATATCCATATATTGAGTACCTAGCATCGGATGCTTGTTAATAGATGTAAAGGAAATTCTATACCCATCATAAAGGCAGAACCACAATATAACGGTCACCGTCATAAACAGAGAAAGCTTTGTCAACAACATATACATGACGTTCAGCAGCTTGCTCAGCAATACCGGCCTGTTCAATCAGCTCACAAAATATCTTTGCACTGCCATCAGTTACCGGGGTTCCGGAGAAGACATTTCAATACGGATATTATCAATAGCCATCATGGACAAAGCACCCATTAAATGTTCTACAGTGAAAACTTCTGCTCCATTAGCGCTCAGAGTAGTTGCTTTAACAGTAGAACTTACATTCTCTGCCAAGGCTTTTATTTCCGGTTTACCCGGAAGGTCTGTACGAATAAAAGGTGATGCCTGTATTCTCGGCAGCAGGTTTTTAAAGTCATTAAAACATCTTTACCGGAATGTAAACCAATGCCGGAATAAGAAACTTCCTTGGCAATAGTATGTTGATATTCTTTTATTTCTTCAGCCATCTTTATCCTCCTTCTAAATTATTTCTTTTTACCGAATCGTTGTCTGCCATCTTTCCAACGATCGTGTACCCAGAACCACATTTCCGGGTGATTAATGATTTCCATCTCTAAGATATCTACCAATTTACGCGTAACCTGATAAAAATCTCTTTGCTTATCGCCTGTTTTCTGGGTGTACAAAGGCGGATAAATTTTAGCACAGCAAGTGCCGTCATCGTTATTATGCATAAAAATCGGCAAAATCGGAGAGCCGTAAATACGTGATAAAGTACGCACCCATGGGGATAACAGAACGTTTACCGAATAAATCCAGCTCAACGCCGTCATCATTAGTATCCTGGTCAAAAGTACGCCTAAAAGATTTTTCTCCTTAAGCATACGGCTAATAGCCAAAAGGCCGTGCTTACCACGATTATAAGTTACCTGTTGTCCCACCATCTCACGAAATTCATTAATTGCCTTATCCATATGGCTGTTATTCTGTTTACGAGTAATAGACAGCATCGGATAACCGTGCAGAGCAACAGTAGCACCTAAAAGCTCCCAGTTTCCATAGTGACCTGTAGCCATGATGACACCTTTGCCTTCTGCATAAGCAGTTTCCAAATATTCTAAACCCTCAACCTGAACCTGCTCATGGATGGTCTTTTCATTGAGCAAAGGGGAAACGCATTACTTCTATAACCATGCGACCAAAACGATGCAAACTATCAGCAGCAATCTGTTTTGCACGTTCATCGCTAACGCCTAAACATTCACGGATATTTGCTTCCGCCATCTGCATACGCCAACGCGGTACTACTAAAACAGCTACGCTGCCTAAAAAATGTGCTAGCATGTTACGTACAAAACGCGGAGAAATGCACATTAACTTGCTGAAAAGCTTAACAATATAGTAGCCTAACACTACTCCACTCCCTTATAATTACTTCATTTCCTGCAGTTTCTGCAGTTCTTTTTCTAATGCTTTTAACACGCTTAGCTATTTCACTAACTTTACTCAAGCTTGCTTCCTGACGCAACCATTCCTTCATCGGCATTGCAGGGAAGCCACCCATTACGGAATTTGCCGGTACATTATTAGTAACACCGGTCTTACCACCGAATACACAGTTATCACCGATAGTGATATGACCTACAGTACCTACCTGACCTGCAAAAGTAACGTTATTGCCAACGGTAACACTACCGGAAATACCAACGTGTGCTACAACCAAGCAGTTTTCACCTAAAATATCATTGTGACCTAAATGTACCAGATTATCAATCTTAGTGCCCTTGCCAACAATAGTACTGTCAACAGTTGCACGGTCGATACAAGTGTTATTACCGATTTCAACATCATCCTGCAATACAACATTACCTGTTTGTAATACCTTGCTATGTTTACCGTTTTGAGTAATGTAACCAAAGCCGTCACCGCCGATAACAGCTCCAGATTGCAGGATAACACGATTACCTAAAACACAATCTTCACGAATGGTGGTATTAGGATAAAGAATGCAGTCAGCACCCATTTTTACACGTTTACCAACATAAGCATGGGGATAAATAATGCAACCGTCACCTACTTCTGCGTCATCTTCAATAACAGCAAAAGGTTGGATTGCTACATTCGCACCAATTTTTGCTTTCGCAGATACATAAGCCATGGGGCTTATAGTACGTTCTACTTCTTCAGGAGCACGGAATAATTCTAACAAAAAGAAAAAAAAGCGGCGAGGATTTTCGACACGAATAACCGGACGACCGTCCAGTTCGGGGTCTTCGTGACTTAATACCATAACACCTGCTTTGCTCAAATGGCAATGCTCAACATGCATGGAACAGCAAAAGAAATATCTTTTGGACCTGCTTCAACTAAAACCGTTAACGCCGGTAATTTTAAAGCAGAGTTGTCATGTTCTACTGTTCCGTGTAAAAATTCAGCTAATTCTTGTACACTCTTCTCCATTTCATACCTCCATCTTCTGTATAAATACAGAAATTACTTTTGCAATAATGCAAAAAAAAAGCGGACGGACGGACCCGCCCGCTTAGGGTGCTTAAACTATTTCATTTTTTGCAATAACGTCTTTAGTAACATCAGTGCCGCCTTTGAGGAACAGCTTCTTTAATCATAATAGCGCCCAAGCCTTTTTTTCTTTAGCAACTTGATTCAAATGCTGCATCCAAGCTGGATTTGATTTTATTTTGTGCTTCACTTTGTACTAATTTAGCTTTTTGCAGAATAATCTTCAGTAACCTTAGCAGCTTCTTCACCGCTTTTACCTGCCAAGTCTTTTTCCATTTGGCCTTTAAGTTCGGTCATTTTCTTGGTGAAATCTTCTTGAGTTGTTTTCATAATAGGAGCTTCTGCTTCAACTTGTTTTCATATCAACAGTACCGAATTCGGCATTACGGCCACCCGCGAGCCAAAAGTTAACATAGAAGCGGCAATCATTAAACCGGCAATTACTTTTTCATAATTATAAAACCTCGCTTATATTACAGATTTATTTTTTAATTCCTGAACCACTGCATCAGTGATATCATCAGCTTTAAGATTAACCTTATATTTATTAAATACTATTGTATAACCACGTTCATGTGCCAGCTTAATCGCACTGCTTTCGATATCGTTATTGATTTTTTACGCAGTTTATCATTTTTTTCCTCTTCGCTTATCAATTTCTTTATCCATAATGCTTAATGCATTATTTAAAGCAGGGAGGCTTCCTCCAGAAGCTTCCGGTCCTTACCCTCACGTGCATTCAGCTGTTGCGCAATATCTGCATGGTACTCCTGTCTGCCTCAGCCAAGCAGCTGCTTTGCATTTCTGCTACATACGGTTTAACCTTAGCATCAATGTATGCTTGTTTTTCCATATTTACAGCCTGCATTTCCACGGCACGCTTCTGTTGTACCTCTTTGCCAATTCTTCCTGTAGCTTAGCTTTTTCCTCAGGCTTCATTTTTACTGAGGCAAGCACCGCCCGCAAATTGAAAAATTTGCGACTGATAGCTATCCTCTACACTTTTGCGTCTGACAGCAACCTTTGCTTCGGCTTCCGCCTCTACAGTATCTACAAATTTGCGCGGCTTGACATTTTCACGCTCACGCTGTTCTACCATTTTGGTATTAAATTCTGCCTGCAAATATCCTTGCTGACTTAACTGACGTAAATTACGCAATTTTTTGCAGACTTCCCATCTGTACCTTTGCCAGTTGTTCCTGACCCTTGCGTTTCAGCAACAAATCCTTCAGTATCTTTTCACCTTTTTTTCCAGTTTAGTATATTGAGGATGTTCCGCCTGTGCCTTATCCCAATTGACAACAGCTATTTTTTCCTCCTTGCGCCATGAATATTGGCACCGCAAGCAGAAATAAGCATAAGCAGCCACAAGAACAGCACTGATTTTCCCCATCCTTGTTATAGCCATGTGTTTCTCCTTTGTTTTTTACAGCAAAGAAGGCCCTTTTATTTCACAGGGCCTGTCCAAGGTTCTTATTTTGCAGATTGCAGAGTTTTAGCAACTTCGTCGGTAATGTCAACACCACCGTAAACTACGGTAGCTTTTTCTACAACTACGGACAAACCTTTTTTATCTGCTACTTTTTTTAATGCTTTCTTCAATTTTTTCAGAACAGGATCCATCAATTCTTTTTGTTTATTTTGCAGACGTTCTTGAGTTTGAGTATAGAAACGTCTTTTTTCAGATTCATTCATGTTCTTGCTTTTTTCATTAAAATCTTTTTGCGCAGTTTCAACTTCTTTTCTCATAGCTTCATCAACACTTTTCAGGTCCGGGCTTTGAGCGATCAGCATTTGGTAATTTACAACACCGATTGCAGATTCACTGGAAGTCGCAGACGCAGATTTACCGAAGCCGCTTTGAGTGAAGGACAGTGCAAAACAGCCCAGAACAAAAACAGCTGCAATAAACAGGAAATTACTTTTTACATTTTTGGGATTACGCAATTCTTTGCATCATGATTAAAATACCTACTTTCTTTGACTATAAAATTAAATAAACATATATATTTTATTATAACAGTCTACGCCAATTCTTTCAAGAATAGCTATAAATTTCCTATGATTTGTAAATAAAGTTCGTCCCCCACCATAAACGTATTCTGCACTTAGAAATTCATGGATACGATAACGTACCGCAAATTCATTTCGATCATCACCAGAAAAATGCTCTGCACGCAAACGCCATTTAGGACTAAGATTATATTCCAGTTTATAAACATTATCTGCAAGAGGAATACGACGCATATAGCTAAACGTACTCTTGCCCCAATAATGAGCATATCCAGGAGCAAAGCGCCACTCTACATCATCTAATAAAACTTCAGCTTCACCAAAAAGCTTCACCATTTTTGAAACGAATTTACCTATATGTGCTTTGCCAGATAAATTATTCCTATCTCGCCCAATATCACCATAGCCCTCGAACCAGATTTTATATTCGTCCGAAGTTATCATAATATTAACACCTAAATCCGCCTCTGGTGTCAAAGTTACTACAGGTCGCAAATTAAAATTTTTAACCTCAGGCTCATTTAAAAGCTTTTCTGTAAGTATCTGTTCTAATTCCTGCTTATGACGCTTGATATAAGCCAACGGCAGACCGCGCAGCTTATCGCACTCTCCGTCATACTTATATTTCATGTTCATCAGCAGTATATTAGGTACTGCCTCACTACGCAATTCATAATCGATATTGCGCACTAATTGTCCTACAGGATAGATAACTATTTGTACTACAGTTTGATTATTTTCCTGCAGTACATCCACCGCAGACTTTAAATTCCGGCAGCTGACGTTCTATTTCCTCACGGACCATTTTACGCAAAACTCCACCAGCCCAGTCACTGGCATCTACAGAAGCACCACTGATAGTCTGCCGTAGTTTTTCTTTAAGCGTGCGGAATGCGTTTTTGCAATAAAGATGCTGTTTGCGGCTCTACGCCGGAAAATTCCAAATCTATCTTCGGCTCGGTAATAATGGAGCTCCACGGACGAGCATATAAGGTAATGCTTAGATTACCACCTACGTTCATATCCACTGCAGTAAGCTCATAGCCAGTAAAAACACGATCGCCGATTTCTGTCAAAAGACGAATATAATCATCTTTCGCAAAAGAGTAATAGTTGTAGTATCCTTATCGACGAAAAAGCTGCGTAGCTACAACCTGCATACTCGCACTCATCTTCTCTAAAAGTATAGGACTAGTACCTGCATTAACATCAATAACCTGTACATCAACACTTGTTACCGGTGCAGAAAAGCATCTGCAATGGCACACAGGTCATTGCACAAACATTAAAATCTTATTAAGCTTCATCACAAAATAAGCTCCGCTTATTAGAACTGGCCACCGAAGCTGAAGTGGAATTTACCGCCATCATCGCCGTAGCCGTAATCCAGTTTTACAGGTCCCAGAGGAGAGTTAATACGCAGGCCTACACCATAACTATTTTTCAAAAAAGTCCTAAATCGAATTCGTCTTCATGACGTTTATCCCAAGCATAACCATTATCGGTGAACAATACACCTTGTACTTTCTTAACAATCGGGAAACGATATTCTAAAGTAGCTTTTAACATACTGTTACCACGGAATTGATCATCTTCATAGCCACGCAATGTTTCGCTACCGCCCATAGAGAAACGTTGGCTAAGCTTAGGCATATCGCCATGAGCATAACCAGCACCCAGATTCAAAGCCCAAACAGTTTCACCCCGCCACGATAATAATAACGATAATCAGCAGTTACTTTGGTAAAGTCAAAGTCACCGCCTAAGCCTGCCCATTCTAAGCTATAACCAATGCGTTTACCTTCATGGGGATCATAAATATTATCACGGGAATCGAATATACGACCTAAAGTGATACTACGGGTAACACCGAAGTTTTCTGCACGACGTTCTTTATAATCTTTCGGCATCCAATCTTCATATTTATCTTTATTATTTTTTCAAAACCAGGTTCATAATACTGATCTTTATCGCCTTCATAACCGTCAGCTTCACCTTTGTAAATATCATCACGGTTTTTTCAAAGTGATATAGTTGCTGATAAATTCATTATCAGTTTTACGGCTCAAGGTCAATTCCTGACCACGACGTTTTTTGTCGTAACGGGCAATTTCGTCACCATTGATATCATAGTCAGCATATTCGTTAGTGATATCGTACAAGTTAATGGTAGCACTGGTTTCTTTATCATCTAACCACGGACGGGTATAGCTGAAATCATAGTTTTTATTATCTTCGCCGCCGAATTCCCAACGGATATTGATTTTATCGCCAGTACCACGGAAGTTTTATCACCAACAGAAACCATACCTATAAAAACCGTCTGCATTACTGTAGCCTGCACCAATACCAAAAGTACCGGTATTCATTTCTACAACAGTAATTTCAACTTCGACAGAGTTTGGTTCACGACCAGGATTCAATTTAATATTAACGTCTTCAAAATAACCTAAGTTATAAATACGTTGCATACTACGACGAGCAGCTTTAGCATTGAAAGGTTCGCCTTTTTTTCAACTTCATTTCACGGGTAATAACATAATCTTTAGTTTTAACATTACCTTTACCTTGAAATCTTCAACGATTCCTTCGTTTACAGTAACTTTTAAAGTACCATCTTGTTCCATGTGTACATCAGTTACACGAGCCAAAATATAACCATTGGAACGATATTCTTCTTCCAGTTTTTGTACGCTAGTATTGATTTCTCTCAAGTTAGCGATTTTATCTGTATCCATGGTGAATAATGCTTCAGCATTTTTCTTGTTCAGTACAGTAGAACCAACAATTTCAGTTCTTTTATAAACAGGATTTTCCATAACATTATAAATAACCTGTACGCCTTCAGGAACTACTTTGAATTCCGGACGTAAATCATAGAAATAACCCAATTCATAAATAGCACTTAAATCTTCAGTTAAGCCAGCTTCAGAAAAGCCATACCAGGTTTAGTTTTCAATACAGCCGCGATATCAGCCTCAGGTACTACCTTATTACCTTTGATAATTTGTTTGGTAATAATTTTACCGATATACGGAGCCAATTTATTCTCTGCTTTTTTGTGCAGGAGCTTGTTTTTCAGGTGCAGCTTGTTCAGCCGGGTCGCTTTTAGCCTCTGCTACCGGAACAACTTCTTTTTGGCCTACCGGTGCAAAGCATTTTCTACTGCCGGAGCTACTTCACTAGCAGCTACAGTACTTGCAGCCGTTTCCGGAGTTGCCGGAACTGCAGTATTTTCTTTTTCTGCATATGCAGGCATAGCTAACATCATAGCAGTCAGGCCTACAGATAACGGTTGCCATAACATTCTTTTTTTTCAATGGAATTTCCTCCTCGCGGGTTATTTCGAATTACTAAGTTCAACTCTTGCCGACTGCACTAATTGGTGCATTTCAGCTTTAGATATAACAGCACGATTTTCTGCTTTTTTAGGAGCAGGTTTAACATCGGCATTATTATCCAATATATTTGTCTGCACAGCTTGAGGTGTTATGGAAGCTTGAGCTACCGGTAAATCACTTGGCTGTGGCGAAACCGAATTAGTCACAGTATTCTTAGCTTTAGCTCGCTGCACTTCACGGTAATGGTCTTTAGCAATATACCAGCCTGACAGACCGGCCACTGCCAATAAGGAAGCTGCACAAATAGCCAAAATATGACGATTCCAGCTCCAGGGTAAATCCTTTTTTCCTGCGCAGATTTTTTAACTCCGCTTCAGCAAGCATTAAATCCAGCTCACCACGGATATCTTTATTATCCAAAAGCTCTGTTCAGCATTATC
>VOFC01005075.1_pt1 | contig 18809 bp, 30 predicted proteins | sample 5384161 | NCBI WGS metagenome assembly VOFC01 (sample SAMN12384722, study PRJNA508395) | human gut metagenome | isolation source: healthy gut B | host: Homo sapiens
TTCTCAACGCCCATGTCAACGAGCTCGCGGAGCGCCATCATCGCGCAGTCTATGACTCACGACCGGTCCTCTTGCTGACGGCTCTCATAGAGGAACGGCATGATCACATTGATCCTTCCTTGCCTTCCGCCTACGGCTGCGATCACACGCTTTAAATCCTGATAGTGGTCATCCGGAGACATGTGGTTCTTTAAGCCGTTCATCGTGTATGTCATATTATAATTGCAGACATCTACCATAATATAGAGGTCATCACCGCGGACAGACTCTGTCAGCTCTCCCTTTGCCTCACCAGAGCCGAAACGCGGAGTCTTTGCGCCGATAATATAGGAATCTTTCTGGTATCCAGCAAAAGCGATCGTGGTCTTATGCTCGCTCTCTTTCTTTTCTCCACTCGACCAGCCAGGCATCTACCTTTTTACCCAGATCCTCACAGCTTTTCAGCGGAATCAGACCTAAAGGTCCAACCGGTATTGTCTCAATCTGCTTTTTCTTCGTACAGCATTCCTGTTCCTCCCTGATTTTTTTCATTTTTGATATTTTTCCGCCGCATCCGATCCTGCTTCCGGATTTCCCTTCATTTTTTGCGGCATCTGATCACTTCCGCCCGCATTTTCTGCAGAATCCAACCGGGCATTCCGCGATACATTTCATTTATAGCACCATCCACCCGCCCCGTCAACCGGATTTCCGACCCGTTCTGACAGGGATTTCCCATTTTCCGATTAATTTTATCCGGCATCTGGATCCGGCACCTCACAATGCTTTTCTCACAGCGCCAGTCTTTCGCTTTTCCTGAAGCTTTATCAGCCTCTCCGCACATCCTCTTCACCAGGCGGAGATCGTCCCCGATCAATGGTATGATTTTATACCGGCTCATGATCCTTGATGTCACGCGCTCCGTGAATGCATCCTGAGTTCCCCAGTGTCAGGTTTGTGGAGATAATCGTTCCCTTGTTCCGGTTCAGGCGCTCATTGACGCAGTAAAACATCTGGGATGCCGTGAATGTATTGATCAATTCTGTTCCGAGATCGTCGATGATCAGGAGATCACAATCCAGAATATAGGATGCCCGGTCCTTCGCCTCATCATCATCGCCTCCATTGAAACGGCTTCCTGCCAGAATATGTCGAACATATCCGTCGCTGTCAGATAGACCACGGAAAAGTACCTGCGGATCAGTTCTCTCGCGATGCAGTTGCTCAAAACGTCTTACCACAGCCGGTATTTCCGGTAAACAGGATACTTTCCTTTTCATTTTGAAGTTTTCCACATATTCCTTACATTCCCTGATCATCATGGACATATAGTCGTAGACGGTCATTTCCCCGTCTTCTCGTCCACATGATTTCTGTCATAGTATGCCATGGACAGGGTATCAAAATTCTCGCGTGCCCAGGACTTCGCGGATATTGGACTGATCGTAAAGGATCTCAATTTCCATATGCCGGAAACAGTGGCATTTTTTCCATCTGCATAGCCCGTATCCTTACAATCCGGGCAGACATACTGGAGTTCCAGATAATCTGCCGGATATCCGTTCTGTTTTAAATAGCGCTTTCTGCTCTTTTAAGAATTCCGCGTCCTTTTTCAGCTGGTCCGCTGCCGCCCGGTCACCGGCGAGGATCTTTCTCGCCGCCTGAGCCATAGTCGCCGCGCTCGTCGGACAGCGCCTCTACCTGCGGACTATTTTTTCAAAAACTTCCAGCAACCCGCTGATCCTGGTCCCGCTTTATCCTGAAACTGTCTCTGGTTGTAGACCCGCATGATCGCATCGTACTGGGAATTACTGAGTGCCATCCGCACTTCCTCCTTCCTTTTACTGAGTCCCATCCGCCTGCCTGTCTTTTTCCTCCTGCGCTCATCTTTTCTGTTTTTATATCCGCCCAGACATAATCATCGTAATTGTAGGACCGCTGCTCAAAGTTATTGAAGCGGTTCGAGGATGTGTTCCGGGTCTGCTTCGGTGCCGTGCCGGATTTCTTCGCCTGCTTTTCCTGACGGCGTTTATCCAGGGCTGCGACGTCCTGTAAGGTCCTCACGCCGTTTTCTTTCCAGCCCGTGAGGATTTTATCCGCATACGGGAAACTCGCCGATCCTGTGGCCGTGAGAGTCCTGTTGCATGCCTCCGTGACGATCATGGAATCGAAACCGAATTCCTTAAACCAGCGGCGCATAAACTCCTGCTCCGCGGTTCCGGGAATCCTTCCCATGATGCCGAATGCTTTCTTAACCGCAGACATATCTTTTGAGTATCTTATAGAGTGCTCTCTCGCCTCGTCCTTAGTATGAATCCCTTCCTCATACCAGTTTAATGCTACTTTCTCGATGTATCGAATGCTTGTGTCCGCCTTCAGCACAGTATTCTGCGAGATACTCCAACAGTTCACATGACATGTGGAGAACATCGTAAAATAAGCAAATTTCTCACATTCGATCGCGCTGAATGTCTTTCCGAGATACTGCTGAACCGCGTAGAAGCGCGGAGAATTCCTCATCGGAGGAAAGCGTTTCATACGGTCGTAGCTGTTTCCTGCATCCGGGATATCCAGGTTTTTTCCTTGGACCATACATCGTTGGGATGCCCCTTCGTTTTCCGAACCTCCGCCCCTGATTTCTTCCGTTCATTTCCCCGTCCGGGCGCAGATCCCCATTCTACGGTTTTCTCCGGGATTCGCGGGAATGTAACCTGTCGTCTGTCAGCCATCTCTCTCGTAACCGCAGTCTCCTGCTCTTCCACGGATTCCTCTTTCTCCGGTGCAAGGACACCGGTCCGCTCCCAGTATGCCAGAGCGCGGCGGACATCTGCCTCTGTGTGGTTCAGAGCGTCCGCGATATCCGGGATCTCCAACTTTCACCTTCATGGCGTAGAAGATATCAGATACACTTTTACATATTCTCCGCTGGCTGTCCCCATGTATTCGTCAATAAAAGTGTTGATACGGCGGTTACTGCCGCATTTATGTTGTTTTTGTAGCCCAAACCCATTCTTTTCACCTTTATGTTCACGTTCCATTTCAAATCTGCCTGATATATCCGCTTCTGCTATCCTGTCGGTTGTTCTCTCCCATCGGCCAACTTACGTCTCATATTTTCATACGTTCTTCCGGGCCGCACCGACACTTTCCGGCACACCGTTATCTCTTCTCATCTTGAAATATCATAACATACCCCCAAAAAATGAAATAGCCGGAATTATCCACTGCGCTGATTGTGGATAATGTGGATAACGTGGATAAATGCGTTACATAATTATCAAAAAACTCGAAAAATTCCCGTTAATTTCCTTATTTTTCCCTACTTTCCGGCATTTTCAAATTTACAGTTATGTAAATCAAAAAAAATCCACAGGGTCTTCAACAGATTTCTGTTGAAAACTCTGTGGATAATGTGGATAACTTACTGTCCAAGGAGCTTTTCGCCCACTTTTACAATATCTCCGGCCCCCATAGTTATCAACAGGTCGCCGTTGACACAATTTTCAAGAAGGAATGTCTCGATCGCGTCGAAACTCGGGAAATAGTGGGTATCCGTCCCCAGCGCAGCGATCTTTTCCGCCAATGTCCCAGAGCTGATTCCCAGATTGTCCGTCTCCCGGGCTGCATAGATGTCCGCGAGAACCACATGGTCCGCTGCGGATAACGACTTCGCGAAGTCCTCCATCAGCGCCTTGGTTCTCGTATATGTATGCGGCTGGAAGACGCACCAGATCTCACGGTGTGGGTAATTTTTCGCCGCTGCCAGAGTCGCCGCGATCTCCTGCGGATGATGCGCGTAGTCATCAATGACGGTCACGCCGCCGATCATACCTTTTTTTCTCAAATCTGCGGTGTGTTCCCGTAAATCTTAAGAGTCCGTTCCTGATCCCATCGCCGCGGATTCCCAGCTCATGAGCCGCCGCGATGGCCGCCAGGGAATTGTATACATTGTGAATTCCCGGAACGCCCAGAGTAATCGTATCAATTGCTTTTCCGTCCTCTAAGAGAGTGTATGTCGCGCAGGCATTCTCGTTGAATGTCACATCTGCGGCGCTGTAGTGGCTCTTTCTCCGGGTCACTTCCAACGGTGATCACCTTGATCGGAAGTCCGTCACAGATCTCTATAGTCGCGGATATCGCTGTTGATGATGAGGACGCCGTTTGCCGGGAGAAGCTCCGCAAATTTCCGGAAGGAATGGCGGATATCTTCGATATCTTTGAAGAAATCGAGATGGTCTGCTTCTATATTTAATATGATCTCCATATTCGGGAAAAAGGAAAGGAAGCTGTTGGTATACTCGCAGGCCTCGGTCACAAACAGTTCCGGACCGCCGACACGGATATTTCCGCCGATGGAGTCCAGCATTCCGCCGACGGAGATCGTCGGGTTCTTCTTTTTCATCCATCAGGATCTCAGTCAGCATGGAGGTAGTTGTCGTCTTTCCGTGGGTTCCGGACACAGCGATGGATTTCTCATAGTTTTTCATGAGCTGTCCGAGAAGCTCCGCTCTGGAGAGGATCGGGAGATTCTTTGCCGCTGCCGCCGCGTACTCCGGGTTATCCGGGTGAACCGCCGCTGTGTATACAACAGCGTCGATATCGTCGGTAATGTTCTCCGCCCGCTGCCCGTAGACGACCTTTGCGCCGTGGGCGGTGAGCTTATCGGTGAGCTCGGATTCATGGGCATCAGAGCCGCTTACTGTGAATCCTCTCTCCAGCAGGATCTCAGCCAGTCCGCTCATGCTGATTCCGCCAATGCCGATAAAGTGAATATGTTCTGGTTTATTAAAATCGATTTGATACATCGCAGTCTCCTTTCGGATATTTGATCTCTATTTTAGATATTTTTATACTGTGTACATTTAAGCACGTAAAAAATATGTGCTTAAATATGCACAGTCTTTTACACATGATATCACAAAAAGTTAAAGAAAATCTATCCTCGAGGAAAAATTAACATGCGGCGAAATTCACGCAAATCTTTTCTTTTTTCTGTGCAGCACTTTCTATATAAAAGGTCGTGTAAAAAATGAGAAATCATTTGGTCCTTCTTTTTTTTTATAGGCTATGTTTTTTCACAGTCCCTCGCGCGGTCGCTTGCGACAATCTACATCTTCGCGCGAGCGCGCATCATTGGCACGTTAGTGCCTTTTTAAGTAACAGGGAATTTCTCGGAATTTCCTGTTCCAAAAAAATCCCGCATCTACTGGATTTTTTCATCCAATAGATACGGGGTCACTAATTTTACGCTGCAGCTTTTCCAAAATCACATGCTGATACCGGATCAGAACGGATAACAGGATCTGTCCAAGAAGACCGATAGCCAGGATCTCCGATTCCGACTGTGATCGTGGAAAACCAGATCATGTCCTCAGAACCGTATGCGAAGCGGAGCACCCACGGAACAATGATCATGTTCGCGAGGATCGGCGGAACAGATACCAGATAGCGGTTTTCCGGAGCAGGTAAGAACCTACCGCACCGATCAGGGTCGCAATACTTCCAAAGATCACATCGAGAGCCGCCGCGCCGCCAAGGAAGTTGGCAAGCAGGCATCAGTCCCGGAATTGCCGGCATCGCAGATCCGATAAAGAGATCCGGGGTAAAGTACGGAAACTGGATCGGATCGGTCCAAAGCTGATCGGCAGGAACACCATCGTCAGCACACATAGATCGCCGCGATAGCCGCCCCGTATACAAGTGTCAGTACCGGGCTGTTTGTTGCGTTGTTTTTCATATTCAGTTTCTCCTTTAGTTTTGTTTTTACGAGTGGAAGGTCACGAACACTCGATTCATTTTCGCGCAGCAATGAGTCAGCCGGACATGCTCGCATGTACATCTGACGAATGCCGCGGAAGGCATATACTGCAAGTATATGACCTTACGCCGGGAATCGGCGAAAGCCCTTTAAGACCTTGGTTTTTGCGGGCTTAGCAACGTTTGAAAGTATATCAGATCCACATCGGAATCTTTTGTATAATCCCCCACTCGCATATGAACCATACAAAATCACCTGCTTTAAGTAATGACCATATATTTTCTCACAGCTCTTACATATTCGAAATCAATAAACTCTCTTTCTCACAGAAATACTTTCTATTACTGCGATTTTACGGTATACTAATCCATGTGCGCATTCCGCCATGCCCGTCGGATACCCCAATTTTCCGAACCGCGGCACAGAATTTACGGATGCTGCACTGCAAAACCTGTCAACGAAGCCCATTCTCAATGGTTTTCACTTTAATTTTATCTTTAGTAGAAAGGACACGTACATGACAATTTCCCACCCACTCACAAGACTTCAGAAGTTCCGGCTTCTGTCTCTGATCCCTATTTATTTCATGATCGTCGGCCTGTTTTTGCAGCCCATCACGGAAATCCTTCCGGGACTCTGGACATTGATCAAGGAGCCGGACTTCCTGATCACGGACTACTTCCTGGTCGGCGGCATCGGAACTTCCTTTATCAACGCCGGACTGCTGATGCTTTTATGTATCTGGACCATCTATTTTCCTTGATATGGAGATGGACGGACATACGATCACATCCAGCTGCCTGATGTTCGGCTTCTCCCTGTTCGGAAAGAACCTCTTAAATATCTGGGCGATCCTGTTTGGTGTGTACCTCTACTCCCACTACCATAAAACACACCTGTCCCGTTACGTTTACATCGGTTTTTACGGCACCAGCCTGTCCCCGATCATCACGCAGATCATGTATATTTCGCATCTTCCTTATGCGATCCGCCTCATCACAAGTCTCGCGGTGGGACTCATGATCGGCTTCGTACTGCCACCGCTGTCCACGCATGTTCACTACGCCCACAAAGGTTACTCTCTCTCTATAACGTGGGCTTTTCCGCCGGAATCATCGCCACCGTCGTGGTCTCCGTCTTGAAATCCTTCGGGATCACCACCGAATCCCGCCTGATCTGGTCCTGAGGGCAACAACCAGCTTCTGTTTGCGATCCTCTGCGGGCTGTTTGCCGCCATGATCATTGCGGCATTCCTCTTCGGCGGAAAGGAAGTCGGTGAATCCTACAGAAAGATCTTATCCTGTTCCGGGATCGGCGGAACCGACTATCTCCGTGACAACGGCGGCGTTGCAACCGTCCTCAATATGGCGCTCAACGGGCTGTTCGCAACAGTCTTTGTTCTCGGAGTCGGCGGCGAGTTAAACGGACCGACTATCGGCGGAATCTTCACGATCGTAGGATTTTTCCGCCACTGGAAAACATATCCGGAACATCGCCCCGATCATGTTTGGCGTCCTTTTCGCGAGCTTCACAAAACGCTGGACCATTAACTCCCCCGTCACCGATGCTGGCACTTTTATTCTCAACGACACTGGCGCCGATTGCGGGGAATTCGGAGTTCTCATGGGACTTCTCGCCGGATTCCTGCACTCCTCCGTCGCCTTGAATGTCGGAATTGTGTATGGAGGCATGAATTTATATAATAATGGATTTGCAGGTGGAATTGTGGCGATTTTCATGGTTCCGGTGATCCATTCCATCCGCGACCGGAGAGCGCGGTCGGGCGAAGGGAGATGCGGATTTCGCTGTAATGCATGTGGTATCTAAAAAAGGAAATATGAATGATGAAAAAAAGAATATCCTACTGCCGCAAAGCTGCTTTCCTGGCTCCCAGCGATCTTCGTCGCAGCCGCCATCTCCTGGTTCTCCGCCCAGCCGGCGGCGGAGTCCACGGAGATGAGCGACACCGTAAGCCGCTTAATTCTTTTACTCGGCACAAAGCTCGGCTTTTTCCACGGAAATCCGGCGCAGTACGCCGATCTCATCGAGCTCATGAGCTTCCCCGTCCGGAAAGCCGCTCATATGACTGAATATCTGGTATTTTACTGCACCGTCCGTTTTGGACTGCACTTTACGTATCGAACCTCCAATGTGAAACGCCGTCTTCTCACGGCTCTCGCCATCGTCTTCCTCTACGCCTGCACCGACGAATTCCACCAGCTCTTCGTCCCGGGCCGCGCAGGGCGGTTTACGGACGTGCTGATCGACTGCTTTGGCGTCACAGTCGTGACACTGGTCTGCCTGATGAGACAGCAATCCCGCAAACACTATCAGAACGCATAAACCGGTTCTCATTATGAATATGGTATTGACCGATAATATCAGTACCTGCCGCTGGCAGCTTCTTCCGAATACATGACTGCAAAAATCCTGAATACGCACATCACATTGATCTGCATACTCAGGGATTTTTTATTTTCATATTTATGTACTTTTCTCGTCCGCTGTACTCTTACAGCATCGGCACCACCACATTCCCCAGAACCAGCTCACCGGCATGACAAGCACCATGGCGGGGATCATATCAGCAACCGGGAAGTTGTGGATTTTTTGCGATGCGGAAACCTGTGGCCAGAAGAAGGAAACCGCCGCAGGCCTTGAAGTCCGCGATCATATCCGGTGTGGTAAGCGGAAAGATGAACTTCGCCGCAGCGAAGATCGCGAGAAAAGATCATGCACTGTGGGATCGCAACAGCCGCAACCACCATTCCAGGGTTCCTCCAAAGATCATCGCAGTAAAGAAGTCCAGGATGGACTTGGAGATCAGGATCGTGTGGTCACCGCTCATTCCGGAATCCAGCGAACCATAGATTCCCGTTCCGCTGGCACAGAATAGCACGATGATCGTCACGAGCATCGTCATATACTCTTCTCTGGACATGGACGCATTCTTATTCGGGAAGATCTTCCCCGACCGGCTTCTCCATGCACGCCGCGCCGTAGTTGATGATCCCGCCGAGATTCACCGCCAGTCCAAACGCGGTTCCAATGATCACCGCAAAAATAACGGCGGGCATATTTTTCATAAGGCCGATGGAACTCACGCCCATTCCCATGGAGCAGACACCGAAGATCTTCATGAGTTCTGAATTGATCCTTGTGGGCAGCTTATGCCCAAATAAAGCCCCGACCACACCGCCGATGGCGACGGACAGGGCATTGATGATAATTCCTACTGGCATACATCCTTCTCCTTTGCAAAAAAGGAATGTTGGCACATTCAGGCATCTCGCGCGGTTAATTCCCTATTAAGCAACCGCGGTGCAAGGGAATCCCTACACCGCAGAATTAACAGTTCATTATTTGATTTTAACACAGGATTTGACACAATGCAAACAATTTACCTCATAAAAGTATTACAACATTTTTGTGAATCAGTCAGCTGGTGTACACCACATTCTTTCACCTCACATAAAGCAACTCCTGTTCTACCACTCTGCCACCGATCCATCTTTATGTCTCCACACAGGATTCTTCCAATTATGAGGGATTTTATTTTCTTCAAGTACAAGTTTCTTATTCACTTCAACCCCAAGTCCCGGACGTTTCGGAAGCTGAACATAACCATCTGTAAATACGAAATCTTCCTGATTCGTTACATAGTCAAGTACACTTTTTCCTACATTATAATGAATTCCAATACTCTGCTCCTGTATCACTGCATTATAGCTGGTTGCATCCACATTTAAGCAGGAAGCTAATGCAATCGGACCTAACGGGCAGTGCGGCGCAAGTGCCACATCATAGGCTTCAGCCATAGAAGCAATTTTTCTTGCATTTTGTAATACCGCCTGCATGTGACAGATCCGGCTGAATAATATCTACTCCACCAGCAGTAAGCAGACGCTTAAAATCATATTTTGTAAATAAGCCGTTCCCCTGTTGCAATCGGTATATTGCACGCCGCTGCAATCTCTTTAAAATCTTCCATATGTTCACATAATACCGGCTCTTCAATAAACATAAGATCATATTCTTCCAATTTTTTCGCCAGTATTTTTTGCCATTGGCTTATGGACACGTCCGTGAAAATCTACAGCTATGCCAAAATACTTTCCGCAACTCTCTCTTATTGCTGCAACTCTCTCCAAAACAGCGTCCACTTTTTCATAGCTGTCGATCATCTGAAGTTCTTCCGTTGCATTCATCTTAATCGCAGAAAATCCTGCATTCTGTCGTTCTTTTGCTGCACTTCCCACGTCCTGAGGACGATCTCCTCAATCCATGAATATACTTTCATGCGATCACGGCATTTTCCGCCCATTAGCTCATACACCGGAGCATTAAAATATTTACCCTTTGATATCCCAGAGCGCCTGATCAATGCCTGCAATTGCACTCATCATAAAACGCCGCCGCCCCGGTAAAATCCAGCCCGGTAAAAAGTACATTAAATATATCCTCAATTCTCGTTGGATCAGCACCCAATAAGTAATCGCGCATTTCTCTTACACACTCTAAAACGGTTGATGCATGTCCTTCCAGAACTGATTCTCCCCATCCGCTATACCCATCATCTGTCACAATTTCTACAAATCCCCATCTTGGCCGAACCAAGTATGTATTTACTTCTGTAATTTTCATTCCTATTTTCTCCATTTACAAAATTGAGGATCCTGTAAGCGTGTCCTTTACAGCATTCCCAATCTTCTATTAAGCACCCATCAATAAAGTTGGCAGTGTCAAGCTGACTGCTGCTACATATGTCACAAAGTAACACGACTGCCAGCATGGCCAGATAAAACGGTAATAAACCTTTCATACATTTTTCCATCGGTATCTTACCAACCGCACATCCTGCAAACAGTGTGGCGCCAACCGGCGGAGTACACATGCCAATTGCCAGATTGCAGAGCATCATCATACCAAACTGAATCGTATTCATACCAATCTGTGTAATTACTGGAAGAAGGACTGGTGTTGTAATAACGATCAGCGGTGCAACGTCCATAATACATCCTAAAACAAGAAGGAATATGTTAATTAAAATAAGAAGAACATATTTATTACTGGAAATCGAAAGTAATGCTTCTGTAATTAATGCCGGAATCTTCAAATAGGACATGATCAACAAAACCATTTGCTGCTGAATAACTGCAAAGGAACATTTTTCCTGTAGAAAGTCCACCTGCAGCAAGCGCAAAAATGATCATATTATGAGACGGCGGAATAATCATAGACTGGCATGCAATGTAACTGTAACATTTACGGAAAAATCTCTGTCATATCCCTGTTTTCCATCATAGGAATCAGCATGCTTCGCCAAATGTTGCATAATTAATTTTATCCGGATGATGAAATTCTTCCCAAATTGCTTTCGCCACTTTTTGCAAGTTCCGCAAAATATCCAGAATTTTCTTCTTCCGTCAACTGAAACTATTCCGTTTTATGTTCTTTAAATTCTACAATACATCTTCCTTTGTGTTTTTGATCACGATTAAAGAAAAACATTACTATATTTCAACTCACAAATCGGAATCATTAAACTATGCAATTTTTCTCCATTTTCACAATAGAAACAATCATTTTTTCATTATCACAAAACCTGCTTTCTTTTATATTCCCGGTAGTTTATAAAATATGCATGCTTTCATGTTATGATAATAACATAAATGATCATCTCTTTCAACATCTGTTGTTTTTGCTATAAATGATACATGCGGTGTTTTATTCGTTAGTTGCTGTGCACCGCGTCACACATCGACTTCACATATTCCTTCACATACGGAACCGCGTCTTTTCCATACGTTCCGCAGAGCTTCACGATCGCGGAACCAACGATAGCTCCGTCGGAGAGACCTGCCATCTTCTTTGCCTGCTCCGGTGTGGAAATTCCGAAACCAACCGCACACGGGAATGTCCTTCGCTTTTTCACAAGTTCTACCATCGCGCCGATATCCGTTGTGATCTCGCTTCTCGTTCCGGTAACGCCAAGGAGGATACGCAGTATACAAAGCCGGATGCCTCTTTCGCGATCATGCTGATACGCTCGTGGGAGGTCGGGGCAATGAGGGAGATCATGTCCATGTTATACTTTTGCACACAACATCGAACTCCTCCTTCTCCTCATACGGAACATCCGGTAAGATGATTCCGTCCATGCCGAGCTTCAGACGCCTTCTTAATAAAGCGCTCTGTCCCGTAGGAGAAACAACGGATCGGAGAACGGAATTCCAAGCTCGATAAGGTTTGCTCCTGCCTCCTCCATTGCATATACAAGCTGCTCTGTGACCTCTAAGGACGGGTCACCGCAGGTGATAAACGGGATAAATGCCTTTCCTTTTCCGAACGCTTTGCGAAATTGTTACTCATGAATATCCTCCCCTCTGTATCTTGCGATTGCTGCGCAGTCTTTGTCACCCCTGCCGGAAATGGTAATGACAACGATCTGGTCTTTTTCTCATCTTCGGTGCGATTTTTTCATTGCATAGGCAACAGCGTGGGCACTTTCAATGGCAGGAATGATTCCTTCTGTTTTGGAAAGATATTCAAAGGCTTCTACTGCTTCTTCATCTGTTACAGGTACATACTGGGCACGGCCAGTGTCGTAAAGGTTCGCATGTTCCGGTCCGATTCCCGGGTAATCAAGGCCTGCAGAGATGGAATATACCGGGGCGATCTGTCCGTACTCATCCTGACAGAAGTAAGGACTTCATGCCGTGGAAAATTCCGAGACGTCCTGTCGCGATGGTCGCCGCTGTCTCTGCTGTGTTCACGCCGCGTCCTGCTGCCTCGCAGCCGATCAGCTGAACGCCCTCATCCTCGATGAAATTATAGAATGCACCGATGGCGTTCGAGCCGCCGCCTACGCACGCGAGCACTGCGTCCGGCAGACGGCTTCTTTTCTCGAGCATCTGCTCCTTGATTTCCTTGGAAATGACCGACTGGAAGTCACGGACTACCGGTCGTGACCGGAATGACCTCCGCACCGAGCAGGCGCATGCGGTACACGTTGAGCGCCTGACGCTCGGTGTCCTCGACGCCCATGAATACGACGCACTCCATGCCCATCAGCGCAGCGGCGGTCGCGGTCGCAACGCCGTGCTGACCGGCGCCGGTCTCCGCGATGAGACGGGTCTTGCCCATCTTCTTAGCCAGAAGCGCCTGACCGAGCACGTTGTTGATCTTATGAGCGCCGGTGTGGTTGAGATCCTCGCGCTTGAGGTAGATCTTCGCGCCGCCGAGATCGTTTGTCATATGCTCCGCGAAATACAGGCGCGAGGGACGGCCGGCATAGCTGTTCAGCAGCTCGGTCAGCTCCGCATTGAATTCCGGATCGTCCTTATAGTGGTTGTAGGCCTTTTCCAGTTCGATGACTGCGTTCATCAGCGTCTCCGGCATATACTGACCGCCGTGTACGCCAAAACGTCCCTTGCTCATTGGTGTGCTCCTTTCACAAGCGCCGCAACACGGCGCATCTTGTCGGTGTCCTGGTGTCGTCTGTCTCTATCCCGCTCGAAAGATCGAGCGCATACGCGCCGGTCTGCGCCGCGCGCGTGATATTTTCTTCGTTAAGCCCTCCTGCGAGGAAATACGGGTGGCTGGTCTCCCCCGATCAGCGACCAGTCAAAAGGTCTTTCCGCTGCCGCCGTAAGCATGCTTTACATAGGTATCGAGCAGCAGATAGTCGACCGGCAGCCGGTCCGCCTCCTCAATGTCGCGATGCGTCTCGACGCGTACCGCATAAATGATGGGAGCGTTCGTCAGACGGCGCAGCTTTTGATGTAGTGTTCATTTTCGTCGCCGTGCAGCTGAATGAGGTCGATGACCTCGTCCCTCACCAGCGCCGCGATATGCTCAGGCTCGTCGTTTACAAATACACCGACCGCTTTAATCTCCGGATCGAGATGCTCCTTCAGCCGCGCCGCGTCCAGATCGGACACATGGCGGCGGCTGTCCGCAAACACAAAGCCGATATAGTCGGGCGGGTCTCATTTGCTGCCTCAATATCCTCGATACGAGTCAGTCCGCAGAATTTCAGTTTCATTTTGCTGCCTCCCTAAGCGCATGAAGCGCCTGTTTTTTTGTCTGCTGCGCGCATCAGATACTCACCGACGAGAATCGCGTCCGCGCCCGTTCTGCGCAGCGCCGCAGCGTCCTCCGGCGAGGAAACGCCGCTCTCCGCCACAAAAACCGTGCCTTTCGGCGTGCCGTTCCGTAGCTTTGCCGCGTTTCCGAGGTCGACTGTAAAGTCCTTGAGGTTTCGGTTGTTGACGCCGATGAGCCCGCGCGCCTGCCTGTACCGCGGACTGCATCTCCTGCGCGTCGTGCGTTTCCACCAAAGCGCTCATGCCGAGTTTGTCACAAATGCCGATGTAATCGCGTATCGTTTCGGTGTCAGCAGCGTGCAGATGAGCAGGACTGCATCCGCACCGAGCACCTTTGCCTGATAGATCTGGTACTCGTCCACTGTAACATCCTTGCGGATCATTGGACGGGTGATGATCTTTCGAACCTTTTTAAAGATCTCGTCCGAGCCGAGGAACCAGTTCGGCTCGGTCAGACAGGAAACGCAGTCCGCACCGGCGTCCTCATAGCTGTGCGCGATGGCTTCAAAGTTAAATACCGGGTCGATGACGCCCTTGGACGGGCTCGCCTTTTTCACCTCGCAGATAAACGCGCGGTCCTTCCCGGCCAGCGCCGTCTCGAAGCGGAAATCGCCCGTCGGCATGGCTTCCGCCTGCGCTTTTATATCCGCGAGCGATGTTTTTCGCCCGATCTGCCGCGACCCGTTTCCGGGCGAAAGCGGCCAGTTCGTCGAAATCATGCCTTCGCCGCCTCCTGCGTTGCGGCTGCGAACTGATCGAGCTTGGCGAGTGCCGCACCGCTGTCGATAAGCTCTGCGGCCTTTTTGATGCCGTCTTCGAGCGTCAGACCGTCAGACCAAGATACAGCGCGATGCCCGCGTTCAGCAGGATCTCTTCACGCTTTGCGCCCTGCTCTCTGCCGGGAGAGAATGTCTCTGGTGATCTGTGCATTCACCTGGGCGAGCCGCCGCGCAGATCATCCACCGTGCACAGCGACAGTCCGTATTTTTCGGGGTCGAGCTGGTACGGGGTCAGCCTGCCGTCACGGATCTCGCAGACCTTGTTATCTCCGATGAGGCTCGCCTCATCCATGCCGCCGCCGCATACGACCATGCCGCGCGTTACGCCGAGGTTGGAAGCACTTGTGCCATCGGCATGACCAGATTTTTCGTCATATACGCCGAGCAGCTGCATGGTGGCGCGCGCCGGGTTGGACAGCGGGCCGAGAACGTTGAAGATCGTGCGCTCGCCCATGCCCTTGCGGACCGGCGCGACGTTCTTCATGGATTTGTGGTAGCCCTGTGCGAACAGGAAGCAGATTCCGGTATCCGCGAGCACCTTTTCGTTCTGCTCCGGCGTGAGGCTGAGCACGACGCCAAGCTCCTCCAGAACGTCTGCTGCACCCGACTTGGAGGATACCGAACGGTTGCCATGCTTGGCTACCGGCACGCCGCCTGCCGCTGCAACGAATGCCGCCGTAGTCGAGATATTGAACGAGCCGACCTCGTCTCCGCCCGTGCCGACAATATCCATGACCCGCGCCCTTCGGCTCGATGTGCGCACCCTTCTCACGCATGACCTCGGCGCATGCTGTGATCTCGGTGATGGTCTCGCCCTTCATGCGCAGCGCGGTCAGAAGAGTCGCCATTTCAATATCGGTCGCCGTGCCGTCCATCATTTCCTCCATCGTTGCGCGGGCGATGGCGTAGTCCAGATCGCGCCCGTTGATTCTTCGTGGATTGCAAGCTGTATCATGATATATCAACCTTTCTGCTTCAGATGTTATACATTCAGGAAATTCTTCATAATGACCGTTCCCTGCGGCGTCAGAATGGACTCGGATGGAACTTTGCGCCGTAGATCGGCATGGTTCTGTGCCGCACGGCCATAATTTCACCGCGCTCGTCGCGCGAGATGACCTTGAGGCAGTCGGGCAGGACGTCCGGTGCGGCAACGAGCGAGTGATAGCGTGCGACCTTTACCTTTTCCGGCAGGCCCGTGAACAGCGGCTCCGCCGGATCGACCGTGACCTCGCTCTGTTTGCCGTGCATGAGCTGCTGCGCGTGCTCGATACGGCCGCCGAATGCCTCGCAGATGGCCTGATGGCCGAGGCACACGCCGAGGATCGGAATGCGTCCGCCGAGCTTTGTCACGACCTCCTCGCAGATGCCGGCGTCCTTCGGATAGCCGGGACCCGGCGAAAGAATGATGTGCGAAGGATTCAGATTCTCGATTTCGCTGACGGTCAGCGCGTCGTTTCGCACAACACGCATATCCGGTTCGATGGCTGCCGCCTGCTGATAGAGATTATAGGAAAAGAGTCGTAGTTATCGATCAGGGTATCATTATCCGTCTACCTCCGAAGCGCTTTCCAGTGCATTGATGACCGCGCGGGCCTTGTTCGCGCTTTCCATGTATTCATTATGCGGCACCGGGTCCGCCACGATGCCGCCGCCGGCCTGTACGGTGACGATACCGTTCTTCTTCGCCGCCATGCGGATGGCGATACAGGTGTCCATGTTGCCGGCGAAGTCAAGATAGCCGAGCGCACCGCCGTACACGCCGCGCGGCTCGCTTTCCTGCTCCTCGATGATCTCGCACGCGCGGATCTTGGGCGCGCCGGACAGCGTGCCCGCCGGGAGCACCGCTTCGATGGCATCGCAGGCGTCGTACTTTTCGTCAATGTCGCCCTCGACCTGAGAGCAGATGTGCATGATCTTGGAATAGCGGTGGATCATCATATAATCCGTAACCTCGACCGTGCCGACCCTGGACACGCGGCCGAGGTCGTTTCGTCCGAGATCCACGAGCATATTGTGCTCGGAAAGCTCCTTTTCGTCCGCGAGCAACTCCCGCTCGAGCGCCTTGTCCTCTTCCTCTGTCTTTCCGCGCGGGCGGGAACCGGCGACCGGAAAGGTAGTCAGGCGGCCGTCCTGAAGGCGTACAAAGCGTTTCCGGCGAGGAGCACATGATCTCGTCCCCGTCAACGGAAAGGAACACCATGTACGGCGAGGGATTGGTGGTGCGGAGCACGCGATACGCGGAAAGCAGGCTGTCTGCATAAGGGCTCGTGAACTGCCGCGACTGAACCGCCTGAAAGATATCGCCGTTGAAGATATATTCGCGCGTCTTTTCCACGATGTCCGTGTACTGTTCTTCCGTTACGTTGCAGGTGAACTGCGGCTTTTCCGTGACCCTGAGCGGCGGCAGCGGCGTCTGATCTCCGATGAGCGCCGCCATTGCTTCAAGTGAAGCGCAGGCCTTTCCGTAATTCTCCAGAACGTTGTCGGTCTGCATATTGACGATGAGCACGATTTTCTGCTTGAGGTGGTCGTATGCGATGACCTTGTCAAACAGCATCAGATCGAAGTCGTCCCATGCGCCGCGCTTGATCCTGAGCGTCGGTTCGGCATAGCTGAGCATCGCATACGCGAAGTAGCCGACGAAGCCGCCCGTAAACGGGGCAGGCCTTCGATGTGCGGCGCGCGGTACCTGCTGAGCACCTCACGCAGTACGGAAAGCGGCTTGTCTGTCTCGACCGTGCGGTTCTCCGCGCCCTCGAGCGTGACCGTGCCGTTTTTGCAGGTCGCACGGAGGATGGGGTCGTAGCCGAGAAAGGAATAAGCGCGCCCACTTTTCTCCGCCCTCTACGCTTTCCAGAAGAAAGAAGCGGTCAGAGCGCGTCTGAAGCCGGCGCAGAAGCGCGATCGGCGTAATCATATCAGCGTAAATCTCGCGGCAGACCGGAATAGTCGTGTATTTTTCTGCGAGCTTTACGATTTCATCACTGCTTGGAGTAATCATGGTGTCCAACCTCCACATCGAATTTTAGTCAAACAAAAAGGCTTTCATCCTCATGATACATGACTGTATCACGGGACAAAAGCCTTGAAAACTTCTGCGGTACCACCCAGATTGACGCATAGCGCCCGCTCACCAGTGTGCCATCACACACCTTCCCCTCTAACGGCGGGATACCGTCAGCCATACTCTCCCTTCGGATTTCAGGCTGCCCTCACAAGTCCATTCGGAAACGTCCTGCGATACTGTCCTTTCACCACCGGACAGCTCTCTGGAAACGCGGTTTCGTTCTTACTTACTCTTGCTCTTCGGTTTTCTTGTTCAACTGTGACCAAGTATAATACCCGAATTCAGATTTGTCAAGCACCTTTTTAACATTTTCCCTCTTTGACGGACAGCCGCCTGTTTTGTCCGTGTCAGCGGAACATCGGCGGCAGATAAAGCTCGTGTCTGGGGATACGCGACCAGTCGAAGTCCTGCACAAGCTCCCGAACACTTGCCGGCTCTGCACGGTCGGTGAGATGCGCGGCGAAAGCAAGCGCTCCGATGACCTGCTCGGGCGTAAAACGCTCGCGCAGCAGGCCGAGATCGAGATCCTCGTCCCGCTTGGACAGACGGCGTCCGTCCACGTCGCACAGCAGCGGAATGTGTACGAAGTGCGGCGGTTCAAAGCCGAACAGGCGGTACAGCCAGATCTGGCGCGGCGTGCTGGAAATGAGGTCGCTTCCGCGAACGACCTCGGTCACGCCCGACAGGCCGTCATCGACCGTCACGGCGAGCTGGTAGGCGAAAACGCCGTCCGAGCGCCGGATAATGAAATCACCGCATTCCTCCGCCAGGTTCTCGCTGTACGCGCCGAACACGCCGTCGGTAAACGAGATGATCTCGTCGGGCACGCGCACGCGCGTTGCAGGTGCACGTTTTTTCCGCTTTTCTTCGATCTCCGCAGGCGTGAGCTCCCGGCAGGTTCCGGCATACAGCACGCGGCCGTCCGAAAGATGCGGCGCACTCGCGGCGTGCAGCGCAGCCCGGGAGCAGAAGCACGGATAAAGCAGCCCCTTTTCACGCAGGATCTGCTCGTATTTTTCATAAATCGGCGCCCGCTCGGACTGATACGGCACCTCGCCGTCCCAGTCGAGACCGAGCCAGCGCAGATCGTCCATAATGAGATCCGCGTAGCTGCG
>VOFC01003035.1_pt1 | contig 18794 bp, 36 predicted proteins | sample 5384161 | NCBI WGS metagenome assembly VOFC01 (sample SAMN12384722, study PRJNA508395) | human gut metagenome | isolation source: healthy gut B | host: Homo sapiens
ATAGTGTTTATCCTCAATACGGTTTTTCACAACATAAAGGTATGGTACAGCAAAACATATTGCTGCAAAAAAGAATATGGATTGTGTCCAATACATAGAAGAAGTTTTACAGGACATTTTATTTAGAGATATAAATGAATATTTTAGAATTATAGAGAAAAAAAAGAGATAATAGAGAGTTATCAAAAGAAGAAATAGAATTTTTTATAAAGGGTTATACAGAGGGTACAATTGCAGACTATCAAGCATCAGCATTAGTAATGGCAATATACTTAAATGGAATGACAAACAAGAAACAATAAATTAGAAGCTATTCCAGGGTATAATACTTCAGCAACAATTAAAGAATTTAAAGAAAATGTTAAAAAAATAGGTATAAGTATGATTACACAAACAATGAATATAGCACCTGCAGACAAAAAGATATATAGCATAAGAGATACAATAGGTTGTGTGGAAAGTCTACCACTTATTGCTTCAAGTATAATGAGTAAAAAAATTGCATTAGGAGCAAAAAAGTTAGTTCTAGAAGTAACTTATGGTGAAGGTGCTTTTATGAAAAAATTAGAAAATGCAAGAAAACTTGCAGATGAAATGGTTAAATTAGGTAAATCCGCAGGACTAGAAGTAAAATGTGTATTTACCAAAATGGATGAGCCTTTAGGATGGGCTGTTGGAAATACCTTAGAAATAATAGAATCTATAAACTTTTTAAAAGGTGATATGCCCAAAGATTTAAGAAATGTTGTTTTAGAAATAGGAAGTATCATGTTACAACTTGCAGGAAAAGGAGATAATTTAGATGAAAACAAAATTATAATGCAAAAATGCATAGACTCGGGAAAAGCTTTTGAAAAATTTGAGGAAATGGTTAAAAATCAAGGTGGAGATATAACATATTTAAAAGATACATCTAAATTTCCAAAAGCAAAATATAGTAAAGAAATATTAAGCAAAGAAAGTGGAAAAATTGTAGATTTGAATGCTGAAAAGATAGGAAAACTTGCTTGTACGCTAGGGGCAGGAAGAGTAAAAAAGGAAGACAAAATAGATATGGAAGCAGGAATTGTTCTAAATAAAAAAGTCGGACAAGATGTTGAGAAAAATGAAAAAATTGCTACGATATATTCAAATTCAGAAGAGAAAATTAATGAAGTTTTGGAAAAAATATATTATGCAATAGATATTGAAAAAAAAAAAAAAGTGTTATAATTAAATATGTAAAAGATTTAGGAACATACTTTAAAAAGAAAGGAATGATAGTAACTATGGAGAAAAATGAGAAAAAAAAAAAATCAGAGGAAATAAAGCACAAATAGGAGTAAAAAAATAATAGCAACAATATTAGCAATATTAATGTTATTATCTGTTTGTATGACATTTGTATATTATGTATATACAGCGCTTGCAAAATAGAAAGGAATGATTTTAATTGAATAATATAAATACTTTTTTTTCGACGCTATATAATGAAAAGATATTGTCATATATACAAATGTACCAGCAATATCCGATAAAATTGATAACACTAATTATAGATATATTTCTAGTAATATTTTTAGCATATAATATCCTTAAAATTGCAAAAGATTCAAGAGCATGGCAATTAATAAAAGGTATAACTTTTTTAGTAATTGCAACATGGGTTAGCGGTATTTTAAATCTGCATATTTTAAATTACATATTGTCAGCAATAATGAATTGGGGAGTTATTTTAATAATAATAATTTTCCAACCTGAAATAAGAAGAGGATTAGAACAACTTGGAACCAATAAATTTACTAAATTTTTTGGTATGGATAATGATATTTCAACAAAGACAAAAGAAGATATATATAAAATTGCAATAGCAGCAACAGAACTAGCTAAGACAAAAACAGGAGCATTAATAGTTATTGAAAGAGATATAAAAATAAAAGATATAATTTCAACTGGTGTAGTAATAGATGGGGAAGTATCTCCACAAATATTAGTAAACATATTTGTACCAAATACACCACTTCATGATGGAGCGGTTGTAATAAGTGAAAATAGAATTGCAGCTGCAGCATGTATGCTTCCTTTAGCTAGTGATAAAGATATAGCGAAAGAACTTGGTACTAGGCATAGATCAGCAATAGGAATATCAAAGGAATCAGATGCAATTGCTGTAGTAGTATCAGAAGAAACAGGTAAAATATCTGTTGCAAAAGATGGAACCTTAATTGCAGATGTAAGAGAAGATGTTTTAAAAAAGATTTTAATAAATAATATAATAACTAAAAGAATGCCAGAAAAGGAAGAAGAAAAATCGAATAGGTTTAGAAAGATAAAAAAATTTTTGAAATTTGAAAACAAAAGTGAAAATACTAAAAAGATTAAAATAAAATTAGTTGTTCTAAGATTTAGAGCAACTAATTTTGTTAATAATTCATACTAATTAAAAATAAAAGGATGGAATATATATGAGAAATATTAAACTAACAATAGAATATGACGGAAAAGACTTTAATGGGTGGCAAAAGCAACCAAATAAATTAAATATTCAAGGAACAATAGAACAAGCAATAAATTAGTTGCAAATTTTAAGACGGATTCTAATCTTCCAATAGAAAAGTTTCCAATAGCAATAAATGCAAGATTTAGTTTCATTACTGCAATTTTGCTAGTATGCATTAGAATTGAGGTTGATAAAGGCAAGAAGAAAGAAGTTCAAATTCTGTAGTAGATGTAATAATTCAAATAATAATTCAAATGAATTGCTTTTATAAATAGTAATTGTGGAAATATTGAAGATGGTAATCTACTTACAATATCTAGTTAGTTAATCAAGATAATGATACTGGCTTAATAATGGGTTATCTAAGAATAAATGTAATACCCAAATAATTCTAACAAAATGGTAGAACAGGAAATGTTTGTGGATGTTATAGAAGAAGATAGTATTTTAATAAAGTCTTAATTATTTGAAATTGAAGAGGTTTAGATAAAATAGCTTCCTTTTTTAAGTGTTTATTTTAATAAAATTTGCTGTTTTTATGTTAAATAATAAATGCAAATAAAAAAAAAAAGGAGAATAGAAATGTTAGAAATTATTGAAGAAACATTAATAGATGTTTAAAATTATTACCATTTTTATTTATAACATATTTAATAATGGAATACATTGAACACAAAACAAGTAAAAAATCAAAAGATAATAAAAAAATCAGGAAAATTTGGACCACTATTGGAAGCATATTAGGAATATTTCCTCAGTGTGGTTTTTCAGTTTCAGCAACTAATTTATATGCTGGACGAGTTATAACATTGGGGAACATTAATAGCTGTATATTTATCTACTTCAGATGAAATGTTACCAATTTTTATTTCTGAAGCAGTACCAGTTAGTACTATTTTAAAATATTAGGAATGAAGTTAGTAATTGGAATGATAGCTGGATTTTTAATAGATTTTGTTTTAAGAAAGAGAAAAGAAAGAAGAAAGAATAATAGAAATATGTGAAGAAGAACATTGTCATTGTGAACATGGAATTATAAAATCAGCATTAAAACATACATTAAATATATTTTTATTTATATTAATAATTACAATAATCATTAATATAGCAATACATTTAATAGGAGAAGAAACAATAGCAGATTTTTACAATATAATCCTATATTAGGCCCCATAGTTGCAGGGGTTATAGGTTTAATACCTAATTGTGCAGCATCTGTTATTTTAACACAACTATATTTACAAAATGTAATTAGTGCAGCTACTATGATTTCAGGCTTATTAGTGGGGGGCTGGAGTTGGACTTGCTGTTTTATTTAAAAGGCTAATAAAAATATGAAATCGAATTTAAAAATTATTGCATTATTATATAGTATTGGAGTTATTTCAGGAATAATTATTCAGTTGATAGGAATAACATTTTAAAAAACAAATTAGTAGGAGATACTTAAAAAGTTTCCTACTAATTTGTTTTTTTAATTTTACATCTTTTTTCTTTTTAAAATTAACCACAATAGCATCTTCATTATCAAATAAATATTTAGAATCTGTAGTATCTGTTTGAACAGGATCTATTTCATTTTTTTCATCTTTAAAGTCTATATGCTTAAAATCAAATTTTTTGGGAGAATTGTTATTATCTTCAGTAGCTGTTGTAACTCCATCAGAATATTTACCAAAATCATAAGTTTTAATTTTATGTGGTTCTTTATATTTTGATTCTAGATATCCAAATCTACCTTGACCAACCATAGGTTTTCCAACAGCAGATTTAATTTTATAAGCACAATCCTTTGCACTCATAGTTTGAAGTTTACCTTCTTTAAAGTATTTAACAAAGTCCCATTTTACATTTCCATATTTATCATCATATTTCATTTTTCCCATATCCATACTATTGCTATATATCCAATCTCTTTTTGTTCCAAATTCGTTTGACCACCATTGCAATTCACTAAATTCACCATTACCAGTAAATATTTTATTAGCACAGTTTGAAAGAATTGTGCTTTTGTAATCTCTCTTAAATGTGGAGTTTCTAATTGTTGTAAAGATTGAGTAGAAATGATTGTACCAACTTTGTATTTTCTATACATTGTAAACATTGCTTCTGTATCTTTACAAATAAAATCAGCAAATTCATCTATATACAAGAAATGAGGAATTCTAGAACTTTCAACACCAGGTCTCCTTAAAACAGCGTTTTGCATTGCCATCAAGAAGAATAATCCAAAAGCTTTATGATTAGAAGCTCCTAAATCACCACGTCTTGTACATAAGAATGTTACATCAGCATTAGCAAGCATTTTGTCAAAGTCCAAATTATTGTGTCTATTACATAAAATACTGTTTTTATACCAGGGATTCTTAATAAATTATCTAATTGACTAATGATTGTATAAAGATATTTTTCTATATTTGATTTTCCTATACTGTTTGCATAAAATTCTTTTTAAAATAGGCTAATTGTATACTGTATTTTGATTTTAAATCTTCATTATGTGCTAATATTTCACACATTTTTTCTATTAACTCAAAATTAGTAAACATTTTTAGCATATCCTCTAGGTTTGGTAACAGTTTGCCTTCGTTCATTCTAGGATACATGACATTTTTCAATAGCTTGGATTACAACAGATTCTCTGTAAGTTTCATCTGGTTCATCTTTAGAAATGTCAAGCATTGTTCTTAATACAGAAGATATTGTAATTGATATTTTATTTGTATTATCATAAACAAAAGGATTTAAACCAATTGAGTTTTTATCTGATGGGTCAATAATGTTGTAAGATAAACCAAAGTTTTTACAAACACTTATCATATGATCAGATATTTTCTATCAGGAGATAATACTGTTATACCACAGTTTTTTATAAGTAATATCACCTGAATCATCTAAAATCATTTTTTCATGTAACCTTTATATACATCTTCATTACCGGATGTTGGTATTAACATATTTAAGTTAAAGTTAGTATTTAAATAATCGTTGTCATATGGACTTTTTAATACTGCTATTCCTGTTTTCAAAGCTGTAAAGCCCATTTCTTTTTGAAACTTCTCTAAAGAAGAATTTTCTATCTAAATCTTTTGCAATCAAAGGTTCATACAATGCAAATACTTATATTATAAGTATAGGTGCTAGGTATAGTAATGGGCTGAAAATAATGAAATCTACATATTCCTGTAAAAAATCAATCATAACATTTCTACTATTCTGTCTAAACATCAAATATGGCACTTATTTAATCCAATAATATGTTATAAATAGTGTGACTTTTTTCTTTTTTTCTTTGATCTGTTTTCCAGAAAATAAATTTTAACAAGTTGTGTATTGTATTGGTCAGAATAGGAAATACCAGTAACATTAACAGAAATTCAACTATTCATCTACTTTTGGCATATTGTTATTAATGTTAATATATAGGTAGCAAAAAGTATTTCTACTTGTTCCTAATTTTTTTTTAAAATTATCTATTCTATTTTTAGGTGGAGTTACAATATTTTTTTTAATTAATTTAATAGGGGAATATGGGGAGTTTCATATTGGACTTAATATTTTTACGAGTATTTTGGTAGGTTTATTAGGTGTGCCAGGAGTTATTTGTTTAATTGTAGTAAAGCTGTTAATATAGTAAATTTTATTGAAAAGTTTATAATACTGTGATATAAGTATCTGGGTGATAGTATGAAATTTGTAATTCAAAGAGTTAAAAATGCTCAAGTTGATATAAATAATAAAGATGTAGCCAAAATAGATAATGGCTTTTTGGTATTAATTGGTATAACTCATACGGATACAAAAGATATAGCTGATTATTTGGTTAAAAAAATTAATTAATTTGAGAGTTTTTGAAGATGAAAATGGTAAAATGAATTTATCTTTTAAATGATATAAACGGTTCATTGCTTTTAGTATCACAGTTTACTTTGTATGCGGACTGTTCAAGTGGAAATAGACCGTCTTTTTTACAGATGCTGCAAAACCTGATTTTGCTAATGAATTATATGAATATATAATAGATGAATGTAAAAAAGAAGATTGATAAGGTTGAAACTGGTGTTTTTGGTGCTGATATGAAGGTGAGTTTAATAAATGATGGACCAGTTACATTATTATTTTGGAGAAAAGTTGATGGTTTTAGTACAAGCAATGTAAAAATTTGCAAAATAGAATGTAAATTAATAATAATTCTAATAATTATAAATGTAGTTTGTTAAGAAAAATAATTTCTTGCTAAGACTAATTTATAGTTTTTTACTAAAATAAAAACATAGGGGAGAAATGATTATGGAAAAAGAATGAATAAAGAAGAATTAATTAAATTGATTAAAAACTTAAAAATAGATAAAAATGAATATTGGATTTTATCTAGTGGTGCGTTGGTATTGCGTGGTATTTATCCAGATGCAGGGGATTTAGATATTGCAGTCACTGAAAAAGGTTTGAAGGAATTAAAAAAGCAATTATAATTTGAAAAAAAAAGGAAATGGTTGGTATATTGTTAATGATAAAATTGAATGTATTCTTGATACAAAAGAAGCTTGGAAAATAGAAAAATATGGAGAGTATAATTTGCAGAGTATTAAAAAAATATTATGAATTTTTAAAAGAGAGTACTAGAGAAAAAGGATAAAGCAAGAATACCATTAATTGAGGATTATATAAAAAAAATAGCAATTTGTTGTATAGAAAAACAAAAAGCTCGGAAGATTTATAACTTCCGAGTTTTGAAATATTTTGAATAAAAGCATATTATCTTTTTTTGTAAATTACAAAGGTTTAAATTCAATAAAAATGAACTTTTTGTATATTGTATAGTTATTATAATCTACACCTAAATACACTTAATTAAACTTTAAAAGGAAACAAACTATTAAAATCTAGTACTTATTTTTAGTACTGGATTTTTTTATGATTTCAACGATAGAATGTAATAACATCAAGATTAAATGTAAATACATTTTTATGTTTCAAGGTATATTTTATTACAAACTTGATTTTTTATAAGTTATAATTTTAAATCCATTTTATATGTAAGGACCTTCTAGCTAAATGTAAATACATTTTAGGTCATTTAGTAACTATTATTAGAAAGTTATTTTTTTTGTACTATACGTCATTTCAAGATTATAATTTTAAGGAATAATTTTGAATATATCTAGAATTTACGACGTTTATCTAGAATTTATTTTTTAGATAAAATTAAATAAATTATATATTAAAAAGAAAAAATGATACTGAAATTAAATCTCGTAAATCTTGATACGAAAGGATTTACAAGTTCCATAGAAAAGATATAAAATAAAATCAAATATTGAAAGGAGACTTTATAGAGTGGAATTAGATTATTTAGTAAAAAAAGTTAGAAGAACAAAATTGTATAAAAAGGACTATGCATATTTGTCTACTGGAGATAATTTAGATAATTCTTCAAAAAAAATGGCTGAATATTATAGTTATACAGTAGGAGTTCCTACATTGTTTTTTATACTTCAAAATAAGAAAGAAAATATAATTAAAAAGAATTGAAAATTATTCAAATCAATTATATATCAACGATACAGAAGATTTAACACTTGAAGAAATCAAAGATATAATTATTAAAATGAAAGAAGAAAAGAATATTGGTTGTGTTGTAATTGATTATTTAAGATTTATACATCCTAATAATCTTATTCCAATGATTTCTCATACAAGATTTGAAATTAAACATTATTTTTACCAATTGGCTAATGAATTAAATATTAAAATTTTTATACAATTCTACCCAAATCAAAAGAAGATGAAGAAAATTGATAAAAAACAGTTTACAAAGTTTATGAAAAAAGATTTAATATATTAATAACTTATAAGATAAGACATAAAAGGAGAATTCAGTTTTTATTATTTCTTATGGATTCTCCTTACCCCCAACTCTAAAAAAAAAGAAAAGAGGTGTAGAATTAAATTAATATGAAAGTAAAATGTATAACTCCAACAAATGAAAATGATTTAATACTTGAAAAATTTAACGAATTCAATAGAAAAAGAAGATTATTTAATATATTTGTTCAGTTATTTGACAGTTGATAAAAATAAAAAGGTATCTGTAATAGGTACACATACGGAGATAAAAAGAACTACAAAAATTTATTATAGAATATCGTAAGGACATAAAGACATTTGGAACTGTTAATTTTTCAATGATAAAGGATTATACATTAAAAAGAATTTGTAATAAAATAAAGTATTTAAGATATTCAAATGGTATTGATACAGTAATTGTAAGTAATATCAATATTTTAACAGATTATAAAGAAGAAAAAAGAAAATATTTATAGTACATTAAAAAGAATTTTCAAATGTGTTAAATATGACTATTATTTATTTAGAACAAGAAGAATTGAAAAAATGATTTTAATATTTTAAGAAATAAAATTGAAAATGATAAATCTAAACTTATATGTGTATGTGGTAAATCTACTGGAATAACAAAAATGTCAATTAGTATTAGTAAATATATTAGTTGGAAGTTGAATAGTCCAGTAGTCTTTTTTAGTTTTGAGGTAAATTCGGAAATTATAAAAAGTAAAAATGATAATTTAATTGTAATTGATACACCTTTACTAATTGATGATATTTGTAATAAAATAGAAGAATTGAAAAAAAGAAAGAAATATTAAATTTGTTGTAATTGATTACATACAATTAATAAAAAACACGATAATTTTGAAAAATTAGATAGACCAGATGAATTAAGAGGGGCTTGTTGGAAATTAGATTGGTTAGTAAGAGATTTAGATATTACAATTATTGTTACAAGTAAATTAACAGAATCTTTTAAAAAAATATGCTATTGAATAATAGATTAAAAAGAAATTGATGATATAATCTATTTAAAATGAAAAAAAATTTGAGGAGGAAAAATTATGACTATTGGAGATTTATACGAACAATACGAAGAAGATATACTTGTATCTAATGAAGAATACAGAGAAAAAATGGGTATGTTTAAAGAGTTAAGAGAAAAATTAGATAGTGAATTAAGTCTTACAAAGGAACAAAGACAAATATTAGAGGAAGTTATAGATATGGCTTTTTGATACAGAGGGGTCACTACATAAACAATGTTTTATAAAAGGTTTTGAAATGGCTAGGGATTTATTAAAATCCTAGTCTTTTTTCTATCTTGAATAAGTCGTTAGGTTCACACTCTAATATCTTACAAAATTTTTCTATATTTTCGTATTTTATAGATTTAGTTTTGTTGGCTACAATATTATTAAAGTTTGTGTAACTGATGTTTTCAATTTTGTTTAATTCATTGAATAACCAATACTTACTTTTTTCCTTTGTTTTTTTAATACTTCTAATACGTTTAATTCTACCATACATACACCTCAATTCTCTTGATTTATGTATATTGTATTAGATATTGAAATAAATTATAACTCATCAAAAGATAAGCGATGAAAACAGTAGACAAATAAAAAATTTTGTTGTATAATTCTAATTGTTAATTATAAATAATAGGAAAGGTGGAAATAAAATGTCAAAGTACGAAGAATTAGAAAAATTAAATAAATTAAAGGAAGACGGAATTATAACGGAAGAAGAGTTTAATTCAGAAAAAGCTAAAATATTATCAAATGATAGTACTAACAACAATGTTAATATTAATAATGATAATGAAATATTGGAAATTAAAGGAGATTTTCCTTTAATACAATCTAAAATTGCCCTACAACTTGCAGACGGAGAAAAAGTTATATGTCAATATGAAGCAACTGCACTTACTGGTGCTGGTTCCACAGCAGTAAATGGCTTTTTAACATTAACAAATAGAAAAATTGTATTCAATAAAAAAACAACTGGAAAATCTTTTTTGGGAACAGGTCTTTTTAGGTGTAGCATTAGCAGCTGGAAATAAAGATGTTGAAATTAAATGTTCACGAATTGCTTCAATTGAATCTAAAAAAGTAAGAATGCAACCTGGAGGATTAGAAATAATAACTAATGACGGTTATTCAAATAGATATATTTTAAGACATAAAAACGAAAGTGATATGATTGTTGAGTTAATTAATTCAGTTATTAATTCTAAATAGAATAGGAGTAATTATGGAAAATAATAATAATAATTTTAACATTTCTAAAAATAATGAAGAAATAGTAAAAAAGATATGCTCAAAAAAATAAATACAGAAAAAGAAAAAGTCTACTAAAAAAAAAACGTTTATAATTTGTGGAATAGTAATGATAGTAACAATAATAGTTTGTTTTTTTACCAATTGTAATAGGAAAAATACAAATGGACAATAAATATAAAAGAGAAGAAAGTTTAAAAGTAACAGTGCCTAATGTTATGGGAAAAACTTATAATGAGGCAAAAAAAAGAATTATCTAATTTAGATTTAGTAGTAGAAAAAGTTATGGGTCTGATGATGATGAAAATGCTATTGTAACAAGCCAAACAAGAGAAGGAAGTGTTCTTAAAAAGGAGATACTGTTAGTATAACAGTTCTTACAAAAAGAAACAATTGAGAAAAGAGAACAAGAACAGAAAAAGAAAAATGAAGAAAGTAGAGCAAGGTCTAAAGCAAATACAACATTTGCCGAACAAGTGGAAAAAAGCTAATAGTGGTAGTGTAAAATATTCTACTTCAGAGTATTATGACTCGACAGAAAAAAAGTGGGAGATGTATATAAATTAAAATATACAACATCTTCTGGTTCATATTATTATCAACTTGTTTCTTACAATAAAGATTATAGTGAAGTTGTAAAATCTACAAAATTATTTTATTTTTCTGATTATTATGGAGAAACACAGGAATTAGAATATGCTTTTAAAAGTACATTTTAAATAAAATTTTAAAAGAATTGATTTTTGATTATAACAGAAAGTATCTAGAATTAATTTCTAGGTACTTTTTTTGACTTAATTAATGGAATTATATTATTAAAATTTAGAGGTCATTCTCGTAATTGATTATTTTAAAATTGTTTCAATGTCTTGTATTTCGTCCTTAATTCTACGTAAAATCTCAAGTATAACGGCTTTTTTTCTATCTCATCATTTTTGAATTATTTTGATTTTCTTTGTTTTCATTCATATTTGGGGTTCCTTTCTATTTTTATTATAATGAAAAAGTTTTTGTAACTTGTATCTATTTCATCTTGACTAATTCCAATGTATCGTAATGTTATACTAGGACTTGAATGATTAAATATTGTTTTTGTAATAGTGCTACATCTTTTTATATTGTTTGTAGTGGTGGTATCCAAAGGTTTTTCCTCATTGTATGTGTTCCAATGTTTTTTAGTCCAATATGTTCCCCCTGCTTCTACAATAATACGATATGCTTGTAGTGTTGTTATTGGTTTGTTTGTTCCGTTTCTACTACAAAATAAGAATTCCCCTTGTGTCATATGTCTTGTATACTTTTCCATTTCAGTATAAAGTACGTTACACAAAGGAAATTTTTAATTTTTTTAGTTTTCTTTTCAATTATAGTAATATGTTGTTTCATTGTTCCATCTTGATTTCTTATGTCGTCTACATTTAGTTTGATTAGGTCTGATATTCTAATACCTGAATTTATTCCAGTTAAGAACATCATATAGTTACGTGTTCCAGTTTTCTTCAATTCTTCTTTCATTTCTTCTAAATTTTTGTAAATCTCGTATAGGTTGTACTATGTTCATTGATTTGTCTCCTTTTTTATTAATTATAATACCTTAAATGATAGAAAGTAAACGGTTTTATTACATTTGTTTAAAAGAAATTTTTATAAAAGTTGAGTTTTTATTAGAACGGTAATATTTAGATAAATTTTAATCAATGTTATAAAATATTTATTGTATTTCATTGGTGATTTTATCTACTAATTCTACGTTGTGTTCTTGAAATTTTGATTTTATGAACATTCCATATATTATAGCTCTTTTCATGATACCAATTGTATAATTTATTTGAAAGTCAGACCAGTAGTCTAATAATTCTTGTTGTTCTTCTGTTTTTTAATAGTTCTTTCAATTTCCTTTCAAGATTTTTCAATTCTTCCTCTGGATAATCTTTGTCTAATACTTTATATGGAAGTTCACCAATAAAATCTATAAGTAAATAATTGGCAAGTTTTGTATCTACGTCTAAAAGGTGTTTTTCTGTCTCCTTATCTAACGCGTCAAGGATATAATATCCATCAATTCTTTTAAGTTTTTTAACTTCATTTTTGTTTTCTTCATATTTTTAAATCTCCTTTATTTTTTTAGTTTATGGGGAATTGATAAAAGTAAAAGAGATAAGAAGTTTTAATTTGGTGGCTATATATGGAATTATATTATAATAGAAAGGAAAGTTTATTAGAAGATAACGTCGTTATGAATAGAATAATTGTAGTGACTGGTTTTTGATTTGTTTTTATAATGTGTATTTTGTATGGTAAGTAAAGGAGCATTGGTAACTGGCGGTTTTGGTATGTATTGTAAGTATTGTATAGTAAGTATTGTATAGTAAGTATAGTGGTTACTGATGTATGGTAGTTTGATAAAAAAAATTTAAAAGTGATTTTTGAGATCTAAACTTTTAAAAATTTTTGTTTTGAAAATTAAAGGAAAGATAATGAGGAGTATAATTTGGAGAAAGACAATAGAAAAATTATTTTTATAACTATAATACATATTAATAAAATCAAAATTAAAAAAATATACGTAAAAATAGAATTTGAAATTTTCTTACACTTATGGTATACTTATTAAGATAAAATAAAAAAGGTAGGTGCTAATATTATGAAATATTTATTAGATACAACTAAAATACAAAATTATGAATGTATCGAAAGCAATGATATAATAAATATAAAAACAAAACAAAAAATAGCAGAAATTACAAAAATAATAGATTTGGGAAATGGAATTCTTGATATTAGATATAAAATTTTAATAATAATTACGAATATGGTAAAGGAAAAAAATATTGATATTCAGTATTTAGATGGTATTTTACAAGGAGAAATCTATAATAGAACAAAAAAGACGTACCAAAAAAACAACTACAAAAGATGATACATTTACTTTTAGAGTTCCTACTGATGTATGTGAAGAATATAAATTAACTTGTAAAGTTATGGGAAGCAATTCCGCAAGAATGCTTAATAAGTTTATGAAAGATTATATAAAAAGAAAATAAAAAATATGTTAAAGAATATAAGAAAAAAGAATTTAAAGATAGGAAATATTGAAAATGAGTCTTAATATAAATGAAGAAACTGATATGTTGAAATTAATCATAAAAACGAAAGAACGTTTACAAGAGGTGCAAGCAGATTTAGAAAAAAAGAAATGTAGCAATAGATAAAGTAGAGATATTAAAAAATATAATAAAAGAACTTTCTAAAATAATTGAAGATAATAGTAATGAAAAGAGCATAAGAATATTGGAATAAAAATATCTAAATATAATTATGATAAATATGTAAATTGTAAAGTACATTTACAAACTTCTTTACAATTATTAAAGGAATTTGGAAGAATTGAAGATTTAATGAATCAAGTTGTAACAATTAATATATATGCAATTGAAGATGCTATTTGTGAAATACAACGTAGAATTGATATGTATGATAATAGTAAAAATTAAGTAAAAAAAATTTTATATTTTTTAAAAAAAGTATTGACATTTAAAAAATAATGTGCTAACATATAATGTACAATTGAATATGAAAATCTTAAACTAGTGGGGCTAATTACCCACAGCCTACATATATGCTATGGTGCGTTTTAAACGTAACGTACTGGGCACAAGATATATGAGTGTTAAGAAATGAGTTGAAATAGTAAAACTGTTTCAATTGATTTTTTGGCACTCATTTTTTGTGCTTAAAAATCGATACTCCTTATTCAATGAGTTTTTTATAGAAGGAGGTAACTATTATGAGTTACAACAAAAAAATTTGAAAAAAATTAGAGAGGTTATAGAGAAATCTCTTGAACAAGGAAAGGAGGTTATACCATTATATGAAAATAAGTTTAATGATACTAAACAGTATTGTGAAATTAGAGAGTTTACTGCTTTTGTAGATAAAGTACAACAAAGTTATAGAAATGAAAAAAATGTCAGAGTTGACATTGATATTTAATAATGGTGAAAAGGCAACAACACACGTTTTTCTTGATGATATTAATTTAAGAGAAAAAAGTATCGTTTCTGTTATTGGGTATGTAAACAAGTATAATGGAGATTATCAATTATATTGCAGAGGTATTACACCAATATATACTTGCATAGAAGATTTAGTAAAGCTAAACGTAGATTTAAATAAATTTGTTAAAATTTCATTAGCCATAAATTTATCAAATATTGAAGAAACAAAAGTATTTACAGAAAATGATAAAATTATTCGTATTGAAGGTACAGAATTTTTTTTACATTGAAAAACCTAATCCTAATAGTACAGATAAAATGGATTTACTAAAACAATTTTTAGAAAATATGCATTCAAAAGAGCAAGATGAAGAAAAAAGAACACACAAAAGAAGAAATAGTTAAAGAAAATAATACAACAGAAAATATAATTAATGATGTCTTGAAAGATATTATATAATAAATGAATTTTAGTCCAGTTATAATGATTGGATTTATGACTGGACTAATAATAAATAAGTGAAAGGTGGTATTTATGTCAGTTAATTTCAAATATGTAGATTCAAAAGAACAAAGTATGATTAAAAAAAGTAATGGTCCAAGATCTTATTCATTTACCTATTATAGTATAAAGGAAAAACGTTATATAACTACTCATAACTCCTATGATTTGGCTTTTATATGAAGTACATATTGTAAGAAAGGCTATATCAAAGAATATACCTATATTTTTTGTAGGAAATGAATATGACGTAGAATTATTAAAGAAGTTTGGAGTTGTTGGTACAAATATGTCTCATTTTAGTTGTTTGAAAGAACAGTTAACAAATGTATTAAAAAATATTTGAGGGTGCAACTGTTTTTGTAACAAGGGAGTGGTTAAATGACGTTGAACTAATAGATTTTCCAAACATAAATGGTAAGTCATATTTATTAAAAAAAATTGTTTAATATGGCTAAATCTGTAAATCTTATAGATACAAATAAAAAATCTTATTTGGTTATATAAAAGGGCTAACTGTGTAGATGAAGATTTTTTACGTATTTTTAGAGATGATATTGGTTATTCAATTCGTATAACTGAAAATAATTTTAGTAAAAATGATACATTTATTATAAATTAAAAAGGAGGTGCATTGAATGATACATACATTAATGTTTTTACATAATTATTCCAGTTTATCAAATAAATGTAAGATTATTTAAACAGTATAATGAGTTTTTTTATGGATGCTATAATTATTCAAAGGGTATTGTATTTAATTATGATTATATTCATTGGACCTTAAAAATTAAAACAACAGCAGAAGCAGTCATTGATAGAGATATTATTACAATTAATGATTATCAAGAATATGTTGATAAGTTAATTAAAATTGTAAGTGAAGTATTAAGAAGAGAAATAAAGATAGAAGAATTACAGTTAAGTCGTATTGATTACAAATGTGACATACAGTTAACAGGTGATGAAATAGATATATTTAAACAAATAAAGGACAAACACTATTCTAACTATAAGTATATGTCAAAAAATTTGAATATGATGCAAGTATACATTTGAATAATGAAAACGGACAATATAATTTAAACAGTTATGATAAGTTTGATGAAAGTAAAAAAATATAAAATACTGGAATGTATGGAGAATAGAAGTTCAAGTAAAAAAAGGTAGAATAAGAAAAAATCTTATAAATGACGGTATTACAAAAAGAATTATCAAATTATTGGACTATCAATTCGTTTAACGAAAATTATTTTGAACTCCTAAAAGATTACTATTTTTGGGGAGATTATTACAGATTAGATGTGGCACGAAATAAAATAAGACAGAGTGATTATAGTAAGACAATAAAAGATAATCTATGTAAGTTTGTTACTAGAATAAATAGATACGGAATGACTGGCGTTAAAGGTAAATATTATAACTATGTTACAATGAAAAAATATTGTGAATTGTTAGATAATATTGATGTTAATCCAGTTACAATAGACATTGGTAGTGATGTAACATATATGGAAAATATGTTAAAAAAGGCTAAAAGAATTGTTGAAGAAAAAATATTTTGTGTAATTGATTTATGTGTTTTTAGATAAAAATTTTAAAAGTATTGTGGTAAATCTAAGGTTTTAAAAATTTTTATTTGAAAATGTTGGATTAGGTTATACAAAATAAAAGGAAAAACAACAATTATAAAAATAAAATATTTAATACCGATATACATATTAATAAAAAATGGTATTAAAAAAAAATACAGAATTAAACGAGGGATTAATAATAACAAAATAATAGATAATATATTATATTGAAACAAAAATTACTCACATTTAATTCTCGTTTCAATCTGAATAATCAGAAAGGAACGAATTAAAATGGAAATTGAAAAAAAGAAGAATTACAGTGCAAGACGCTGCTAAACTAATGGGAAAAAGTGAAATGTTTATACGTATTGGACTTCAAAGAGGGATTTTACCTTTTGGAATTGCTGTTAAACTTGATGGAAAATCAAAATACTCATACCATATCTCTCCTAAATTATTTGAGGAATATTTAGGAACAGTCAGTTTACAAGAAACAAACTAAGATTTATATTATTTATATAGTTTGTTTCCTTAAATCAAATTTAAAGGAGGAGATAAAAATGAGAATGCCATCAGGATACGGCAGTATAATAAAATTAAAAGGAAATAGACGTAGACCTTATCAAGTAAGATTAACTAAAGAGTTTACTGATGAAGGAAAACAAATATATATGTATTTAGGCTATTTTGAGAAAAAGGAACAAGCAATGATAGCTTTGAGTGAATATCAATCTAGTCCCTATGACATAACAAGAGAAACAATAACATTTGAAGAAGTCTACAAAAAAATGACAAAGGAACATTTCCCAAGAGTTAGTGATAGTGCTATTGAAAATTATAGTAACTGTTTTAGAAAGTATTGTAAATCATTATATAAAACAAGATTTAAAGATATAAGACTTACACATTTACAAGGTGTTATTGATGATAGTGGTATGGCTCACCCTACAAGAGCAATGATTAAAACTTTATTTAGATTAATGTTTAAATTTGCTATGAAAAACGATATTGTAGACAAAGATTATTCACAATATGTTGACGTAGGAAAAAGAGAAGGAAAAATCAATAGAACACCATTTACACAAGAGGAAATACAAAAATTATTTGATAATGTTGATAAATTAGAATTTGTTGATACTGTACTAATAATGATTTTTACTGGATTAAGAGTTGGAGAAATGTTAGACATTAAAATTGAAAACGTACATTTAGACGAGGGGTATATGGTTGGAGGATTTAAAACAGAAGCTGGACGTAATAGAATAATCCCTATCAACTCAAAAATTGAACCTTTATCAAAAATTATTATGAGAAGAACAAAGACAGAGAATATTTGATTACTAATTTTTAAGACCGTATTTTTTCTTTCTTTCATTCTTGGATCTCTTGTTAGGAATCCATTAGATTTTAGAACTGGTCTGTATTCTTCATTAGCTTCTAATAAAGCTCTTGAAATACCATGACGAATAGCTCCTGCTTGACCAGTAAATCCTCCACCAATTACTTTACAAATAACATCATATTTATCTAATGTGTTAGTTGCTGTTAATGGTTGTTTAACAATAACTTTTAAAGTTTCTGCTCCGAAATATTCATCTATATTTCTTCCATTAATTGTTATAACTCCAGAACCTTCAACTAATCTTACTCTAGCAATAGATTTTTTTCTTCTTCCTGTTCCATAAAACATTATTTTTTTCTGATTTTGCTTTAGGCATTTTTATATTTCCTCCCTTAAACTTTTTTTTTAGAAATTCCAAATTTCTGGTTTTTGTGCGATGTTTTCATGTTCGCTACCAGCATAAACTCTTAATTTTTTGATCATTTGTCTTCCTAAAGTGTTTTTAGGAAGCATTCCTTTTATAGCAAGTGTCATTGCTTTTCCAGAATCTTTATTTAACATTTCTCTAGCAGTAGTTTCTTTCATACCACCAATGTATCCAGAGTGATGTCTATAAATTTTTTGATCTAATTTTTTTTCCTGTTAAAACAACTTGATCACAGTTTAATATAATTACATGATCACCAGCATCCATATTAGAGTATAAGTTGGTTTGTGTTTTCCTCTTAGTAATTTAGCAGCTTCTGTTGCTACTCTACCTAATGGTT
>VOFC01005122.1_pt1 | contig 18793 bp, 24 predicted proteins | sample 5384161 | NCBI WGS metagenome assembly VOFC01 (sample SAMN12384722, study PRJNA508395) | human gut metagenome | isolation source: healthy gut B | host: Homo sapiens
TCAAATCACTTTATTGAAGCTAATTCAAGCTTCAAAGAAATTTAACGGTTATCCTTCAAGCTCAAGCTTGTTTGAACAACCAAATCCAAATCTGGTGCTTCGTGTTTTCGTTACGTTGTTTAATTTACAAGGTGCACGCCGTCCATCGGCGGGTTTTAATTTTACCACACTCAAACTCGTTTGTCAAGAACTTTTTTCAAATTCTTTTTAGCTCGTTTTTGCGCGGCCCGCTCGCTTTTCAGCGGCGGTTTTAAATTTTAGCACATCTCATTCGCTTTGTCAAGAACTTTTTTCGAGTTTTTTCAAGCTCTTTTGTTCTCTCATCATCCGCTGTTGCGCCCCGCCGCCTTTCGGCAACTTTGATATGTTACCACATCTTTCTTGCTTTGTCAAGAACTTTTTCGAACTTCTCAGTCGATTTCAAAGTCCTCAGCTTCGCTTCCCTTGTGATAACCGCTCTTCCGCCGTCCAGCCTCTCTACAAAAAAGCTGTCTCGCAAAGCGCTTGCTTACTATAGCAAACCCAGCGCCAAATGTCAACACCTTTTTCGATTTTCTTCCTTATTTTTTCCTCTTTCTTTTACGGTACTATATCTTCGGATTTTTCCTTCATTTAACCTACAAGATGTAGGTGCATCCTGACCCAGTGCCGAAACCATTTCACCACGACTGCCAGGAGAGGGAGAGCAAGGGCCAGCAGAAGGTTCCCCCACAGCACAGCTCCTCTCCCCAGCGCTTCTGGAATCGCACTGTTAGGGAAAGCCGCCAGCCCCACTACCCCGGCGGAGGCCAGCAGCATCACGGCGGCTGCGTGGGGGCTCGCCTTGGGGAGGAGGACCCCCACGATCCGCTTCATGCCCTGGAGCAGCCCCGCCAGCAGGATCAAGTCGCTGAAGCTCCACACGGCGGCCACCAGGCTCTCCACCCGCTGGAACGCCCCCTCCACCCCTACGCTCTTGGCCATTTGAAAAAACGGGCTTTCCAGCTCCGCCGTGAGTGCGGGGCCGAATACCCCCAGGATGACCAGCTGGGTCCCGCACAGGGCCAGACAGCCCCCGCGCACACCACCGGACCCAGCGCCCGCCCTCTCCCCCCCTCCTCAGGCGTATATAGGAAGGCGGCATACAGTCCGTATCCCAGCACCCCTGACACCGGGGGGCGGCATACAAGGTCTGCGCGGCGGGCTCTGTCCACAGGGGCAGGAGGTTTTCTCCCTTTACCTGGAACAGGGCCAGCCCCACCACTGCGGCGGCGGCAGCGGCCAGCAGGAGGAAAAAACAGCTCCCCCGGTCCGGGCCAGCCGCCCCGCCTTCCCCCAGCTGATCCAGAGGGCCATCAGGACCAGCACCGGCAGGAAAAACCAGAGTGCGCCGTCCCTCTCCCCGCCGCCATCATTCTCTGGGCAGACAGACGCAGCCGCAGGGCCAGCAGCAGTTCCATCCATATGATATAGATCGTGAGCACCGCTCTCCCTGCCCCGGGTCCGAAGCTGTCCATCAGTCCCTGGCTCAGCCCCCTGCTCCCCTGCTCAGGGAGCCCGCCAGCCACCCGGCGGTCAGCAGCACCGGCAGGGGCCAGCAGGGGTACCAGCCACCCGGCGGGCCCTGCCCGCTCTGTGACCATGGAAGGCAGCCACTCCGCCGCCGGCCCCAGCAGCCCGGCCCAGAGCAGCGCCATCAGCTGCCGGAACGAGACCTTCTCCTGTTTCAATCCTCTTTTCCCTCCTCAGGCCGCCAGCAGCGAAGCCTGTACTGTCACCTGGATCTCCAGTTCCGGAAACACCTCCGGCCACTGGGCCCGGAGGGCGTTCCAGCGGGCGCTCTCCGTCTGGCCCGCCCGCCTGGCCAGGCCCAGGCAGTCCGCGTTCCAGCCCTTCAGCTGCTCCAGCGCCGCTGAGATCCGGGCCGCTTCCCGCTCCTCCGCCGCCGCACACAGCTCTGCCGGCTCCGGTTCCCCCAGCTCTCTTCCGCCCGCAGAGAGAGGCGGCAGGCCAGCTCCAGCCCAGTCAGCCTCTCGCCGGAAAACTCCGGCACACAGCTCACCGATACCGCTGTCACCCGGACTGCGGCGCCTCCTCCCCTGGTTTCCAGCTCCAGGATGTCCGCCCCGACCTGCCCGGCCGCCAGCTCCAGGCCCCGGGCCTGCTCTCCGGTGAGCCAGCCCGCCAGCATGCCGTCCTTCACCACTCCGTATCCCGCCTCCAGCAGTGCGCCGTCCTCCCCGGGGACCAGCCCGGGCAGATAGGCGGAACCGTCCTCCATCAGGGACGTCAGGGTCTCCCCACGGTCCTGGTCATCCCCGCCATCCCCATTTCACTGTCCGTTTGGATGGTGGACAGGCGGCTCTCCACCCCCTCTCCTGCTCGGCGGAGATGGCCTCCGCCGCCGTACCGCCCCGGACGATCCAGACCTGGGTCCCCATCCCCAGCTCCTGGTCCTGGCTGAAGTACTGGAGGGTCTCCAGGATGCCCCGGCGGGACAGCTCCTCCCCCAGCAGCAGTTGGTCCACATGTCCGTAAAACACATAGCTGTCACTCAGCCCCTGCCTGGCCAGGCAGGCGCTGCTGAGGGACTCCCGCTCCGCAGAGGACCAGGGGGCGGCTCCGCCTCCCCCTGCAAGCCTCTGGCCCGGCGGCCGCTGGACACCGTAACATGGAGCTGCTCCGCTCCGCCCTCCCCGTGTCCACTCCCATGGTGCGCATCAGGGCCATGTCCCCCATCTCCCGGGCATAGGGAAGCCGCTCCCCGCCGCATCCTGGGAGCAGGAACATCACCGCGCCGCACAGGGCCGCTGCTAAAACTTTTTCATCGCTGATTCCTCCGGTTGGCCGACCGCGCCGCACCGTTCCGCCACTTCATCCAGGGCAGGGGCAGCCGGATCAGATCAGGGCTCCCCGCTCCTGTCCTGCTGCGGACGTAAACGGCGCCAAATAGGGCACGCCGAAGCTCTCCAGCCCGGCCAGATGGCAGATCAGGGCCCCACAGCCCATCGCCAGGCCGAACAGTCCCCCCCAGGCTGGCCAGGATGGCCAGCAGGAAGCGCCACAGCCGCAGGGCGGCCGCCATGTCCTGGCTGGGCATGGTGTATCCCGCCACCCCTGCAATGGCCACGGCGATGAGTACCGCCGGGGAGACGATGTGGGCCTCCACCGCGGCGTTGCCCACCACCAGGCCGCCCAGGATGGACACAGTAGCTCCGATAGGAGAGGGCAGCCTCAGCCCCGCCTCCTGGAGCACCTCGAAGGCTACCAGCATAATCAGTACCTCAAAGACAGTAGAGAAGGGGACCTCCTGCTTGGCCGCCACGATGGACAGGGCCAGCTTCACCGGGATGGCCTCCGGGTGGAAGGTCACCAGGGCGATATAGAGCCCGGGGATAAGCAGGGTGGCCGCCATGCAGAAATAGCGCAGCAGGAGCAGCATAGAGGCAGTCATCCAGTTGAAGGCCCGGTCCTGGCTGGTCCGGAAGAACTGGTCCATGGTGCCCGGCAGCAGATAGCCGAAGGGGAGGCCGTCACACAGCAGCCCCACCGCCCTCCAGCAGCCCGGCGCAGAACCGGTCGGGCCGCTGGGTGTAAGGCATGAGGGGAAAGGGGGTCCGGGACGCATCGGTGAGGTACTCCTCCAGGTTCCCTGCCGACTCCACCCCGTCGATGTCGATGGCGTCCAGCTTCTCCTCTACCCGCTTCACCGTGTCCGGGTCGGCGATCCCGTCCAGATAGACCACCATGGCCGGGGTGAGGGACTGCCGTCCGACCACATGCTGCCGGACCTTCAGCTCCGGCGCCCGCAGGCGGCGGCGCACCAGAGAGGTGTTGGTCATGATGGCCTCCACAAAGGAGTCCCGGGCCCCTTCAGGGCGGGCTCGTTCTCCGACTGCCCCACCGCCCGCTTTTCCTCTGTCCCTACGAAGAAAGAGAGTGCGTCCATCCGCCCGGGAAAGAACAGGACACACCAGCCCATAGTCAGATCCTGCCGCCTGATCCAGCGTGGTGCGGCGCTCTACATATAAATTATAGAGCGCCCCCTGTCCCAGCAGCTGGAATGCCTCCGCCTCAGATACCGCAGACAGGCGCGGGTCCTGGGCCAGCGGCCGCAGCAGATAGTCGTTGATCCGCTCCCCCGCACCATGCCATTGATATAGCAGAGGGTCACCTGCCTCTGTGGGTCGTTATGCAGCAGCGCGGTGCGTTCTGCAAAGTCGGAGCAGCCCTCAAAGATCTGCTCCACTCCCTCCAGGGTCAGGGGCCGGGAAATCTGGGCTCCCGGCGGGGGTGAGGTCCATCCTGCTTCTGTTCAGCCATATGCGCCCTCCTTTCCCCCTGTATTCTCCCTTAGATCTGGAAATCTATGCAGAAAAACAGAAAGTCCCGAACGCCTGCTCCAAAGCGCTCGGGACTTTCTGCTGAAAAAGAGGATTAAAATGAAACAAACTGTCTCTTGCAAGTATCAAGATACCCTGGAGTTATTAAGAAATGAAGGGGCAAATGTTACATAACCATTAAATCGCACTGGTTTTTTCTCCCTTCCCTCCCGCAGCCGTGGAAAGAGGAAAGGCCGACAGTCCCCTGTCGGCCTTCCAAAAAGAATCGGAGGATAGAATGAAAAAGATGCTCTTGCCTTGCGAGTATTATAATATCCAGTTTTTTTATTAAATAAGTCACCCGCAGATGTTACAAAAGGATTAAATCTCCTCCGAAAATCCGTCTTTTTCCCGCAGGTCCTCGAAAAAGGCCCGCAGGGCACGGCCGCACTCCGCCTCCATGGGGCCCCGATAGAGCCTGGGACGGTGGTTGAACCGCTCCTCGAACAGGTTGAGCACCGATCCGCAGGCCCCCGCCTTGTCATCCTTGGCCCCATAGCGCACGGTGCCGATCCGGGCGTTGATGATGCCCCGGCGCACATGGGGCAGGGCTCCAGGGTGACATACATAGTGCACCGGTGCAGCCTCCAGCTCCCCAGCCGGCGGCAGGCGTCCCGGATGGCCTCCAGTTCCGCGTGGGCGGTGGCGTCCCCATTCTCCTCCCGGCGGTTGCGTCCCTCCCACGATCTCCCCGTCCCGGACGATGACACACCCCACCGGCACATCCCCTGCTCCGCCGCCTGAGCGGCCAGCTCCAGCGCCCGCCGCATATATGCCTCATGGTCCATGCCCTCTGCCCCTCTGCCCTTCCCGGATGATGATAAGGATGATAAATAAGTGTAGCGGATTTGGGCACCCAATGCAAGGGGGCGGCGCAAAACGGCAGGGCCAGCCCCATCAAAAAGAGGGGCCGGCCCTGCATCCAGATCCAGGTAGATCAGCCCTGGATCAATCCTGGGGATCATGCCCAGGTAGGTGGTATAGTCCTCCAGCATCTCAGCGGCATATGCTGCGAACTCCTGATAAGGCATAAAGGACACCGTCATGGCGTTGGACTCTGCATACTCGATCCAGTCCTCTGTTTCAGAGACTCTCTGGAACAGGTCGGAATAATAGGCCAGCACCTCTTCGGGCACGCCGGCGTTCATCACGATGCCCCGGCTCTGCTGATGGCCGATGTCAAAGCCCTGCTCTGCCGCGGTGGGGACCTCGGGGATCGCGTCAAACCGCTCATCCGCGCAGGCGGCCAGCGCCACCATGTTGCCTGCCGCCATGTGCTCCTCCGCCTCTGCCAGAGAGACGGTGCTCAGGCCGATGTGTCCGCCCAGCAGCGCCGCCTGGCACATTCCCCCATCGTCATAGGGCACATAGGTCAGATCGATCCCGGCGATATTGTTCAGCATATACATGATGATCGCGTCGTCAGATGCGTTGCCGACACCGCCCCATTTCAGCTCACCGGGGTGCTCCTTGGCATAGTCGACCACATCCTGGATACATGTGAAACCGTAGGAGGGTGGGCCACCAGCACCACAGGGTCTTTTACCATATGTGCCACGAAGGAAAACGTGCTTTCGTCCGGCGTAAAGGGAGAATTTCCCGTCAGCGGCTGGGTGTAAAAAAGCTGGCGGATGTGGAGGCCAGCGCATACTCATACCCGGCGCCCTTGGAGGTGAGATAGGTATAGCCTACCACTCCGGAACCACCTTCTTTGTTCACCGGGACGATATTCACCGGACACATATCGTATTTTTCAACGATCTCCAGGATTTTTCGGACCATAACGTCATTTCCGCCGCCCGCGCCGAAGGGGATCACAAATTCAATGTCCTCTGTGGGGACCCATCCGGTCTCCTCCCTGAAGATGCCGCGGGAGTTCCGGCGGGCTCAGATGTGCTCCCTCCGCCAGAGGAGGTGCTACCGTTTCCACACGCCGCAAGAGAGAGCGACATTGCGGCCGCCAAAATCAGAGCGAGCAATTTTTTCATTTCTTTTTCTCCTTTTTTCATTTTATATAACCGGGCACCGCCCGATCATACATAAGGTCAACGCCGGTCACGCTTTCTTTTTTTGCCCACAGTTTTTGTGATCAGGGATTTGATGGGGGTGCCGAACGCCAGCAGGACCGCCAGCACCAGGATGACCGCGGAAATGGGATGGGAGATGACCGCTCCAAAATTGTTGTTGTCAATGATCAGCGCCTGTCTCAGATTGGTCTCGGTGATCGCACCCAGCACCAGCGCCAGCACCATGGGTGCCGCAGGGACCCCCACCTTTTTCAGGATATAACCCAGCAGGCCGAAGAAAAGAGTCACTCCCACAGTGAACATGGAGTTCTCCAACGCATAGGCGCCCACCAGAATGAATGCAAAGATCAGCGCGTTCAGGGTGGAGGTCTTTACATTCAGGATGCGCACGAACAGGGAGAGCGCGCCGAGACCAATGCACACCAGAATGACATTTCCCAGATACATGGAGGCGATCAGTCCCCAGGCAACGTCAGCCTCATTCACAAAGAAGGAGGGACCAGGTGAGATGCCCAGCATCATCAGCGCACCCATCATGATGGCCGTCGCGCCCGAACCGGGGACGCCCAAGGTCAGCATAGGAACCATGGCCCCCATGGAGGCAGCGTTGTTGGCACACTCCGGGGCCGACACACCCTCGATCACACCGGTGCCGAACTCCCTCTCCCCCGCTTTGAGGTGCGCTTTGCCATGTCGTAGGAGAGAAAAGAAGCGATCGTAGCACCCGCCCCTGGCAGCATCCCCACAATAAAGCCTAAAATCGTCCCCCGGCCGATGTGGGGCAGGGACAGCTTCCACTCATGTCTGCTGGGCAGCAGATTTTTTTGACCTTCAGGCTCCCCTTATCCACTTTAAGATTATTGTCAGAATAGTTGCATACGATCTCTGCGATCCCAAACAAGCCCATGGCCACCGGCACAAAGTCAATGCCGGAGTAGAGGTTTACATTGCCGAATACGAACTTTGTAGTACCAAAGATCAGGTCAATTCCGATCCCCGCCACAAACACGCCGATAAACGCAGCCAAAAACCCTTTGCAGGAGATTTCCCTGTCATGCCCGCAATAGAGGTAAGCCCCAGCACCATCAGGGCGAAATATTCGGACGGCCCGAACTTTGTAGCAAAATTGGATACCACAGGTGCCAGAGACATGAACAACACCACAGATATCGTCCCGCCGATGACCGATGCCAGACAGGACATGCCCAGGGCCTTCCCTGCTTTTCCCTGCCGCGCCATGGGATATCCGTCCAGGGTCGTCATAATGGCGGCAGAGTCACCGGGCGTATTGATCAGGATGGAGGTAATGGAACCACCGTACATGGCCCCGTAGTAGATCCCGCACAGCATGCACAGGGCACAGGCCGGATCAAGTCCGTAGCACATGGGCAGGAGCACTGCGATGCCCACCGAAGGCCCCAGACCGGGCAGCGCACCGATGATAACACCGCACACTACGCCGATCAGGGAGTACACAATGGTCATGGGATCAGCCAGGACTGAGAAGCCCAGCGCAAGGTTATGCAGCAAGTCCATATGTGTACCTCCTCCTTAAAAGCCCAGCGGACCTTTGGGGACCGGCACATGCAGGAACAGGACAAAGACCCCGTACAGGAACGCCACCATACATACACCGATCACGATCGACTTGATCCACTTTTTCTCGGCCCCATATTTTCAAATAGGCGATCACACTCAGTCCCAGGCAGGTCAGCAGCCCCAGATAGTCGGAGAGCAGCAGTACCCCAGTCCCCAGCAGCATAAAAAAGCAACAGATTCTTCAGCTCTGTCAGGTTCAGGATATTTGTCTCCAGTTCTTCCTTCTCCGCCTGGGCCGTTTTGGCGCGGGCGATCCGGCGCGCCGCCTCCAGAAGGACCATGGCCCCGCAGATCGCGATGGCGATCCCGCAGATTGTGGGGAAAAAACCGGGCCCCATCTGTCCGCCCTTTATCAGCTGAAGTCCCTGCACCTTTGTCAGGATCAGGATGATGATTCCGCCCAGAATCGAAAAGATCCCCAGTGCGAGATCTCCGGTTTTGGCTTTTATCTTCATAGTATCCTCCCTCTAGTCTTATCTATGATCTTTGCTGGTCCGCACAGCTCAGAGCTCGATACCTCCTTTTGCTTTTATCCACAAAATACGCATCGGATTATACCAGATTCCGCACGTCAGGCACAAAACAAAATCTTCCATTCCACAGGCCGGTCCCCTGTCCCGCGCTCCGCCCGCCATCTTATGTATGCACCAGCTCCTTCTGCTCCTTCAGCATGGTTTCGATCTCCTCCTCCGGCATTTTTAAGTACTCCGCCAGGACCTCCCGGGTATGCTGTCCCAGGGTGGGGGCGGGCTCATAGGTGGTATCCGGGTAATTTCCGAATTTCAGCGGGCTGCCCGCCATCCGATATGTTCCAGCCACCGGGTGCTCCACCTCTACGATCATATTGCGGGCCGCGATCTGGGGGTCCGCACAGATCATCTTCATGGTGTTGATGCGGCCATTGGGCACCCCGTGAGCCTCAAAGATCCGCTCGCATTCATCCAGTGTGCGGGCCCGGGTAAATCTGGAGATCTCCTCAGTCAGCTCCGCCTTGTGCTGGCGTCTGGCCTCCGCCTTGGAGAAGCGCGGGTCCTCCACCATATCCTCCCGTCCCAGGGCGCGGCACAGACTGTAAAATGCAGGATCCCGGGAGCAGGTGATAATGATCTCTCCATCGGAGGTGGGGAACGTCCCGAAGGGGACGCTGGTGGGGTGGCTGTTGCCCACCCTCTGGGGATCGGTGCCAAAGACACAGGTATTGATCACCGCGTTTTCCAGGCAGGAGAAGGTGGCATCCAGCATCGCCACATCGATAAACTGTCCCTTTCCGGTCTTTTCCCGGTCATACAGGGCCGCCGAGATGGCACCGAAGGCATACAGCCCGGTAAACACGTCGCTGGCCGAGGTCCCGCAGCGCATGGCCGGGCCATCCGGCTCACCGGTCAGGCTCATCAGTCCGCTCATCCCCTGAACGATCATATCCAGCGCGCCTCTGGAACGGTATGGACCCGTATAGCCAAAGCCGGAGACCGCCATATAAATGATCCTGGGATTGGCTGCGGCAATGATATCATAACCCAGGCCCATGCGCTCCATCGTGCCGGGTTTGAAATTTTCCACCAGAACGTCCGCTTTTTTCACCAGCTCCAGCAGCACCTTCTTATCTGTCTCCGCCTTCAGGTTCAGGGTGATGCTCTTCTTACTGCGCTGGACTGACAGGTCGTAGACCCGCTCCCCCCGTTGAGAAACGGGCCGCTGGCCTTGGGCCGGTCCGGCCGCTCCACCTTGATCACATCCGCCCCCAGGTCCGCCATGATCATCGTGGCCAGGGGGACCGGACAAAAAACTGCGTCAGGTCCACCACTGTTACCCCTGCTCAGGGGGCCGTATCCAACCGCCATATTGAACCAAGCTCCTTTCCGCGCCGCCGTCAGACAGGCATATTCCCGTGTTTTTGGCTGGCAGGACCACCTGTTTGTTCTGAAACAGCTCCAGAGTCCGGATGATGACCCGCCGTGACTCCGCAGGCTCGATCACGTCCTCAAACTTCCCATATTCCGCCGCCTTATACGGGTTAAAAAATTCTTCCTTGTACTCCTCGATGTAGTGGGCACGGAGGGCAGCCACATCCTCACCGCTCTCCTCAGCCCGCTTCAGCTCGTGCTTCCGGCAGATATCCACGGCCCCTCTGCCCCCACGACTACCATCTGCGCCGTGGGCCAGGCGAAAATGAAGTCCGGCCGAAGCTCCCAGGAGCACATTGCAGGCCGGGCGCCGCCCACGACCTTCCCCACCGCCATCACGATCTTCGGGACTGTGGCCTCTGCCCAGGCGTAGATCATCTTCGCCCCGTGCCGGATAATCCCTCCATACTCCTGATTGGTGCCGGGCATGTATCCGGGCACATCGGCAATGGACAGCAGGGGCACATTGAAGCAGTCACAGGTGCGGATAAAACGGGCCGCCTTGTCCGAAGCGTTGATGTCGATACAGCCTGCCATCGCCTTGGGCTGGTTGGCCACCACCCCCCACCGACCGGCCGTTCATGCGGATAAATCCGGTGACCATATTGGTGGCATACATGGCCTGGGTCTCTCAAAAAACTCGTGCCCAGCCGCGATCTCCCGGATAACATCCTTGATATCGTAGGCCTTTTTCAGGTTATCCGGAATGAAGGTGTTGAGCATCTCACAGCGGCGGTCCGGAGAGTCGCCGCAGGGCATGATGGGCGGCATCTCCCGGCAGTTTGGGGGCAGGTAGCTCAGCAGGGTCTTGATCTTCTCAATGCAGTCCCGGTCGTCCGCACAGAAAAAGTGAGACACGCCTGACACCGTATTATGGGTCCGCGCTCCTCCCAGCTTCTCCGCATCCACCACCTCCCCGGTCACGTTCTTGATGACCTGCGGGCCGGTGATAAAGGAGCGGCTGGTCTTGTCCACGGAAAAAAATGAAGTCGGTCAGCGCGGGGGAATACACGGTCCCGCCGGCGCAGGGCCCCATGATGGCTGAGATCTGGGGATCACCCCAGAAGCCATCACGTTGTTGAAGAAGATGGCCCCATAGGAAGTGGCAGGCCCTCCTGGATCCGCCCGCCCCCGAGTCATTCAGGCCGATCAGCGGCACGCCGGCATCCAAGGCCAGTTCCTGCACCCGCTTCACCTTCATGCCCTGCATCTCTCCCATGGCACCGCCCAGAACCGTAAAGTCGTGGGCAAAGGCAAAGGCCCCTCTCCCATGAATCAATCCGTATCCCGTCACCACCCCTTCCGCCGGTGTGTCTACCTTCTCCATCCCAAAGTCATGGCAGCGGTGCTTCATAAAAATGTTGTACTCCTGGAAAGTACCGGGATCAAACAGCAGGTCGATGCGCTCCCGGGCTGTCAGCTTACCCGCGCCGTGCTGCTTCGCGACCTTTTTTTCTCCCCCTCCCTGTCTGATCTTTTTCCTTTTTCTCAAGCATCTCTTGAAGCTTTGTTTTTTCCCCCACGACAAGGTCCTCCTCTCTGCTGCGCCTTTGGTCACAATCCAACAAAAATCAAATATTTTTCTTTTTTCTTTAGGTTAATCTGTTTTAACGCATATTGCAATTATCGATTTTTTATATTAGTATAAGATAAAAATTATGGATCTGGAGGGACATATCGTGGAACTGACCCAGCTCCGCTATTTTCAGACCGCGGCCTATTACCAGCATATCTCCCGGGCGGCAGAAGAACTCAATATCTCCCAGCCTGCCCTGAGTACGATGATTTCCAGACTGGAGAAGGAGCTGGGAGTTCCGCTCTTTGACCACAATGGACGGTCCATCATCTTGAACCAGAATGGACAGCGGTTTCTTCAGCGGGTCAACCATATCCTGATGGAGGTGGAGAACTCAAAGAGGGAGCTCCAGGATATTGCCGATGAGGGGGACAACTCCATTTCCCTGGCGGTCTCCTCCTCTCAGTTTCTTCAGGGGATGCACGCCTTCATGTACCAGCACCCCAACTACAAGTGGAATCAGCGGGTCGCAGAAAACAAGGAGATCGCTGCGCTGCTCAACCGGGGTCAAATCGATCTGGCGGTCACCTCCCCGGGCATTTATGGGGAGGTATTTGAATCCACCCTGCTGCTTCGGGACATCTTCAAGCTGGCTGTCCATAAGGACAACCCCTTGGCACAGCGGAAAAGTGTCCGTCTGGAGGAGCTCACCGACCAGCGCTTCATCATGCTTCTGAAGGGACTGCCCTTCCGCACTCAGACCGACCGGATCTTTGCAGACCTGGGCATCACGCCCCACTACATCATGGAGTGCGACCATCTGCTCCGGCGGGAGCTGATCAACGCCAACGCCGGCGTCACCATCGCTTCCCAGTCTGCCTCCTTTCGGCATCTGTTCAGCGAGAATATTCGTTTTCTGGATATCGAGGACGTATATCACACCCGTGACATTGTGATGGTCCATCGGAAAGGACGGTATTTGAACCGCGCCTCCCGACAGTTCGCCGACTTTCTGAAGCAAAAATTCAGTCCCTAGCCCACCGATCCCATTTTCATAACTTTGATATTATGGATTATTTCAAAAGATGAATGGAATTTTATTGTTTTCTCTGATACAATAGTGCAAACGACCAGTACAGCACAGCGGAGGAGGCAAAAGCGATGCCAAAAAAGGAATTTTACCGCATTACAGTAGACGGGATCCCTTATGTGGTGGAGGTGGAGCCTATATACAGCGGTGCCCCGCAGCCCGGGCCTCCTTCCACTCTGGCCCCTGGGTGCTTGCCCACCGTGTCGCCCATCTGCCACCCCGGTAAGCGGGCGCGCTGAGGGGGCAAACTCCTCGCCGGCCCCTTTGTAGGAAATCACAGCGGAAGATGCAGAAAGGCGCCCGCTCCCCATAGGGGGAGCGGGCGCCTTTCTGTTCTGTCTGGGGCGGCGCATCCGTGAGGCGCCTGCTCTTTTTAAAAAACAGGGCGCCGCTAGATGGCGGCGCCCTGAAACAGGACAGTGCTTACTTGTGGTCCACGCTGTACATGTGCTCGATCAGCTCCAGCACCTTGTTGGAGTAGCCCATCTCGTTGTCGTACCAGGACACGACCTTCACGAAGGTGTCGGTCAGAGCGATACCGGCCCTGGCATCGAAGATGGAGGTGCGGGGATCGCCCAGGAAGTCGGTGGAGACCACGTCCTCGTCGGTGTAGCCCAGGATACCCTTCAGCTCGCCCTCGGAGGCGGCCTTCATGGCGGCGCAGATCTCATCGTACTTGGCGGGCTTCGCCAGGTTCACGGTCAGGTCCACCACGGACACGTCCAGGGTGGGCACGCGCATGGACATGCCGGTGAGCTTGCCGTTGAGCTCGGGGATGACCTTGCCCACGGCCTTGGCCGCGCCGGTGGAGGAGGGATGATGTTGCCGGCAGCGGCACGGCCGCCGCGCCAATCCTTCAGGGAAGCGCCGTCCACGGTCTTCTGGGTGGGGGTGGTAGAGTGGACGGTGGTCATCAGGCCCTCGGTGATGCCCCAGTTGTCATTCAGGACCTTGGCGATGGGGGCCAGGCAGTTGGTGGTGCAGGAGGCGTTGGACACGAAGGTCATGTCGGAGGTGTACTTGTCCAGGTTCACGCCGCACACGAACATGGGGGTGTCGTCCTTGGAGGGGGCGGACATGATGACCTTCTTGGCGCCGGCGTCCAGGTGGCCCTGAGCCTTCTCCTTGGTCAGGAACAGGCCGGTGGACTCCACCACATACTCAGCACCCAGCTTGGCCCAGGGCAGGTCGGCGGGGTTGCGCTCGGCGGAGACAGGGATCTCCTTGCCGTTGACCACGATGGCGTTCTCAGTGCTACCGATCTCAGCCTTGCAGATGCCGTGCATGGTGTCATACTTCAGCATATAGGCCAGATAATCGGCGGGACACAGGTCGTTGATGCCCACGATCTCGATCTCGGGGTGGTGCAGGCTGCAGCGCAGCACCATACGGCCGATGCGGCCAAAACCATTGATGCCGACTTTGATGCTCATTGTAACTGTCTCCTTTATCAAGTTTTGGTTGCGCTCCACTATTATATCCCTTTTTTTCTGATTTTGGTAGTCTGTGTTTTGCATAGTTTTTTTCTCTGTTTCTCCGTGGAAATTAGCCACCTCCGGGCATAGTAGGCCCTGCCTTCTGTTCTTTTTCCCCATAGATTTACACAGTTCGCCAGAATCTGCGCCCATGTTCTTGTTGATGCAGCGAATTTCTGATATACTAGGTCCTGTCCGGGCCGGGCTCACGCCCCGGCCCAGCGAAATTTTCCATTTCTAAAATCAGCCGCCCCGCAAATCCTATTGCGGAAGCGCTGCGCCGGTTTTGGAGCGGAGAGGAGGATCGGGATGTCTGAAGAACAGAGCTTTTTGGAGCAGCTCCCCAGGCGGCGGTAGAGGGGCGGGACGGAAAGATCACCGCGCTCAACTCCGCCGCCCTCAGTCACCTGCCAGAGCTGGCCGTGGGGGACCAGCCGCCCCAGTACCTGGCTGCCCCGCTGGACAGTGCTCAGACTGCGGGAGCTTTCACCGGCGGCGGCGGCTGTTCTGTCTTTCAAGGTCTCTTCCCCGGAGGGGTGCTGCTCCTGTTCCGCCCCGCCCCTGACTCCGCCCTCTCCCCCAGCAGATGGACGGCTTTGCCCGCCAGCTCCGCGAGCAGATGGGGGGCTGCTGAACAACCTTCAGCTCCTCTCCCAGGACCTGAGCGGCACCGGCTCTCCCACCGACCGGCGGCTGGCCTCCATCAACCGCAACTTTTATCAAATGCTCCGCCTGGTCAACAACTTGGAGTTCCTGCGGGATACCAAGTCCCAGTCCGGGGTGGCCTTTTCCCCGGTGACCATGGATCTGGCCGGCCTGTGCCGCCACACAGCGGAAGACACTGCCCCCTGCTCGCTCAGGCCGGCATCCAGCTGCGCTATCAGCCGAGCACCGAAGGACTTCTGATCCCCGGCGACGCGGCCCTGCTCTCCCGTATGCTGCTGGGCCTGCTGTCCAACGCGGCTAAGGCGGCCCCCAGCGGGACCGTCCTGCTCACCCTGCGCCGTTGGGGAGACCGGGCCGTCCTGACCTGTACCAACAGCGGCTCCACTCCGGACGACGGACAGCTCTCCGCTCTGTTGGAGGGGGCCTCCCCCACCTGCTCCCGGAGCCCGGAGAGGGGGCGGGGAATGGGCCTGCCCATCATCCGGCACATCGTCGCTCTCCACGGCGGCACGCTGCTCCTGGAGCGCCGGGAGCCAGGCGGCCTGGCCGCCACCGTCTCTCTGCCCACCGGCCCCCCCTCTCCATGGATCTGACCCTGAGCGCCCCTGCCCCGGAGCGGAGCGGCGGCCTATCTCCCCTGCTGGTGGAGCTGTCCGACGTCCTCCCTCCTCTCTGTACCAGCCGGAGGACATAGAATAGCGCTGCCCGCCTCTCACAAGATCAGAAAACCACCGGCCAGGCCGGTGGTTTTTTGATGCAGCAAACGGGTCCGGCAGCCGTTGGCTGCCGGACCCGGACCATTCTGTTCCCAGTATGGGGCCGCTCCCCGCTCAGGAGAAAAATCCCCCGAAGGGCCAGCCGTAATACTGGTTGTTCTGCTGAGGCTGCTGTTGCTGCTGGGAGGAAGTATCGGTGACTGTCTCCCGGGGCTGCTCGTCCAGGGTAAGGGACAGCTCCAGCTTCTCTCCGTTACGGAACACCGTCAGCGTCACGGTATCCCCCGCCTGATGGGTGGCCTTGGCAGCCTCCAAGTCCTGGAAAGTGACCACGTCGTCCTCATCCATGGCGGTGATGATGTCCCCAGGCTGCAGTCCCGCCTTGGCGGAGCAGGAGCCGTCCTCCACTGTGGCCACATAGACACCCAGCACCGCGTTGGTGACGCCGTACTGCTGCGCTACAGAAGCCGACATGGTCACGCCGGTAATGCCCATGTAGGGCTTTCCGGTAACATAGCCGTACTGGATCAGGTCGGAGATGATGTTCTTCACATCGTTGATGGGGATGGCGAAGCCCAGACCCTCCACATTGGTGCCGGAGCTGGAGGTGCTGTATTTGGCGGTGGTGATGCCGATGACCTCCCCCGTAGCTGTTGAACAGGGGGCCGCCGGAGTTGCCCGGGTTGATGGCGCAGTTGGTCTGCAGCACGTTCATCGTGGTGGAGTCATTGCCGGAGCCGGTGGTAATGAGCCGGTCCAGAGCGGAGATGAGGCCGTCGGTGAGGGAGTATGTCAGCTCGCCCAGGGGGTTGCCGATGGCCATCACGGCCTGGCCCACCTTCAGCTGGTCGGAGTCGCCCAGGGTCACGGTCTGGAGCCCGGAGGCCTCGATCTTCAGCACGGCCACATCGTTGTCCTCCTCGCCCCGCACCAGGGTAGCGGGGTAGCTGCTGCCGTCGTGGAAGGAGACGGTGATGCTCACCGAGCTGTCCTTCACCGCGTCCTCAATGACGTGGTAGTTGGTGACGATGTACCCGTCGGCGGTGATGACGAAGCCGGAACCGGAGGCCGCCGACGTGCTGGTATAGCCGAAGATGTTGGTCATGGTGGTGGACACCGTGATGCCCACGCAGGCGTCCACATTGGCGGCATACAGCTGCTCCGGGGTCATGGCCTGGCCGCTGGAGCTGGCCACAGGGTCCGCCTGGGTGGAGATGGGCTGGGTGTTCTGATAGATCACGCTGGGCTGGGACGCGAAGACGCTGGAGTACAGGGCTGCGCCGCCCACGCCCGCTCCGCCGCCCACTACCGCGCAGGCCAGGATCAGCGCCGCAATGCGCCTGCCGGATCCCCTGTGCTTCTGGGGCCCCTGGGGGGCCTCCGGCCCGCCCTGGCTCTGGTTGGGGTTGGAATCGGTGTACCCGCCGAAGCCGCCCCGGTACCCGTCATTCTCACTATTATAGAAATTGAACTCATTGTCCTGATTTGCCATTTCAAACACTCCTTGCCGATTTGAACTGTGTCCGGGGGAGCGCCTCTCTTTCCCCTTCTGACAAAAATAAGGATACGGTCTAAATATGAAGAAAGCATGAAGAAAGAGGGGGATTTTTTGAACAATTCCCGAAAAAGTTTGACAGACCCTCTCATTTCCGCTCCGGCCGCTGGGGAAAGGATCGCCGTGATGTCCCGGGCCGCCGCCGTCACATCCATCCAAAAGCCCCTGAAAGATCCCCAGCCCTACCAGGTTCAGCACCACCAGGATGAGGATGGGTCCCAGGATCATGCCAGCCACTCCGGCCACCTTCATGCCCACGTAGATGCCCACCAGGGACAGGATAGGGGACAGGCCGGTCTGGTCGCCCACGAACCGTGGCTCCGCCACCCGGCGGAACATGGCCACCACCCCCAGATCACCATCAGATAGACAGCGGTGGAGAAATCCCGGGTAAACAGGGCCACCACCGCCCAGGGGGCACCATAACGGTGCCCGACCCGATGATGGGGATAAAGTCCAGAATGGCCAGCCCCAGGGCCAGCAGCAGGGCGTAGTTCTGCCCCACCAGCAGGAATCCCCCAGCAGAATGAAGAACACCCCCACCGACAGCAGCAGCTCCGCCCGCAGGTAGCCGCCGAAGGCGGCCAGGGCGGTGGCCTTCACCTGCTGGAGGAAGCGGAGCAGGCTCTCGTCCAGGTGCTGGACCGCCCGCGTGCGGTGATAGGGGTAGTCCGCGGTGAGGAAATAGGGAGGCCATCACAAAAAGACCACCAGGGCCAGCAGGAACTCCGGCACCCGCATGGCCCAGTCGGTGGCCGCCTTGGCCGCACTCAGCAGGGCGGTGGGGTCCACCGCCTGGAGGCGCTGGATGAGGGCGTTGACGGTGTCCTCCACCGTCCCCACCACCGACAGGGGCAGCAGGTCCATCGCCCGGGCAAACAGGGCCTCCATCTGATCGAAAAAGCCCTCCACCTGGGTCAGCATCCCGCTCCAATTCTGCGCCAGGGAGACCAGTTCGTTGGCCGCGGCATAGGTCAGGATGCCCAGACAGCCGCCGATCACTCCGAAGATGACCACCACCAGCAACAGGGACAGCAGCTTCCGGCTCCAGCCCAGCCTGCGCTGGAGCCAGCGCACCGCCGGGTTGAGCAGGGCCGCCACGATCAGCGCCGCCACGAAGGGGGCGAACAGGGACAGCAGGGGAGGCCCCAGCTTGGCCACCAGCACCACCGCCGCTGCTGCCAGCACCAGGCGGATGATCAGCCGCAGCCACAACTGCCCCCGCTCCTGCCAGGACAGCTGTTCTCTCTCCACAACGACCACTCCTTCACAGTATCACATCGATACCTTCAGTTTTCCATAGCATAGTCCAGCCTATCACAAAAAGGATGAATAATATGTAAATCCCGGGGATCTCTTCCCCGCTTTCTTTCCTCCTCCCGCCCCGCCCGGGCCGGGAGGACAAAATAAGGCGCGCCGCAGGACCCGGGTCCCGCGGCGCGGCCAGTTTTATTTCTTCCGGTAGATGAGTCCCACCAGATTGGGTCCGGCGTTGATGGCGATAACGCCGCCAATGAAGCAGTCCATGGCCGGCTCCTGCCCAAAGGCCTGACGGCAGGACTCGGTCAGCAGCTCCGCCTGGTCGGGCCGGGCGGCCCGGATGATCAGATAGGGCGTCCCCGGCTCCCGCTCCTTCTGCGCCAGCTCCAGAATGGTGGGGATCACGTTCTTCTCCCCCCGCACCTTGGTCACCACTTTGGAGGCTCCATTCTCAAAGGTCATGATGGGCTTGAGCCCCAGGGCCTCTCCCACAAAAAGCCGCGGCGGCGGAGACCCTCCCGGACTTTTGGCAAACTTCAGATCAAAGGGGACAAAAGAGCACCCGCACATGATCCACCCAGTCCTGGATATAGGCGGCGATCTCCTCCACAGAGGCGCCTGCGG
>VOFC01001828.1_pt1 | contig 18773 bp, 12 predicted proteins | sample 5384161 | NCBI WGS metagenome assembly VOFC01 (sample SAMN12384722, study PRJNA508395) | human gut metagenome | isolation source: healthy gut B | host: Homo sapiens
TGCCACATTTGCGTGTTTTCAGGCCACACCACCCTAACCTGCTCAAAACGTAATTGGGTTAGTGTAGCACCGCTCAGCAGCATGACTGTGGGTGCAACCCACAAAGCCATACGCTGATAACTTATGCCTTTCAGACGCAAACTGCCTAACAAGCACAAAAGCCCGACTATGCCCAATATGCCTAACCAGCATTCACTGCCAACACTAAAACGCAAACTCCAACTCAGCACGATGCCTGCTGCTACAAACAGCACATAGCGCAACAAAGGGGGCTTGCAGCCAGGGTAGCTGTGGCAAAGGTTTTGAAGGTAGGTATTTGAACGGCATAATTAGAGTCAGGTTAATTGCAAGGGAAGGTTCATACCATATCTGAGTGAAAAGCTAACTGAGAACACAGTATCGGGTTTGAAAGAATTTCTTTAACAAAGATTTGAAGTGCGCTCACATCAATGTCGCTAAATTGCTGACAAACAACGGTGCACTTACAGCTGCAACAAATCAATAGGCGATTCGGGGTCTGACGACAAATTTACCCACTTCATTTCCGGATCTTTTTTGAACCAAGTAAGTTGTTTCTTGGCATACACACGCGAATTGCGTTTGATTTTTTCAAGCGCAAAATCCAGCGTCCATGTTCCGTCGAAATAATTAAAGAGTTCTTTATAGCCTACGGTATTGAGCGAATTATACGCGCGATAAGGATATACCCGGCGGGCTTCCTCAAGCAACCCCTCTTCCATCATCACATTGACACGACGGTTAATACGATCGAATAGTTCGGCGCGTTCGCGCCAAATGCCTATTTTTTCAATTTGGAAAGGGCGTTCCACGCGTTTACCCACACGGTAGGAAGTAAAGGTACGCCCCGTCATGTAGCAAATTTCGAGTGCATGAACCACGCGTTTGGGATTTTTGGTATCGCATTGCGCATAGTACACCGGATCCAGCAAACTCAATTCGCGCGCCAAAGGTTCTAATCCCTCTTTCTCGTAACGGCTTTCAGCAAGGCTCGCGTGTCGGCATCTACCGTTGGAATGTCGTCAATGCCTTTGCAAACAGCATCAACATACATCATGGAACCACCCGAAAGCACACAAACATCGTGTTGCTTAAACAAATCATCGAGCAAAGCCAAAGCTTCCTGCTCGTACTGCGCAGCACTGTAGTACTCATCGAGTCCCAATGTGCCCACAAAATAATGCTTTGCGCGAGCCTGTTCGGCTGCTGTAGGTGCTGCTGTACCGATGGGAATATCTCGATAAAGCTGACGCGAATCAGCGTTCAATATCGGACAGGCATATTTTTCGGCCATTCGAGCGCATAGTCAGTCTTGCCCACACCCGTCGGGCCAACAATCACTTTTAAGATTTTAGACATAAAAGAGTTCAGCGTAAGAATCGTCAAAAAGGAAAAAGGATAAGCCAGACACGCCTTGCATTTCTGCAAATGTATCCCGGCCTATCCTTATTTTTTTAATAGGGCTGTCCGTCGCTTATTTCGAAACCTTCAAGGTCGATGTCATCGTCGTTGAACGAAGCCGCACCAAAGAGTGCATCTTCATCGAAATCGTCCGTAGCAGCCACAGCAGCTCCTTTTTTACCTTTAGCGGGTGCTAAGTCCAAATCCATATCCTCAATTTGACGAGGAGCATGGCCTTTCACACGCGTAATTTCGTAATTCTTCAGGTTTTCACCGGGAATCACCTCCTTTACATCAAGGAAGAAGCAGCGGTCGGCAAAGGGGTCAAACACAAATTCAAGATGTTGTTCCTCGTCCTCAATAAACTCCGACAGACGGGTTTCATCCATCACGTAAATATCCTCGTCGGCATCACCAACACCCATATCTTCGCGCGTAATCTGCTGACCACGTTCCCACTCTTCGTCGCAGATGTAAAACGAAGTCATTTGATCGTCGGGATAACCACACGACTCCAGGATGGCTTTATTCAAATCGAGGAACGTAGCGTCACTGTCTATTTTGATTTCACGCAGGAAACCATCAACCTCGTCGCTAATGAATTTAATACGGAAAAGCATATCAATAATTTGAAGGTAAGCAAGCTCCCGGAATCACCTTGGGAACTAACTTTTGGGGGTTCTACAGTACTGGTTATTTTATAATGCCTCGCTTTGAAGCAGTCACGAAATCAATGATATACTGAATTTCGGGCGACATCTCCACGGTTTCACGAATTTCGTTAATACATTCCTCGCGCAGTTTACCACGCTGATAAAGCAAGCGGTAAGTATTGTGAATGCGGTCAATGAGTTCAGCTGAGAAACCACGACGACGCAATCCCACGAGGTTCAAGCCGCAATAACTCACCGGTTCGCGGGCAGCCATTGTGTAAGGAGGAACGTCGACCGGTGCGCGTACCACCGCCAACCATCACATAACTACCGATGTGGCAGAACTGATGCACCAACACCGAGGCCGAGATGATTGCAAAATCATCCACCACCACTTCGCCTGCCAACTTCGTTGAATTACCGATGATACAGCCATTGCCCACCAACACATCGTGTGCAACGTGCATACCCTCCATCAGCAGGTTATTCGAGCCAACAACAGTTTTACCTTTGGCTGCCGTGCCACGGTTAATGGTCACGTTTTCGCGGATGATGTTGTTATCGCCCACCTCAGCAGTAGTTTCTTCTCCTTGAACTTCAAGTCTTGAGGGATGGCACCAATCACAGCACCCGGGAAGAACGTATTGCCCTCGCCGATGCGCGATCCGTAAAGCACGGTGACGCTGTTCATCAAGCGGTTATTTTTTCCAATCACCACATTTTTATCGATGTAGCAAAAAGGACCGATTTCGCAGCCCTCGCCAATCACAGCTTCGGGATGCACGTATGCTAAAGGACTTATCATTTTAATCTCATATAATTAGTGTTCGAAGACAAACACAGAACAAGCATTCTGCCATCTTCGTACGGAGCATTTTACTTATTCTTTACGATTTGAGCAGTAAAAGTAGCTTCCATCACGATACTCTCGCCCACAAAGGCAAAACCATGCATCGACGAAATGCCATGACGAATAGGCGACATCAGTTCTACACGGAAGAGGAGAGTATCGCCTGGAACCACCTTCTTGCGGAACTTCACATCATTGATACGAAGGAAATACGTACTCCAGCGTTCTGGTTCCTCGATAGAATTAAGTACCAACAAGCCGCCGGCCTGAGCCATAGCCTCAATCTGCAGCACACCCGGCATCACCGGTTCCTGCGGGAAATGGCCCTGGAAAAAAGCCTCGTTAGCCGTTACATTCTTTACTGCAACGATATAGTTCGAGCCCGTTTCAACCACTTTGTCAACCAACTGCATGGGATAACGGTGGGGAAGCAACTCACGGATGCGGTTCACATCCATCATCGGTTCATCATTCGGGTCATAGTTCGGAGCCTGAATTTCGTGCTGACGAATTTCGCGGCGCATTTGGCGAGCGAACTTGTTATTGATGGTATGGCCTGGACGCGTAGCGATGATGCGACCTTTGATAGGCTTGCCAATCAAAGCCATATCGCCGATAATATCCAGCAACTTATGACGAGCCGGTTCGTTACGCCAAACCAACGGGCGCGAATTTAGGTAGCCCAACTTCGTTGCATCGCGATGCTCCACCTTCAGGTTATCAGCCAAACGGTCCAAAGCATCTTGCGAAATCTGCTTTTCGTAAATCACGATAGCATTGTCCAAGTCGCCACCCTTAATCAGGCCGGCCTTAAGCAAAGGCTCAATTTCACGAACAAACACAAAGGTACGAGCCGAAGCAATTTCAGTGCTAAAGTCCTCCATGCTATCGAGCGTAGCAAACTGGCTGTTGATAAACTGCGACTCGAAAGAAATCATCGCTGTAATAGAGAACTGCTCATCGGGCAAAATAATGATAGATGAACCCGACTCCTCATCGCGGAACTCAATTTTCTTTTTAATCACATAGAAATCCTTCGGAGCATTTTGTTCAACCACTCCTACCCTACGGATATTTTCTACATAAAGAATAGAGCTACCATCCAAAATAGGAAATTCCGGACCATTCACCATAATCAAGCAGTTATCGATACCCATGGCATAAAGCGCAGCCATGGCATGTTCGATAGTACTGCAGCGTGCCTCGCCTTTCGCTACAACCGTACCGCGCGAAGTATCCACCACATTTTCGGCAATAGCGTCGATAACTGGTTCACCTTCAAGGTCGATACGTTGAATTTTATATCCGTGATTTTCAGGAGCCGGATTAAAAGTAATGGTTAAGCTGAGTCCCGTGTGCAAACCTTTGCCAAACAGCGAGAAACTGCCTCCCAATGTTTTTTGCTTAGACATAGTGTGATATTGAGAATGCTGCAGAGCGATGTAAGCAACGGAGGGAAGTTGCAAGCCGCACACTGCAGTTAGACAAGGCCTACTCAATCAGCCCCACAATGACTTTGCGACTCTCTCTCCTCGTGTTTCATACACAATTTCCGTTACGATATAGCCCTGCACCAACTTTTTGATTACTTATTCTTCTTAAGTTCTTCAATTTCTTTACGCAAGCGGTGAAGTTCCTGCTGCATTTCGGGCAAATATTTGAACACCACGCTCGAACGCATGAAATTTTTAGCATCGATAGCAGGCGAACCTTGCACAGTGACATGACCTTTACGGATACTGCCGGCAATACCTGCCTGAGCACCCGAAAGCACACGGTCGCCAATCACGGCATGACCTGCAATGCCTACCTGACCGCCAAACATGCACCACTGTCCGATTTTTGTTGAACCTGCCACACCTACTTGCGCAGACATAACCGTATGCTCACCTACTTCACAGTTGTGAGCCACCTGAACCAAGTTATCGAGTTTCACACCCTTTCGGATAACCGTCGTACCCATGGTTGAACGGTCTACACAAGTGTTGGCACCAATCTCAACATCATCTTCGATGGTAACAATACCGATTTGAGGAATTTTTTCGTAGCCATTAGCAGCAGGTGCAAAACCGAAACCATCAGCTCCGATTGAACAACCGGAATGAAGAATCACGTTGTTACCGATTTTACAAGCCTTGTACACGCTGACGTTCGGATAAAAAAGACAGTTGTCACCAACCGTAGCACCTTCCTCGATGACCACGCCCGAGTAAATCTGACAACCCTTGCCTACCGTCACGTTTTCGCCAATATAAGCAAACGGTCCGACATAAGTATCTTCACCGACCTTAGCCGTAGGCGCAATGCAAGCCAAAGGATGAATGCCCGTACGCTTCTGCACCATTGATTGGTAGAGCGTAAGCAAACGGGCAATACTTTTCATAAGCATTGTCCACACGGATAAGCGTTGCCTTTTACTTCTCTTTTCAGGAACAAAGTCCTTGTTGACAAGTACGATGCTCGATGCCGTATCATAAATATAATGAGCATACTGCATATTGGCAAGAAAAAGAGATAGCTCCATTCACGCCCTCTTCAATTTTGGCAAACGTCTTCACAGTTACCTGTTCGTCTCCTTCGACAACGCCGCCTAAAAATTCCGCTATTTGCTTTGCTGAAAATTCCATATTGATGTATTCATTATTTAATACCCAATAGAGCTTGTCGTAAAGAGGTGCGTATAAGCCGTATGCTTATAATCTCTGTGCAGTGGCTCCTATTGATTTATGCAAATTTAATGCAAACAAAAAGGCAAAACCAAAAAATAACACAAAATTATTTCCTCAAAACTCTTGGGTATCCGGTCTTTGACGCAAATATCGTAAAAATTTTTCATATACTCTTCATATTCTGGATAAAAAAAGGTGGCGAAAAATGGGCACAACAACAGGAACATATATCATTTTGTTGCATTTGCCTGCATCATGTTGATGCCTGCTGACCTACTTGCCTTACTTTCTGTTGTAACAATAAATTGAAGATTACTGATTTAAATAGGAATGTTGATTATTCATCCAGCGAGGCAGTGATGCTGCCTGTAATTGATGGTGGAAAGATACAACTCAACACCCCTCGTCGCCAATTTATATGGGCATCTGACTGCACATCCTGATGTTTTTCGGGCACAGTAGAAGGGAGAAAGTTCAGTTTCACTTCCGATACTTCTAACAGCCTATTCATGGGGCAACCAAAGGGGCTGAACTTCAGCCTGCTTTACCGCTAAGCCATATGCAGTAAATGTTAAATAACTGCCCATCGTGTAGGTAAAATTACATTAAAACGCACTCCCCCAGACTGCGTCTGCCGGGGGGTTTTGAACACCGGTCCACGCTATCCTGAAAAATTTCTCCAAGCTTGTTGAAATTAGTTCCAAGCTTGTTGAAATTAGTTCCGAGACTTTTTCGAGAACCTCGGAACTACTGATAATCAGCGTTTTCATAGAATCGCGCAAATCTGTTTGGCGCACCATGATGCTGCCCTTCAATGATAGTAAGTGTGACAAACAGGCTTTTAGCTTTGTTAAATATTTATTAAAACCGCTATGGGCATTGCAGGCTGCAAAGCGCGTTCCAATCTGAAAGAATAGCCGAGAGATAAACATACGTCGTTCAAAACGCAAAATAGGCCATGCATCGCGGCGTAAACCGCAAGCATGGCCTATGCTTTGTATCGAAATGAAGCTGTGGCGTAAAAGCGCACACAAGCTTCACTTTTTGTTGATTAGTAAGCGGGGCTCTTCAAATACCAGTTCTCGCTGTTGAGTAACAGGTTGAACAATCCACCGTCATACTGAGCAGGAGTTTCGTAAGGAGCTAACTTCTCCTGACGACGGGCAATCTTCCATGCCAACCACTGCGTACCATAATTAACACCGAACTTACCGGTTACGTCCAAGTCCTTATGACGTGCGAAACGGATAAGGTCGAACATACGGTGACCTTCGTAAGCCAGTTCTAGGGCACATTCGTCAGCAATGAGTGTTTCCACTGCATTGATTTCGAGCGGATCTGCCTCGGCGGGCTTCACAGGTTCGATTTCAGTGTAATCGTCGCGGTTAGGTTCTTCGGGCGTACCTTCACCGGCTTCGGGGGCCTCACCGGCACGGAGCGAAGCGCGGAGGGCGCGAACCTTGGCTGCTACTTCGGGAGTGAACGAGCCAGCACGCTTAGCTTCATCTTGAATACGCTGAGCTACTACACGTTCGTAAGCAGTGAGCGTATCAAGGGAACAGGTAGTACCGCAACCTTGTTCATGAATACCGTCGTTAGCCCAAACGTTTGAAGTGAAGTCGAGGAAGAGGGTGTACTCAGGTTCAGTCTGTGCACGACGGAGTTCATCGATACCCACATAGTCTGCATTGTTGTAAGCCTTGGCACTGTCAAGGTAGAATACCAACTGCTTCGTGTGGTTCACATCATCGTATTTGATTGAGTCGTTGAGCGTAGGCATCTTGTCGATGTTGATACCATCACGCAGAATCATGTAAGCATGGCGCGGGTAACCACAGCGGTTCAATGCTTCGGCAAAAACGCAAGTAAACTTGCTTCAGACGATAGGGCGAGTGGATGTAGCGGAACTCGGGCATTGAATTGGTAACACCTGAGTTCATAACTGAATAAACGGGGGTAGCTTTGGTGATAAAGCGTACCTTACCGAACTTATCGGTTTCGAAAAGGGGAGCAGTGGCATGCATACGTGCATCACCGGCACCTTCGAAATACTCTACCTTGTTAACCTCGCCATCAAAATTCGTCGTATTTACATAAATTTGGTTTGCACAGAGGTTCAAGTAAGCTTCAGAAGGAGCTACCTGACGTGACTTATAGTTCATCTTAACTGAAATCTGACCTGACTGCGTAGTCGTAGTCTGATTGTCATCATCAGTTGAAGTTGAAGTTGAAGTCGTTGAGTGAGGATCAAAACCATAAATCTGTGCCGAACGGGTCAGCGTACGTCCAAACGAGTTGTTCGCAGCCGAAGGAATCACCGTCAAGTTCTCAGTAGTAACAGACTTAGCAGCCAAACCACCTGAAACGTATGAAGAGATTGAGGGTGAATAGTAGTCTTTACCACCCATGGTGTACTCCATGAAATGGGCACGCGTAAAGTTTTGTACTTTCACGTTAGACTTGGCATACTCCTTCAAGAAGTAGTAGTAATTCTTGGCAGCTTCAACATAGTCGTTTCTGTCCTTACCACGCAGCAGATAAAGGTCTGCCAAAACGAGATCATTGTAGAAGCGAACATATTTGCTTGAAATATTGAAAGTACCGGTATTATAGTTGCCATACTGGGGTGCACCGTAGATGTGTTCAAAGCGAAGAGCCTTTTCTACATCGCCTTTCAACAAGTCAACCAAGTTGTCAGCCGTAGCCCATGCTTCAGGGTTGGTTTCCCATCCCGTGTCAGCATTGTCAACAGGTTTTGAAATAAAGGGAACCTTGCCGTAGGTCTGTACGAGCTGGAGGTAAGTCCAAGCACGCATGGCCACTACTTGTGCATATTCCTTACGCATAAAGTAGATATTGTTCTTCACAGCGTTGGTATCCACTTTAGCCAGATAGAAGTTACACTGGTTGATAACCTTATAGTAGGCAGCGCGGTTCAAAAGTTGATTTTCGCCATCAGCGTCACGCTTGTAATTGATGATGTTCGACACAGAGTCGCTTGAGTACTCAGTCGTGGTCACCAAATCACTTCGCAGGTCGCCCAACAGCTCATTTTGTTCAATCATGTCCTGCACGTTACGCACGATACCGAGGTAGAAATAGACAGTATCCTTTCCACTGAAGTTTTCAGCATAACGATCCATATCGGGGGTCAGCATGTCTTCGCAAGACGTGGTGCTTGCCCCAAATCCCAAGAGGAAAATCAGGAGACTTAAAATCGATTTGTGTTTCATTGCTGTATGTATGTTAGAGGTGAGAGGTGGGAGCTGAGGCGTGTGCCCAATGAGTAAGTTGCACTGTGCTCATTCGGCACACAGCTCCCCACTCCCTTCTCCAATAAGATTAGAGGTTGATGGTTACACCGAGGTTGAAGTTACGGCTCTGCGGCAGATAACCAGCATCGATTCCCTGATAAAGCACGCTGTTGCCAGCAGAGAATTCAGGATCGTTACCAGTATACTTGCTAACAGTGAACACATTGTTGCATTCACCCCATACCGAGAGGCCCAGGAGCCAGCTGAGGTTGAGGGGCACCTTGTAGGTAAGACGTACCTTCTTGAGCTTGAGGTATGAACCATCCTCAATCCAACGGTCTGAGAAACGTTCGTTGTTCACCCAGAAATCGCTTCGGGGGTCAACGGCACGAGGCACATCCGTAACCTGTCCTTCATAGCGCCAGCGGTTGCAAACAGCAGTCGTCTGGTTCCAGTTTGAATTGGCAGATTCTAATTGTGAGCGCTGATAGTTGTAAACATCATTGCCCAAAGAATACTTAAAGTTCATATCGAGGGTCAAACCCTTCCAACTCAAAGAGGTGTAGAAGTTACCATAGATATCGGGGTTAGGATCACCAATCACTACCATATCAGCTTCGTTGATCCAACCGTCACCGTTCTGGTCTACAAAGTGAACGTCACCAGCCTGGAAGTTGCGATAGGGCTGCTCTGAGATACCGGTCGGGTAACGCAGATAACCTTCACCATGCTTACCGGCCTTACGTGCTTCTGCATCGGTAGCAAACACACCGGCGGTCTTGTAACCATAGAACACACCTGCCGACTGTCCCACAGTTGTGAGGATATTGTTCTGACCGTAGATAGATGATGTGTAACCGTGAAGGGTCTTGAGCGATCCTTCAATACGCTTACCGTTTTCATCGAGTGCGTAAGTCTTGATGACATTCAGCTCTGATTCAGGAAGAGCGGTGATTTCGTTCTTGTAGTGACCAATGGTGAAACCAGCCTGCCAGCGCCAATCCTTGTGCTGAACGAGCATGGCGTTTACATTGAAGTCAACACCCTGGTTCTTCAACTCACCATCGTTGGTCCACATAAAGTTCAAACCGGTAATATCGCTCACTGCCTTACGGGTGAGGAGGTCTGAAGTTTTGCTGTTGAAGTATTCAACGCCTACGTTCAAGCGGTTGTTGAGCAAGCTTGCCTGCAAACCTACGTTGAAGCGGTTGGTCGTTTCCCACTGAAGTTTGGGGTTCTGAATGTTCGAAAGCACCAAAGCTGTGGCCTTATCCATGAACTTGGTATTCTCGAAGTAAGTACGGGTTGCGTAGTAGTCGATATTGTCGTTACCGCTCATTTCGTAACCGGCAGTCAACTTCAAGTAATCGATACCCTTTACATTGAACCAGTTTTCTGACGAGATAACCCAAGCAGCTCTGAACGCTGGGGAAGAGACCCCAAGTAACACCGCAGAGTTTCAAACCATCATCAGCGTCTTTACCGAAACGTGAAGAAGCCTCCATGGTGGCACCGGCTGACAAGAAGTACTTGTTCTTGTAGTTGTAGTCGGCCATCAAGTAGTAGGCTAAGTTCGTCCACGTGTCGTTGTTGCCACCGTACTCTTTATACTGGAGTGAGTACGACATGTTAGGCATCTTATCGTTGTCGTTGTTGTAACCGGCAATGTAGCTCGAACCGAATGAGTAGGTTGACAAGCGGAAACCACCGAGCAAGTGAACATCGTGTGCACCAAATGCTCTGTGCCAATCAACGCTGAAGTCGTTGAAGATTGTTGTTTCCTTAGCGAACTGCGTACCAACTACACTGGTTACCTCACCGAGTCCTTCAACTTCTTTGGGAGGCGTACCGCTCTTAGGCAAGTAGTAACGTTCGTTGCTACGGTTGAGGATGTAGCTGAAGCGATCCTGTACGCTCAAATACTTGTTGATTTGGTATTTAGGAGCGATGTTGATGTTGAACTGCGTCTGTTCCTGATAGTTCTTGTTATCGCCCTGACCGTTTGAAAGCACCCAATAGGGGTTTACCAAAGCATCATAGCCATAAGAACGGGCAAAAAGGAAGGGATTGTTCACATCATTGAAATCCTTACCGGCAAATACCTTGTCAGTGGGGTACAGACCCAAGCCAGAACCGGGATTATACTTCACAAAGTAAGCATACGGACTGATAAACGGCGTCTGCAACAGACCGAGTACATTGGGTGAAGAAATATTCTTTGAAGTATAATCCTCTGCCCAACCATTATCGCGGAGGTTGTAAGCGTTACGTGCGTAAGCAAAGTCAATACCGGTGGTAAAGTTCTTGAACATGTTCACGTCGGTGTTGAAGCGGATGTTCAAGCGGTTAAAGTCATTATTCTTAGCCGTAGCGTCGCTCTGAGCATAACCCAAAGAAAGGTGATACATAGCCACATCGTCACCACCGTCTACACTGATTTTATAGTTCTGGGTAAACACGTCGTGGTAGAGATCCTTCTGCCAGTCGGTATCGTTGTGGTAGAGCTTATAGTAGAAGTAATTAGGATCTTCGTTGAGGAAGGGAATTGTCGTAGAGCTTGAAAGGGCATCGTTATCGGGGAGCGTACCCAACACTTCGGTGAAGTAGCTGCGATACTGTTCCGCATTCATCATCTTCGTCAATTCGGGAGTCGTTTCAAAACCGGCGTAAGCGCGGAAGTTGATACGGGTTGCCATGCTCTTACCGCGGCGGGTTTTGATAAGGAGCACACCATTGGCACCCTTGGCGCCATAAAGAGCCGTACCGTTCTTCACAGCTTCAACGCTTTCAATGTCATCGGGATCGATGATGTTGAACACGTTGTTGATGAAACCCTGATGGCGTGCATTACGGTCGTACTGCATATCCATCATCACACCGTCAACGACAACGAGGGGCTGAGCATTGGTATTGAGTGAGTTCAAACCGTTCATGAACATCACGGCACCCTGTGCAGGCATACCGCCACGGTTCACGGTGCGAATTGCGCCACCCAAACCTTTTTCGATTTCCTGTTCGATGGTAAGTGCGTTGGGCTCGTCAACAATCATCGCCTGGTTGTTGTTGAGCTTCGTACCGTCATGGTAGAAGTCGCTCTTCATGCCCGAAGTCATGTAAACATCGGCGGGCTTACCATCTTTCACAGCTACCTGTGCGGGGTTATAACCCTGAACATTGATGTAAAGAACGTCAACGAATTCAGGAACTTTGATGGTGTATTTACCATCGTCCTCGCTCAAAGCCGTATAGAAGCGGTTGTTCAGAGCTTGAATGGAAACACCACCCATAGGCTTTTTTGGTGGCTCCATCGAATACATAGCCGGTCACCTCCTTCATTTTGTACTGGGGAGCTGCGGCTTTTTTCTTTGCTGCAGGTTGCGTCTCGGTATAATTTGCCACTGTATCGACATCTTCAGGAGTCTGAGCCGAAAGAACGCAGGCACCTGAAAGCATAAAGAGACAAACACCTGCTCGAAGGGCGCCCTGCATCAAGTGTATATTCTTATTGTTATTCATTACCTTTAGTATTAAGATTGATGGAAGAATCAAGCAGGAACAGTGAGCGCATTGCGGCTGGCAACCGCTCGCTGCTCATGCTTAAAACTTGATGCTATTCGTCTTTAGGACGAACGGGTTCTACAATAATTTTGGCAATACCGATACCCTTACGACCACTGACGCCTGCAGGTTGCTTTTGCTTACCAGCGTGGCAAATAATCTTCGAGGATAGGATAGCAATCGGTTATTGAATTGGGAAGTCCTACGAAGCACTGAGGAATTTCAGCTGATTCGAAGATGGTGTACACCTTAGCTGAATCGTCTGATACGTGGATAAGTTGCTTGTCGCTCGTACCGGTAGTTTCGATACGCTTACCTTGCGACCACAACTCTGCACGGAACTTCGTATCCTGCAGAACCTCTTTGTAATCCTTGTCGAGCCAAACGTTATCGGGATGAGCACGGTTGGGGACAATGATGGCTTTAATTCGATAGCTGGTGCTATAGAGATTGCGGAGAGGAATTTCAATCGTCATTTCCTTATTGGTGTGGAAGTAACGATATTGCTTCTGATCACCAAGGATTGATACATCAACGAGTGTGTCATTCCATGTACCATCCGTAAGTTCGATAGACGTTCCAAGACCATTCTCCGAATTCTTCACGTAACCCACATTATATGAACTGTACATATCAATGCGGCTTGTACCCACGAACGAATAACTGGGGTCAAGGTCATACGATGTCAAGGGGAAGATGATACCGTTTGAAGCCTTCACCGGTTCGCAGTTGAAGAGAGGATTCTTCTTACCGGGAGTCGGATTGTAATAGGTCACAAAGTTCGTTGAAATCAACGAGTCGGCATTGTAAACATGATTCAAGATTCCGTCGATGTCATCGCGTGAGAAATCACCGGGGAAAATTGAAGGAGTGAAATACATACTCGTAATCAAACGCTTCTTCAGGTTGTAGTCTGACAATGAGTCGGCATCGAGCGGATAAGTTTGCGTAAAGTTACCGTTCTTATATTCGTACTTATACGACTTGTCATACTTAAAGAGCTTACCAACCTTCTCAACTGCCTGCTGCCAAGCCGCATCCGTAGGAATAACGGCTACATACAAACTGTCTTCGTTCTTAATTTGAGCACCCGATTCATTGAGCAATTCATTGGTGGTTCTGTAAATTGAGTCTACATAAACCATTTCGCCGTCTTCGTTCAGACCGCCGGGAATACTCAAGTTTTCATCGAACTCTTTCTTGTCGATAGCAGGATCGCTCAAAGTGCCATATACATTCTCGAAGATGTTGGCATTAGCTGCCATATAGTCGAAGATGTTGTAGGCAAAAGGCGACTGACCTTTCAACAAGTGGAGAACACCATTGGTTGAAGGGAAATAACCCTCCGTCATCTTCACACCATTGAAGAGAGAATCAAGGGGACTGTAAACACAGATTTTACCGTTGAGCAAGCGAATTTCCTGTTCAGCCTTGTTCGATTCATAGTTGAAACGAGCCAAGTGGTTTTGTGCAAACTGCTGTCCGAGGATGTACTCCTGCTTGTTTGCCTCTTCGGGCGAAGTTTTTCTCAACTCATCGATAGCATCGAGCTGGTCAAGATAATGTTTAGCGTTGTACGAACCATTTACAGGTGCCCAGAACGTAACCGTTTGCGGTTTCGAAAGGTACTCGCTGTAGGTCATCTTTTGCTTGTTGGGATCATCCTCACGGGTATATACTCTGACACGCTTCAGAATCATTGCCAGCGAATCGAGGTCCATGACGAGCTTCGATATTCTGCCAAATCGTGTTGGTAGCGCAAGGAAGTCCATCAGTCTTTATATCGTAATAATGATCATCGGTACATGAAGGCATTCCCAAAAGCATCGCAGCGCCAAGGAAGCCTCCCATTGCCTGATAAATTCTATTTCGTTTCATGATCAATTTATATTTCTAATTGCAACTTACCAAATATCCTCAGGCTCTGTGCCGTTAACTACAGAAGTCGGAACGAGTTCGATGTAGTCAAGAACAAACTGAGCGGTAGTAAGATCGATGGCACTCTTGAAGCGCAGGTAGTAGGTCTTGTCTGACTCCATTCGCGTAGTGGTCAGAATACGACGGAGTGCAGGGGCACCTTCAGTCGTACGACAAGTTGCATACGTACCATCGTCACCGGCTTTCGTTCCAGAGGGCATCATGGCGTTCGGGCCCTTCATGTAACCCTGGTTACGGAGGTTACGGTCGTTTTCGCGGTCGGTTTCTTCATCACCGGTGTCTTGTTTCCAAGGATTACCGGGAATGTTGCTAACGGCCTCACGTTGGTCGATAGGCAGACCCACAGGCTGTACATTGTAAGGTGAATCACCAAAGTAAACCTGCACCATCGTACGCAATTCATTGTTCGAAGTACCCAAACGAATTTCGTAAGTATCACTTGCAGGAACAGGAGGCAACTTCATCACGAAATCGAAACGGCCGCAAACGAGCAACTGGTCACCGTTGTAGTCACGCCAAGCACCACCTACACCGGCATAACCCTGACGGAGGTAGTAGATTTCGGTACCTACGCTGGTGTTCATGATATTTGAGAAGAAGTCGTTGGTGAAGTAAGCGGCACCACGACCACGAAGTTCGTTCGAAAGAATTTCGGGCATCAAGGTGATAACGTCTACACGGATACGTTCAGATGCAAGTGCTTGACGCGTAGCCTGGTTGTTGATAAGAACGTGATCAATGGGATAGTAGTAACCATTCAAAGCATTGTTTTCGTTTGCACCGTTAGTCACACTAATCTTGATGTTACAACCATTCTGACCGGGCTTGTTCACGTATTCAGCTTTAACAGGCTGACCGGCTTTTTCCTGATAGTCGCCACGACCCTGCTGGTAGGGGAAACCATTGTTAAGGTTACTGATACGGTTGATGTAGAAATCCTTTTCCTTAGGCAGCTGGGTAATCTTGAGCAAGCCTGAGGGTTTCGACTTCATCTGGTAGTAGTCGTAAACAATAACAGTGTACTTCGTACTGGGATTCTTGGCATCGACAAAGTCGTAACCATACTCGTTAAAGTGCTGTACGAATTCGTCGGCTGACAAACCACCATCGAGCAAGTGATAACCTACAAACTGGTTTACTGCATTGGCAGTGTTTGTGTAATCACCGGCAGCTGTACGCACACCGAGGTGAGTGGTACACTTTTTCTTCAATTACCTTCATGATTTCGTCCCAGTTGGCAATTTCGCCTGTAGCTTCATCATACTGCGGCATGGGAACGCCCCAGTCATCGTGAAGCACCTGGTCAGTTTCAACAAAGGCAGTGTAAGCCACCTTACGGGTAATCTGATAATCGAAAGTACCTACACGGGGGAAAGACTTTTTGTTACCGGCGTAACCCACATGCGAGGTTTCGTAAGCTTCTTCTTCCTTCGTCTTGAGCGACAGAGAATCAGCCCAACCGGTAATTTCGAGCAACTTACCCATGATGCGCATGTTGTCGGCATCCTTCACCAACTGAGCAACAGTCTTGACAGAAGGTGAGATAACGTGGTCAACCACGTGTAGCATACCATTCGACAACTCAATGTTCGACTGATTAGGAATAATCAGTGCATTGTTGTTGACGTAGTAATCATCGTCTACCTGCGAAATCGGCAAGCGGCGATTGTTAAGGTTCGAAACGGGGAGAATATTCGTGCTGACGTAAGCAGAGAAGTCTGCCGTTTCGTAAGCTGCTGAATTGACGTGGTCAATCACACAGTTCAGAGCAATACGCTTTTTCTGATCCATGTCGAGTTCAGCAATCGTGGCTCCTTTATGTCCTACTACAGAGTCGACATAAGCCTGTACTGCAGCATTGGTAGGAGCAAACACGGTGTAGTTACCACGGGCTGAAAGCACGCTGGTAAGTACTGAAGCATTCTCCAGGTTGCCCAACTTCACTTCATCGAAGAGAGCTTTGATCATGGAGAGAGAATCGTGCTCGCTCACATAATCGGTAATGGTCTGTTTGGTAGCTACTGCAAAGGCATCTTCACTGATGTCTTCCTTACAGCTGGTCAAAGCCAAAGGTGCACCCAAAGTAAAGAGCGCAGCAAGCAAGACACTCAAACGACCTACATTAAATATATTACGTTTCATACGATGCATTATTTTTTAGTGTAACGGTCCCAAACAGGATTTTGAACCAAGCTACCGCCGTTTTCAATACCGTTGACTTTCAATTCCTCGCTATAGTAAGGATTGTAAAGACTCCACATCTTGGTGAGGCGGCTCTTCACACTTGCCTGCAGCGAAGTGTAACTATTGAGTGTAGCCTTAGCATCATTGCTAAATTCGGCCTGACGAACAATGTCGAACCAACGCTTACCTTCAGCAACAAATTCACGCTGACGTTCGCGGTAAAGCAAATCGAGCAATTCCTGTGCGTTCTTGGTGAACACACCATCGTTGTTCATACCGTAGTTATCGTTTACACGATCGCAAATCAGGTCATTGTCGGTAGTTTCAGCAGAGCTACCTACCAAGGCAGGATTGCAACGCTTGAAGAGTTGGTTAACCAACTTAAAGCCCTCACGTAATTGGTTCTTATCGGCATTATCACCAAGCGTTGCATTGTAGCGTGCAATGGCTTCGGCCTTAATAAGCATCATATCAGCCAAACGGTAAACAGGCCAGTGTGCATTGTTCGAAGTTGCAGTACGCGTGCCATAGTTGATGTAAGCATCTGCAACGCTCATATTCTCAGGTTTATTGACACTTACGGTTGAAGCCGTAAACTTAACCAAAGGCTTGGCAATATCGGGCGACTGCAAGTAAGCAGTTTCAACCATACGTAAGTCGGTACGGCCAAAACCAATAATCGGGTTGACAGAACCGTAACCTGAGATAAGCTGCGGGTCGAGCGCCATATGCTTGGGTTTGAATGCAGCACCTTCGTAAATTGAAAGGTAAGTGTTCACCGTGTTGTTCACCGTGGTTGAACCATCGTACTGCAATTCAAGAATACTCTCGCGCGAATTCTGCTGACCGAAGTTCTTTTCATAAGCTTCGTCAATGATAGTACCACCCATCAACTGTGTCAAGTACAAAGGATAGGGGCTGAGTAAGCTCATCTTCAGTAGCCATGTTATCTTCGCGAAGATCTTCATCGTACTTCTGCTTGATGTAGTCGATGGCAGCCTGTGCATGCTGTGCAGACTTCTGCAAGCAAGTTTTTGCTAACTCATCACAGTAAGCTTTATTGATAGCCTGACCATCAGCAGTAGTGTAACGGCCTTCGGGAGAAGTTGCCTTTACGTGAGCACCTGCAGGTGTCTGGGGTGCTTCAGGAGTTTGAGGCGTTTCGGGAGTTTGAGGAGTTTCAGGAGTTTCGGAGGAGTCTGCGAAACCAATACGTCAGACATATTTACACGACCGAGGTCCTGACTCAAATCCTTCTTCATGAAGTTGGTAAGCAAACCTGCACCCCACAAATACATATCGGCGAGCAAAGCGCGGATACCCTGCTTCGTGAAGCGTCCCTTGTTCTCGTCACTTGAACCATAGTTATCGGGAGCATATTTGAGGTTTGCTTCGAGCGAGTCGATACATTCACCCAAAATAGCTACACCGGGAACGGCAGCCGGACGCTGCGACATGGCCTCGGCATCAGTACGAACTGACTTTGTGATATAAGGCACATCGCGGTAAGCGCGAACAAGGTAGAAATAATAAAGTGAGCGAAGCGCCATCATTTCAGCACGGATGCTGTTATATTCCATGCGCGTAAAGCTCGGGTCAACTTCCTTACCGGGAATAGTCATTTTTTCGCCCTGTTCCAACACGAGGTTACAGAAGTTGATACCTGTGTAGAAACCTGCCCAATCGAAAGAGCCTTCATTGGGCTGCAGCACACCCGACTGAATCTGTTTGATGAACTGCTGCGACATATCGTTGAGGGTAAGGTTATCAGCACGAAGCTCACCCCACATCAATATTTTATTGGTTTGTCCGGCTTGAGTCAGCTGTTCGTAAGCACCGGCACGCACGTTGTCAAGGTCGCTCTTGTCCTGCCAGAAATGCTCTTCAGGCAACTGATCCGTAGGAAGGATAGTCAAAAAGTCATCGCACGAAGTAAGCGAACCGCTCATCAACAGCAGACTTCCGGCCAAAAAAAAGAAGTTTGGTATATATCTTTTTTACTTTTCATGATGTAAGACAGTTTTTATCTATGAGCACCGGAAAATAAGAGATGGTGGGAACCACACTCTTATCATCCGATAATCTCATAATCTTGCATTGCTTAGAAACCGAAGTTCAAGCTAAACGTAAACGAGCGTGAACGAGGAGTCTGCGAGTTGTCGATACAGGGGCTCATACCACTAGCTGAATGTTCGGGGTCAACACTTCTGAGTACTTCGACCAGAAAATCAAGTTGTTACCCGAAGCC
>VOFC01003863.1_pt1 | contig 18761 bp, 36 predicted proteins | sample 5384161 | NCBI WGS metagenome assembly VOFC01 (sample SAMN12384722, study PRJNA508395) | human gut metagenome | isolation source: healthy gut B | host: Homo sapiens
TCATTGTACTTCGTTCGGTTACGTATTGCTAAGATGTGTACAAGCTATAGATGCAAAGTGAAAGATATCTAGCTAAGGTACAGAGATACTATTATCATATTTTCTATATGGAGAAGAAGAAGCAAATCACCGCTCAAATATGGCAGATAGTATTCATGTTGAGAAAAATGTGTAAGAAATGATATTAGAGAAAGAACATAAAAGACCTGATGGTAGGACTTACAATTTACAAGGCCACTTTCTTGCTGAAGTTGAATGCCGGGAGGTACATGGGGTGCAACTAAGAGATTAAGTATTATCAGTTCTAACCATAGATGTGATGAAGAAGGCAAAGACAACAATATAACTTCCCAGCCTGGTGTGGGAGCCAGGGGCCTTCAAGAGGACCGGGAAGGAAAATAGGACATGGGCATTGGCTGGCACTAGTTCCAGTAATTCCTTCAGAGAAAAGAGTTCCCCATGTGCAGCTAAAATGTCAGAGGTTTTATCACATCAAATGGTTCTGCCTCTAAACAAGTATGTGTGGTAGGCCATTTTAATGGATGCAGGATGTTCCAATAAAAAACCAATTAGCAAGGAATTTCAACGGGATTGGTAACAGATGAATGAATATGTAGTACTTACAGATATACTAAGGTATTGAAGATTTCTTTAGAATATGGACTTTAAAGTTGGTGGAACAAAAAGATGGAATAACAGCAATACAAGTTGACATTAAAACAGATGGTTTAACATATATTATAATAAAAAAGCTTTTGAAAAGACAAAAATAGCAAGAGATTATATGACCAGATGAAATTGTGTTAAAAACAAATTGATAAACTCAGAAAGAAATATCCATAAATTTAACACTTCAAAAAGGTGGTGTAGATAAATAAAGACATAACAGGACAATGGTGGAAAATGAAAATCTAAACAAAATAATAAAGGCTCTGAATTGTTAAAATGATGCCAAAGAAAAATGTGATGATGTTGCATATATTCTGTAGATGGTTAAAATGGAAAATTAAAAATGATTAAAAGATGTCTTGAAGATTGAGTTGATTGATGGAAAGATTCTGGAAATAATGAATTTTGGAGCTTTTGTGGGTTAGAACAGGAAAGAGGAAGGATTGCTTCTCTAAAATATCTAGTAAGGGGGGTGGAAAAAGTAGAAGATGTATTATTAGACAAAGTAATATAAAGGTTATAGAAATAGACAATCAAGGAAGAATAAATTTAAGCATGAAGGATTTAGGAGAATCAAAACCAAAAGAAAAAAGAAGAAAAAACAGAAAATTAGTCGAAAAAAAGTTGCAAAATTAAAATTAAATAGTATAATAATATAAATATGTTAATAATATAAAATATTAAGGAGAAAAAATGGAATATTTATATATGTTACAACAAGCTTTAGTTTGGATAATTACTATTTATTAGCTATATCAATTAATGGTAAGGAAATATATGTTCATTAAATATAGCTAAAAGATAAAACTATTATAGAGGAAAAAACAATAAGTTTATGGCTGATATACCAGCCATAATGAAGAAGGAAATTGTTGTAGGAAACTTAACATGACTTCTGTTGTGCAGATAACTGTACAGATAATACAGCAGAGTTAAGAAAAGCAGGGCAATAGTCTATGGATTTGATGAAGAACACTCAAGCTCAGAGACAATACACCTAGATTGGTTTTCTAAAATTAAAAATAGAGAAAGCCATAAACAGTCACTTTCTGCCCATGTGGTCACAGACAATAGTGATGTAGATTTTTGAGAAAAAATATGAATAAAAGCTCTGGGTGAGGAAGTTGTTCAGGCTACAGAGATATAAGAATCCAACAGGTATAATGAATAGATTTTGTCATAACAAGATAATTTGGGATTATACCATTAATTAATGGTACTGGTTTTATGGTATAAGTTGATTTAGTAAAACCTACAAATGGATTTGCATTAACATTAACAGAAGATATGAGTTTTCTTTAAAAACAATAATTTCTGGTAAAAATTAGGTTGGGCAACAGATGCAATAATTATATGATGAACAACCAGTAGGATTTAAACAAAGTTGGTCACAAAGATCTAGATGGACAGTTGGTCATATTCAATGCTTAAAAAGAATATACAAAACCACTTGCAGCAGCAGTAAAAAAGAACATAAAACATTAATGAACTTTGATGGGCTATTATATATGTTGGGTAGTATACCAATGTTTGTTTTAACAATTGTATTATTATTACTAAATTTTGTTATGTATTTTGGAAACGGAATAACAACAACAGATTTAATAATTAACTGTTTAAGATATTTATTACCAACATTCTTATTACCAATATTTACAGCAATTATCATTATGATATTAGATAAAAAACAATAAAACCAATGCTTAAAGGTTTGGCATTATATCCATTATTCTTAGGATCTTGGTTACTAATTAATTTTAAATGCTTGTTAAAAAGAAACTAAATGGGAAAAAATTAACCATGTTAGAGATATAAAAATAAATGAAGTTTCATAAAAACAAATAATATTAAAAATAGAATGTATTCTTATAAAAATACATTCTATTTTTGTATTACTATTTTTTTTATAAAGAAATATGGAAAAACTTTTTTTGTAGTGTTATAATATTAAAAATATGGCAAAATGTTGAAATAAGGAGAGAAAAATGCAAACAAATAACAATTTAATAGCAAAAATAAGAAATTGAAAATTATACATATAATAATTTTAGTAATAGGAGCTATTTTTATGATAGGTTCAGGATTACATACAAATATATGGTTTGATGAAACATACACAGTGGGATTAGTAAATCATAGTTTCGTAGATATAGCAAAGATTGAGCAGCAGATGTACATCCACTTTTTTATTATATGTTTGCTAAATTTTTACATTATTTACAGGAAATAGTATAATTTCACTTAGAATGTTTTCGGTAATTGGAATGATTTGTTTAAGCCTTTTAGGGTATACACATATTAGAAAAGATTTTGGAGAAAAAACAGGAATAATATATTTTTTTTTTTTTAATAATGTTTCTACCAGTAACATTATTATATAGTAGTGAAATTAGAATGTATTCGTGGGCAGCAGTACTTGTAACATTAACAGGAATATATGCTTATAGAATAATAAGGAAAGAAAGTAATATAAAAATTGGATATTATTTGGTTTATTTAGTTTACTTAGTGCATATACACATTATTTTGCAATGATGGCAATAGGAATTATAAATATAATGTTATTTGCATATACAATAAAAAACAAGAAATATATTAAAGAATTTTTAATTACAGGAATAAGTCAAATAGTATTATTCATTCCACGGATTGATAGTATTTTTTAAAGCAAGCATTTAGAGTATCTGGTGGATTTTGGATAAAAGTAAAATATCCAGATGTAATACTTGATATATTAAGTTTTAATTTTACAGGAATGATAGAATCTAAAATAATAAAAGCAATTATATTTATAGTAGCAAGTTTACTTATTGTTTATATAGCAATAAATATAATTAAGAATAAAAAAGAAAGATAAAAATATAAGTGTATGCATATGGGCAATAAGTATATACTTTGGTGTAATAATTTTATCATTATTATTGTCTTTTGTAACAGATATATTTACAACAAGATATACACTTCCTATGATAGGGTTACTTGTTTTTGCGATAAGTTATGTATGTTCACTAGAAAATAAAAAATGGGTGTTAATTAGTTTTATGTCGATTATAGTCATTTTATTTGGCATAAGTACATATAATGTTTATTTAGAAAATTATGATAATAGTAATAAAAAATTAGAAGATGAAATTAATAATGTAGTGCAAGAAGGAGACATATTTATATATAGAGAAATAGGAGCAGGTTCTGTTGTGGCAATAAAGTATCCAAATAATAAACAATATTATTATAATGCATATCATTGGACAGTAGAAGAAGCATATAAAGCATATGCACCACAAATGGAAACAGTAGAAGATTTGTCTGTTCTAGATAATATAAAAGGAAGAATTATAGTAATAGATGATGGAAGTACAGCTCTTTATGACGAATTAAAAGAAAAGAAAACATCGAAACAATAAAAAACCAGAAAAAATAAACATGAAATATAAAAATCTTAACTATACTATTTCTATATTAAATAAAATTAATTAAGGAGAAAAATAATGATTTATAATATGAATAATATTAAAGTATATGCTTTTGTTGGACCATCAGGAACAGGAAAGAGCTATAGAGCACAATTGGTTGCAAGTGAAAATGAAATAAATTATATTATAGATGATGGATTATTAATAAAAGATAATGCAGTGATTGCTGGTAGTTCAGCAAAAAAGCACCAACAAAAATAGAAACGGTAAAACATGCTTTATTTATAACAGAAAAAAAGAAAGAGATGAAATAAGAAAAGCAATAAAAAAGTATAAGCCAGAAGGTATATTAATTTTAGGAACTTCAGATGGAATGGTTGATAAAATAGCTGAAAATTTAGGACTTCCTAAAATATCAAAAAAAACTATATACATAAAAGATGTTGCAACTGAAGAAGAAATAGAAAAAAGCAAGAAGAATACGTGTAACAGAAGGAAAACATGTAATACCAGTTCCAACATTTGAAATAAAAAAAGATTTTTCTGGATATATGTTAGATCCACTTCAAATATTTAAGTCAAAAAGGAAAAGGTAATATGCCATATATTGCAGAAAAGTCTATAATAAGACCTACATTTAGTTATCTTGGAAATTTTACTATATCAGATAGTGTTTTTAGACAAATTATTGAATATATAGCAATAAAAAATAATGCTATTTTTAAAATATCAAAAATAAGAGTACAAAAATCTGAAGCAGGACCATACATCTATATGGAAGTAATATTAAATTATGGATTTAATGTAATAAAAGAAATAAGAGATTTTAAAATAAAATGTAAAAAAAAAGAAATAGAAAGATTAACAACAATGAATGTACAAAGAATAGATGTTTTAGCAAAAGGAATTAATGTACAAAATGATATAAGAAATAAATAAATTAGGGAAATTATGGCTTTTATAGTAGCTCTAGATGGACCAGCCGGAAGCGGAAAAGGAACAGTAACAAAAATTTTAGCAAAAAACTAGGTTTAGTTAATATTGATACAGGAGCAATGTATAGATGTGTTGCTTTAGAAATGCTAAATAAAAATATAGAATTAAATGATTTAGAAAAAATTAAAGATTTATTAAATAGTATAAATATAAAATTAGAAGAAAATAAAAATAAACAAGTAGTATTATTAAATGGGCAAGATGTAAGTGATGAAATAAGAAGTAATAAAGTTACAAAAGTGGTATCACAAGTATCTAGTATAAAAGGAAATAAGAGAAAAACTTGTAGAAATGCAAAAGAGAAATGGCTAAAACTAAAGATATAATAATGGAAGGTAGAGATATAACAACAGTAGTTTTTCCAAATGCAGATGTAAAAATATATTTAGATGCAGATCTAGAAGAAAGAGCCAAGAGAAGGTTTGAACAAAACAAAAGAAAAATATAGAATCAACATATGAGCAAGTTTTAAATGATATGAAAGCAAGAGATGAAAATGATAAAAATAAAGAATTTGGTGCATTAAAATAGCCAAAGATGCAATTGTTATAGATTCTAGTAAAAAATCAATAAACGAAGTTGTTTCAGAAATAAGCAAAATTGTAAAAAAGAAGAAAAAAGAAATATTTTTAGAAGAAAAGAGCATATAAAGAAAGACCTGATTCAAAATTAAAGATGTTTGAAAGAAAAGCATTAATAAATATAACACATTTTGTATATAGAGTTCTTTTTTAGAATAGAGAATATAGGAGAAAAAAATATTCCAGAAGATGGAGAAAGTTATATTGTTTGTGCAAACCATTTAAATTATTTAGATGCAATAGCTGTTATAACATCATCTAATAGATTTGTTAGATTTATGTGTAAAAGTAGTATGTTCAAAAATGCATTATTCACATGGGTATTACATATAGGAGATACAATTCCTGTAAACAGAGAAAAAAATGACATTGATGCAATGAAAAGATCTATAAAGGCTCTAAAAAGTGGAGAAATATTAGGAATATTTCCAGAAGGAACAAGAAAAGGAATGGAAAAAAATCTATCTGTAAAAAATGGTGCAGCATTTATGGCTTTAAGAACAAAAACTAAAGTCATTCCGATAGGAATACAAGGATCATTTAAACCATTTACTAAAGTATATTTAAATTATGGCAAACCTTTAGACTTTAGTGAATATTATGGAAAAGAAAAAAGATAAGGAAGTGCTAAATAAAGTTACAAAAGAAATAATGGATAACATAATCAAGTTGACAAATGAAAAAAAGTAATATATAATTATAAACTGTTAAGGTGTATTATTATAAAAACTTTTAATATAATACAAAAATATGATTTTATTCTTATAATTTGTAAAATTATAAGAATAAAAAAATGCTAAAATGGGGTTTTAGATTATGGAAAATATGAAGATAATATAAGTTTTGAAGAATTTATTAGCCAGTCTTTAAAAGACATTAAAGAAGGAAAGACTGTAACAGGAAAAATTATTAATATAAGTTCAAATGGAGAAATCTTTGTAGATATTGGCTATAAAGCTGATGGAATAATCTCAAAAGATGAGTATTCATATGACGAAAATGCAAATCCTTTAGATGAATTTAAACAAGGAGATAGAATAACAGCAGAAGTACTAAAATTAAATGATGGGCTAGGAAATGTTGTTTTATCATATAAAAGATCTAAACTAAAACTAGCTAAAAAAAGAGTTTGAAAGTAAAGTAAACCATAAATGTATATTTAAAGAAAAAGTAACAGAAGTAAACGAAAATGGATTTATTGTTAATTATAAAGGAATTCGTATATTTATTCCTTTATCTTTATCAGGAATGCTAAGAACTGAAAATATACAAGATTATTTAAATAGAGAAGTTAGATTTAGAGTAATAGAATATAACGAAAAAAACAGAAAAATAATAGGTTCTATTAAAGATGTAGTAGAAGAAGAAAAAAGAAGCTAAATTAAAAAGAATTTTGGGATAATGTAGAAGAAGGGAAAGTATATAAAGGAACAGTTACAAGTATAAGTACATATGGTGCATTTGTAGATGTTGGCGGTGTTCAAGGACTTTACATATATCAGAAATAGCTTGGGGAAGAAACCAAAAACCAGAAGATATATTAAAGGTAAATGAACAAATAGAAGTAAGAATAAAACAAGCAGATAAAAAGAAAATAGAAGACTTATGCTTATATATGAAAAAAAAAGGACCAAATCCTTGGAATAAAATAGATGAAAAATATCATATTGGTGATATTGTAACTGTAAAAGTAGTTAAAATAATGCCTTTTGGAGCCTTTTGTACAATTAGAAAAAGGAATAGAAGGATTAGTACATATTTCACAAATATGTGAGAAAAAAAATAGCAAGACCAGATGATGTTTTAAAAGTTGGGGATAAGGTAAATGCTAAAATAATAGAGTTAGATAAAGAAACAAGAAAAAATAGAACTATCTATAAGAGAGCTAGAAGGAACTAGCAACGAATATAAAGAATCTTTATAATTTAATTTGAAAGTAGGAGTAAAAAATGAATAATAAAAATATAAGAAACATAGCAATAATAGCCCATGTTGACCATGGAAAAACTACACTTGTAGATGCGCTTTTAAGACAAAGCCATATATTTAGAGAAAATGAACAAGTAGCAGAAAGAATAATGGACTCTGGAGATATAGAAAAAGAAAGAGGAATAACAATCCTTTCTAAAAACACATCAGTAATGTATGATGGAGTAAAAATAAACATAGTTGATACTCCTGGACACGCAGACTTTGGAGGAGAAGTAGAACGTGTATTAAAAACAGTTGATGGTGTTTTATTATTAGTAGATGCTTTTGAAGGTCCAATGCCACAAACAAGAGAAGTGTTAAAAAAATCTTTAGCATTAAATTTAAAACCAATAGTAGTTATAAATAAAATTGATAGACCAGGCGCAAACCCACTTAAAGTTGTTGACCAAGTTCTAGAGCTATTTATAGAGTTAAATGCAACAGATGAGCAATTGGATTTTCCCTGTTATATATGCATCTGCTAAAAATGGAATCGCTAAAATGCATTTAGAAGATGAATCAGATAATATAACATGTATATTTGATACAATTATAGAACAAATCGATCCACCATCATGTGATATGGATGGAGATATGCAAATGCTTGTATCTAACATAGATTATGATGAATATTTAGGAAGAATAGCAGTTGGTAGGGTAGAAAGAGGAAAAATAAAAGCCGGAATGCCAATAGTTATATGTAAACAAGATAAAAATGTACAAGGAAAAATAGCTAAATTATTCACATATATGGGACTAAAAAAAGAACAGAAGTAGAAGAAGCAGATGCTGGTGATATAGTTGCTTTATCTGGTATAGCAGATATAAATATAGGGGATACAATTTGTGATATAAATAATCCAGAAAAAATACCTTTTTGTTGATATAGATGAACCAACAGTATCTATGACTTTTAGTGTTAACAATGGACCTTTAGCAGGTAAAGAAGGAGAATTTGTTACATCAAGACATATTCGTGATAGATTAATGAAAGAATTAGAAAGAAATGTAAGTCTTAGAGTTAAAGAAACAGATTCTGCAGATAGTTTTGAAGTTTGTGGACGTGGAGAATTACATTTATCTGTATTAATTGAGACAATGAGAAGAGAAGGTTTTGAATTAATAGTTTCTAGACCAAAAGTTATATTTAAAGAAATAGATGGTGTTAAATGTGAACCAATAGAAAGACTTGTTGTTAATGTACCAGATGATGCAATAGGAACAGTTATAGAAAAATTAGGAAGACGTAAAGCCGAAATGGTTAATATGGAACCAGCAGAGCTTGGCCATACAAAAAGTAGAATTTAAAATTCCTGCAAGAGGATTAATTGGATATAGAACAGAATTCTTGACAGACACAAAAGGTAGTGGAACAATGAACAGTATATTTGAATGCTATGAACCATATAAAGGAGAAATATCTTCAAGAACAAGAGGTGTATTAGTTGCATTTGAAGCTGGAACATCAGTTACTTATGGTTTATATAATGCACAAGAAAGAGGAGAATTATTAATAGGTCCTGGTGTAGAAGTATATGAAGGAATGATTGTTGGTATTAATTCAAGAAATGAAGATATAGCAATAAATGTATGTAAAAAAAAAACATTTAACAAACACAAGAGCTTCAGGTTCTGATGATGCACTTCGTTTAGTACCACCACTACAAATGTCATTAGAAAAAGCTATAGAATTTATAGCAGAAGATGAACTTGTAGAAATTACTCCAAAAAATATCAGATTAAGAAAGAAAACTCTAGATACAAAAACAAGAGAAAGAGAAGCAAGAAGAGGATAATTTATAAAAATGAGCTTTTTACATTATAAAAAGCTCATTTTTGCTAAGTTTTAATATTATGCAAGTTTAAAGTAGAAATATGTAATTTGTAAAAAAATATTAAGAGATAAGTAAAGGAATAAAAGACTTTAGATATAAGCAAAAAGTATAATAAAAAATAAATTTATATGAAAAAAGACTAAAAAATCGATTATTTTAATTTTTTTATAAAATGGGAGAAATGAAGTTATATGAATAAAGAAGAATTATTAAAAAATAAAAAAAAAAAGCCTTAGAAGAACATATTCCTATAATAATGGATGATACATTAGAAGTAATAAGTAAAATTTTAAAAAAAAAAAAGCCAGAAAAATTTTGGAAATAGGAACAGCAGTAGGATATTCTGCAATATGTTTTTCAGAATATATAAAAAGAAAATGGTAAGATAGATACAATAGAAAGGGATTTAGAAAGAGTAAAAGAAGCTAAGGAAAATATAAAAAGGCAGAAGTAGAAGGAAAAAATACATATATATGAAGGTGATGCTGTAGAAATTTTACCTACATTAAATGAAAAATACGATGTAGTTTTTATAGATGCAGCAAAAGGAAAATACCCATTCTTTTTAAATGAAGCAATGAGAATGTTAAATGAAAATGGGATAATTTTTTGCAGATAATATTTTATATAAGGGATATGTTATGAGCGATTATAATAAACATAAACAAAGAACTGCTGTTAGAAATTTAAGAGAATATATAAAAGAAACAACCGAAAATCCAATGCTTGATACAGAAATATTAGAAGTGGGCGATGGACTTGCGATAAGTAAATTAAAAAAATAAATTAAAAAAAAAAGACAAGTCAAAAGAAAAATCTTTTTTTCTTGTCTTTTACAATATATATCTTATACAAGATAAAAATGTATCAACAGTAAATAGACATAATAAAAGTCTTAGTAGGGTTATTTGAAAGGAATAGGGAACTTTATCTAAAACAATATCTACTTTTCTTTTTAAAAATGGATAAATATGGTTAATAAATAAAATAGCAATAATTCCCCAAGCAAAGGAATAAAAAATACTTATTCTTCCGTTTAAATTAAAAAAATCATTTGTATAATCCCACCAATGAGCTGCAAATAAAGCATCTAATATAAAACTAACAAGATATTCAAAAATTGAAAAAACAATAGCTGAATAGATAAATAGTTTTATTGAATTATCTTTATATTTTGTTAAAAATGTAATTAACATTATTGCTCCATAACCATATATAGGGCAAATTGGACCATATAAAAACCTCTTTTGGTGAAATGACCTAATTCATATATACTGTATAAACTTTCTAGTATCCAACCAAGAAAAGCAAAAATAAAAAAAAATATAATATAAGATAATATATTTTAGATAATTTGTTGTCATGTACTACTTTATATTTTTCTAATTGTGACTCCATAACATCCTCCCATAAATTAAAACTATAATAACAAACAATTATGAAAAAAGTAAATAATTTGTAGAAATAAATTGAAACATATGATATAATCACATTATTAATAATAGCGGATAATTAATAAATTATGATAAAATAAATAAAAATAAAAATAAAAGTAAAGAAAGAGGATCGAATATGAAAAAACCAGAATTATTAGCACCAGCAGGTTCTTTTGAAAAAAGCTAAAACAGCTTTTTTATATGGAGCAGATGCAGTGTATGCAGGAACATCATCATTGTCATTAAGAACAAGAGCAGAAATGAAAGATGAAGATTTAGCAAAGACAATAGAATATGCACATGAAATAGGCAAAAAAGTATATACAGCAATAAACATATATGCTTGGGATGAAAATTATGATGAAATAAAAAACAAGCGAGAATGTTAGAAAAGTTAAATGTAGATGGAATAATTGTTGCAGATGGAGGAATTGTAGATTTATTAAAAGAAGAAGCACCATCTATTCCAATACATATAAGCACACAAGCTAATATTGTTAGTTATCACACAGCAAACTTTTGGCATAAAAATGGAGCTAAAAAGGGTTATTTTAGGAAGAGAATTAAATAAAAAACAAATAAAAGAAATTGTAAAGCAATACACCTATGGGATTAGAAACAGAGATTTTTATACATGGGGCTATTTGTTTTGGTTATTCAGGAAGATGTTTTTAAGTGATTTCTTAGCAGGAAGAAGCGCTAATTTAGGAGACTGTGCACAAAGTTGTAGATGGGCATATAATTTATATGCAGAAGAAAAAAATAATCCAGGTAATTTAATGCCAGTAGAAGATGACGATAAAGGAACGTATATTTTTTCATCAAAAGATTTATGCTTAATAAAAGAAATACCAGAAATTATAGATATGGGAGTAGATAGTTTAAAAATAGAAGGAAGATTAAAAAAACAGAGTATTATCTTGCTGTTGTAGTAAATACATATAGAAATGCAATAGATGATTATATGAAAAATCCTAGCGGGTATGATTATAAAAAATATTTAGCAGAATTAGAAAAAACAAAAAACAAGAGGATTAACAACTTTTTTTATTTTAATGATAGAAATAATAAGGATTTCCAAGATTATGAAGGAAAACAATATAATGCACACTATGAGTTTGGAGGAAAGGTTTTAAAGGCTGATAAAGAGAAATCTTTAATAGAAATAAAAACAGATTACAAGTGGGAGATTATCTAGAAATTATAATTCCAAACGAAATAAATACAATAGATTTTAGAATTAATGATTTATGGGATAGTGATACAGACGAAAAAATAGAATTTGTAAATCCAGGAAAACTTGGACAAACAGTAAAAATGAAATTGCCAATAGATGTAAAGCCCGGATGGATTTTAAGAAGAAGAAAAAAAAAAGTAAAAAGATTGAAGATTATATAAAAATAATCATCAATCTTTTTTAAACTTTACTTTCTAATTTAAAAGATAAATACATGCAAATAAAAAATAATAAAATAGAACTAACTCCAGTAAAATCTAGGCTAATACCAGGATATAAAATAAAAATAGAACCAATTACAAATCCGATAATAGAAAAAAATGTTGGTATATAAAAAAAAGTTTAGCAAGTATTGAATAACTTTTAACCATAATATACATCCAATAATTAATCCAATTCCCATAGGAATTAAAACAGATAAATTAAAAAAAGAAACAGATTCTAAATAAATAGGATATATTCCTAAAAGCATTAATATAACTGTGCTACTTACGCCAGGAACCACTACTCCAATAGACATTAAAAAACCACATAAAAAGCAAGATAAAAATAAGAATAAGTTAGTTGATTATTAGTGCAAAACGAAAAAGCGGATTCATATTTTAATAAAACTAATGTAAGAAAAAGTGTAGCCAAAGAGAAAAATTAAGTAGTGTAATTTAAAACTATTCTTACTTGCAAGTTTAAAAATAGATGGGAGAGTTCAATAATTAAACCTATAAAACTAAAAATTTGCTTGTATAGGAAATTTTGAAAATAAAAAATTTAAACTATTAGCAAAAAGTAAAACTCCTATAATGCCTCCAATAAAAATTGGAAGTAAAAATTTGAAATTTTTTTTTGAAATCTGTAAAAATTCCGTAAAATACTATTTACTAAATTTTCATATATACCAAAAACAACACATAAAACACCACTACTAATACCGAGGAAGTATTGCTCCAGCGCCTAAAAAAATACCTTTTATGCAATTAACAATAAAGTTCATAAAGTAACCTCCAATAATAAATATGTATAATAAATAGTATGCAAAAAAATAAAAATAAATTAATAAGCCAGGCACTTTTAAAAAATAAAAAACATATATTAAAATGTATACCAAAAAGTGGAGGGTTCGTGTGTATGTTTGTACTATCAATTTCAAGTTTGATAACTTTTTTAAAAACAGCAGTTTTTCTTGTAGGATACATTTCGAATAATAGTTTGTTTCAGAACCATTAGATTCTGATGAAGAAAAAAATTTATTTAGAAAGATTTAAACAAGGTGATGAAGAAGCACGTAATATACTTATAGAGAGAAATTTAAGATTGGTTGCACATGTGTGTAAAAAATATAGTACATCAAATGTCGAATTAGATGATTTGATTTCTATTGGAACAATAGGATTAATTAAAGGAATTAATAGTTTTGATGATTCGAAAGGAGTAAAACTTGCAACATATGTATCTAGGTGTATAGATAATGAAATTTTAATGCATTTAAGAAGTATAAAAAAAATTAGGAGCGGAAGTTTTTTTAGAAGAACCAATAGGAAAAGATAAAGATGATAATACTGTAACATTACAGGAAGTGTTAGAAAATAATGATAAAAATATTGAAGATGAAGTGGATTTTAAAATGAAACTTAAAAAAATGTATTCAAAAATGAAAAAGTACTTAAAGACAGAGAAAAAATTAATTTTAGAACTTAGATTTGGACTAAATGGTGATAAACCAAAGACACAAAATCAAATAGCAGAAATGATGGGAATATCACGTTCATATGTTTCAAGAATAGAAACTAAAGCAATTGGAAAATTATCAAAAGAATTTAAGGAAGAATTATAAAAAATATTAAGTGAATAATACTTTACATAAAATAGATATAATTGTAAAAAAATAATATTAATAAATAAAAGATAGGTTGATTATTTAAAAATCAACTTATTTTTTTGCAGTTGAAATATAACATATAGGTCAAATAAAATATTATAATTGCTAACTTTTAAGCAAAATAAATTACTAAAATTTTCAAAAAAAATCATATTATTTTATTGCTATTTTATTCATTGTATTGTATGATATTGTAAGTGAAGATATAACAGAATTTATGTAATAGAAATACTAAGAAAGGAGTTCAATATATGAAAAAAATAGTAACCTGTGTGCTTGCTATAATTTTAATTTTTTCTATATCTTGTACAGTTGTAAATGCAAGTGATACATCTACAGAAACGATTAGGATAAATAATACAAGTAATGTACAAAATAATAATAGTATTAATAATAGTAACCAAACTACAAACACAATAAAAGCTGAAAGTACAGAACAAATAATACAAATTAAGGATAAAGAAGAGAAAAACTTGAAGATTATGTTAAGGATTATGGTTCAGAAACATATGGTTTAGCAGCATATATATTAAATAAAGTTAGATTGTATAGTATACCATTTGGCGTTGTAGGAATAGTATTTGCAGCTATTTATCAATATGTTATAGGTATAAGAAAATTAGATGTAAGAGACAAAGGTTTTTTAATATTATGATTGCTATTATAACAGTACTTGTAATATGTCAAATATTACCACTAATTTTGCAATAATAGTTAAAGGTTGGAGGGGTTAAACAAATGAAAGTTTTATTTGCGGTAAATAATGATAAGGTTTCCGAATCAATAATAAAAAGATTTCAAAGAGATTACAAAGAGATAATATCTAGTAAAAATGTATATTATTTTAACGCAATATTAAAAGAATTACAAAAGGATAAATCATATGACAGAATAATTATTAGTGAAGATCTAGAACCATTTTCTAATAATAATTATGAAGCAATTGATAAATTTATATTCGATAAGTTGGATAAAATAAGCGATGAGGCATTTAATTCAGAAGGTGCTAATATACCAATTATTTTAATAGGAACAGATAGACGTACAAGACCAGAGCCATTATTAATAAAACTATTTGGAATTGGAGTGTATGATACTTTAGTTGGACAAGATAGAAGTGTAGAAAAAGTTTGTGAATTGTTAAATAAACCTAGAAGTAAAAAAGAAGCAAAGGTCTATTATAAAATAGATTCAGATGATGTTGAATATAAGCCAGAAAATGAAAATGATGTTAGTGAAGCAGAAATACAAAACATACTAGCACATTATAAAAAATTAGGAAAAGATGAAGAAAAGTATGTAGAAAGTTTTGAACGTATAGCAGTGCAATATACGGATGAACAACTTAAATTAATTATCACATTCTTACCTAAAAATGTAACATATGTCTTAGAAAATAATTCTCCAAAATATAGACAAGTAATGGGGATGAATCCAAAGACTATTAGAAAAGAAAATAAGAAATTTAGTGTGAAAAATGAAGAAGCACAAAAAATAGAGTTTATAGAAAAGAATTAAACAAACAAAGATTGAGTAAACCAGTAATTATTCCTACTTCAGTAGATACAAATAAAGTAAAAAGAATTGTTGATAAAAAAAGAGAAGAAGAAAGAATAAGAAAAGTTCCACATACAACACATACATTAGACGAAAACTATGAAAGACATGAAAGAAAGATTGTAAAAAAACCTCGTCATGAAGAAATAGAAGATTTTGAAGATGTAGAAGATGTAGTAGAACCAGTAAAAAGAGGAAGGGGAAGACCTCCTAAGAAAAAAACAGAAAGCGAAATACAAGACAAAACAAAGGTGGCAGAACCAGTAAAAAGAGGAAGAGGAAGGCCGCCTAAGAAAAAAGTAGAAGATGAAGTAGAAAATGAAACAAAAAGTAGTAAGTCCAGTAAAAAGAGGAAGAGGAAGACCTCCTAAGAAAAAAAATAGAAGATGAAGATGTTGATATTTTACCAGGATTTGACGATTTTGAGGACTTAGAAGACGAAGATAAAAAAAATACCAACACCAAAAGTAAAAAAAGACGAAGATGTAACATTACCAGGATTCAATGATTACGATGACGAAGAAGATGAAGAATCATTACCAGGATTTGGCGATAATGATGATTATGAAGAAGATGAAGAATCATTACCAGGTGTTGATGATAATGATGATGAATATGAAGACGATGATGATTACAATTATGGAGATGACGACGATTATTATGAGGAGGAAGATAACACCAAAAAGTAATTATAGTGCTCAATAAGTAATCCAAACTTTAATAGAATGGAACCAATTAGTAAACAAAATTCTAAAGAAATTGAAAGTGCTAATAAATATAATTCTTCAGTTAACTTCAATATAGATAATTTAATAAGTAGTGATCAAAAAAATTGTATCATTTGTAGGAACTTCAAAAAATGGAACATCATTCTTAGTAAGTAATTTAGCTCAAATGTTTTCAGAAAAAGGAATAAGTACAGCAATATTAGATCTTACAAAAAAATAGAAATGCATATTATATGTATACAGATAATAATCCGGAATTAACAGGTGCAGCATATAATTGTATAGAAAATTTAAGAAGAGGAATTGCAGAAGGAATACCAATAAATAAAAATTTAACTATTTATACATCTTTGCCAGATGAAGTGGAAGGACTAAAAGATTATGAAAATATTGTAGAAACCTTATTAAATAATTATTCATTAGTATTGTTAGATTGTGACTTTGATACTGAATATGAATACTTTAATGTTGTTCAAGAAATTTATTTAGTACAAAGTTTAGATGTTTTAACTATTCAACCTTTAACAGCATTTTTAAGAGAATTAAAGGCAAAAGACGTATTAGATCCAAATAAAATTAGAATAGTAATTAACAAACACGTGAGACTAAATAAAATGAGTGACAAAATGTTAATTGAAGGAATGAGTTCATATAATGATCCAAGTATGTCATTTATGACAGAATTATTTAAATAATGTTAAATATACAATTATTCCTTTTGATCAACAAGCGTATACTAAATATTTAGATAGTTTAGTAGATTGCAAATTTTCTTTAAGAGGGTATTCAAAAAATATGTTACAAAGTTTAAATAAATTAGGAAATATGGTATTTCCATTAATTAATAATAAACCAGTAAAAAGAAAAAAATAATAAATATAATAATTACAATAATAATTTTTCAACAGGAACAAGTAATACTTTAAATAAAATGAAGAAGAAATATTAAAATAGAATAGAGAGGGGATTATTTTGTTAATAGCAGTTATTATCATAATAGTATTGTTAGTAATAGCAATAATAGGATTAATTATGTACAACGTATCTATACACAAAAAGTTAGAAGAATTCAGTAATACAAATCAAAAAATAACAAGCTTAAATGTATTACAAGATTTTATGGATACTATAAGCGAAGCAAGTACAGTAGATCAAAAAATTAAAAAAAAATAAATAGTATTTTAATAGAAAGATATGATATAAAATATTCTACTATAGTAATTTATAATGGTGCAGAATACCAAGTAAAAGCTTCAAATGTAGAAGAAAAAACACTGGGACACTTTAAGAACTCTTCAAAATGAACCAGTTTTTAGAGATAGTATCCAAACTGCTACCCCTAAATATATAACAATAAACCAAGAAGGCGAAAAATTACCATATCAAAGAATGGAATTTGGACGAGCTAAATCTGCTATGTTCTTTCCATTGTATGTAGATAATATTTATATAGGATATTGGATTATAGAAGGTAGTAAGCCACATGAGTTTGATAATGTTGATACTACTATTTTAGAAGTTGTAAAAAAATAATATAGTTTCAGTATTAAGAACTGTTGAAAACCAAAAAATTATAGAAAATATAGTTAGAGAAGATAAATTCTCAGGACTAAAATCTGTTGAATACTTATATGGAACTGCAAGAAAGGTAATAGACCAATATCCAACATCAACAGTATGTCTTTTTAAGATAGTTAATTTACAAAAGATTAATGAACTAGTTAGTAGAAAAACTGGTAATACAGTTATTACAGAAGTAAGTGATTTACTAAAAAATAATTTGGCTGAGGAGTACTTTTTTGTAAGATATATGGGACCAAAATTTGCAATAGTATTTTCTGGAATCGATACAGCTGGAGTTGTAAATTTTATGAAGGATATGAAAAGAGAAGTAGAAAAACTACGAATAGAACCAGAAGAAGATTATAGAGGAAAGAAAAATATAGTAGTTAGTCCTAAAATTAATGTTGCAATATCAACATATTACAAAGGAACTGCACTAGAAGGAGTAACAGCCAAATTAGAAGAATACTTAGATAATGCAGACCAAACAGAAAATAATATAAATTGTTTATAGGAGGTAATTTATTATGGCTATGGATGAAACAATGAGTTTTAAAGTAGAGAGGATAAAAATATTAAGGCTAGAGAAATTTTAAAAGAAGTACATCAAGCACTTGTAGAAAAAGGGTATAATCCAATAAACCAAATAGTTGGATATATATTATCAGGTGATCAACATATATTACTAGTCATAATAATGCTAGAAATTTAATAAGACAAATCGAAAGAGATGAATTATTGGAAAAAATGGTAAAAAGTTATATAGGATTGGACGACTAATAAATGAGAAAATTAGGAATTGATTATGGTGATTCTAGGGTAGGAGTAGCAATTACAGATGCTCTAGGAATAACAGTTCAAGGTTTAAAAACAATACATCATAAAGGAAATGATAAAATTGT
>VOFC01000295.1_pt1 | contig 18757 bp, 27 predicted proteins | sample 5384161 | NCBI WGS metagenome assembly VOFC01 (sample SAMN12384722, study PRJNA508395) | human gut metagenome | isolation source: healthy gut B | host: Homo sapiens
GCGGAGTTAGATAAAGCAGAGAATGAATTTGCCTGCTGAGGCAGAATACACAAAAACAGAACTATCTTTCAACGGTAAAGGCTGCGCCTGCCTCTATATGACACCGTTGACGGATACCTCTGTTTTGTGTACAGTATGTTTTGAAGGAATTTTATGGATTCTTTTTTCGGGTAAAATAAATGTTGCACTTGCTATTGCAATGAACCGTCTGCGCAATGCAGCAGGCGATAAAAGTGTTTGAAGGTTGGTGAAATCATGAATATTCTTTTTGTTTGTACTGGCAATACTTGCAGAAGCGCAATGGCGGAGGCGGTAGCCCGTCGCTTCATTGCGCAAAATCCCGAACAGTACGGCCAGTTTCAGGTAGCGTCGGCTGGCGTGATGTGCGCAGGCCCGTCGCCGGCGTCACCGCAGGCCGTTGCAGTGGCGGAACAAAATGGCTGTGATTTATCCCAGTTTACCGCCAAGCAGATTACAGCAGAGCTGGCGGAGCAGGCCGATTATATTTTCGTCATGACGGGCGGTCATAAGAGGATGCTGGATAGCGCGTTGCCCCAATGCAGCGATAAGACCTTTCTGCTCAACGCTTATGCAATGGGCGACCCTTCTGCGCCGGAAATTCCCGACCCCTTCGGCGGTACGGTGGAGGAATATGCCCAGTGCTTTGCCGTGCTGGAGGCCTGTATCGGTCAGGTTTTTGAAAATAAAAAATTCTAATGCTGTATAAGTGAGAGAAACTGGGCGAGAAGCTATACGGCAAGCCCACTTTGCAGTATGATAGCAGTAGAAATGAAAAATACAGAACACAAGAGGAGGAAACAATCGTGATGAACATTGCAGTTGGCTGTGACCACGGCGGTTTTGAGCTAAAGCAGGCTGTGATAAAATTTTTAGCAGAAAACGGTTATGGCTATAAGGATTTTGGCACCTATGATACCCAATCCTGCGATTATCCCGACATCGCTGTGCCAGTGGCCAAAGCGGTGGCTGCCGGTGAATTTGATCGAGGCATCTTGATTTGCGGCACTGGCATTGGCATTGGCATTGCAGCCAATAAAGTGCCGGGCATCCGTGCAGCGCTTTGCCATGATACCTTTTCGGCCCATGCGTCCCGCGAGCACAATAATGCCAACATTTTAACCATGGGGCAGCGCGTCATCGGCCAGGGCTTGGCGCTGGACATTGTGAAAATTTGGCTGATGACAGAGTTTGAAGGTGGCCGACATCAAAGAAGAATCGACAAAATTCATGAACAAGAGGTGCGTTAAAATGGAATTGCAGGAAATCGGACAGCAAATGCAGCAGGCGTTCAGCGAATATTTAGAAATAGCCAATTTAAAACCGGGACAGATTGTCGTCATCGGTTGCAGTACCAGCGAAGTTCACGGCGGCCGCATCGGAAAAGACAGCCAGCCGGATATCGCCGCTGCCTTGTATGAAGTGTTAGCGCCTATGGCAGAAGAAAAAGGCTTGTACCTGGCCTTTCAGTGCTGCGAACATCTAAACAGAGCGCTGGTGGTAGACCGAGAAGTGATGGAAAAATATAATCTAACAGAAGTCACCGTTGTGCCGCAAATTCATGCCGGCGGCTCCATGGGCAGCTACGCTTACCGTCATAAAGCAGACCCTGTCATGGTGGAAAGCATCAGGCCCACGGCGGACTGGATATCGGCGAAACCCCTGATTGGTATGCACCTGCGCCCGGTGGCTGTGCCAAAACGGCTCAGCGTAAAATTTATTGGCGACGCCCGATTGACAGCGGCGGCCAGCAGACCGAAGCTGATTGGCGGCGAACGGGCAAAATATACCTTATAAAAAGAGCCTGCGTAGAGCATGCGAAAACGGTTGTGGATAACAATCATTTTATAAAGTGCTGGTTATAGCGGAAGCTATAGCAATAAAAAAAGAAAAATTTATAAAGACTGAGAGGTTAATGAGATGATTGACTACATCAAAGAACTGGTGCAGCCAGTAGATGCAGAAGTAGCAGAAGCCATTTTTCTGGAAAAAACAGACAGAACACCAAAATTGAATTAATTGCTTCTGAAAACTTTGTTAGCCCGGCAGTGATGGCTGCCCAGGGCAGCGTACTCACCAACAAATACGCGGAAGGCTATCCTGGCAAACGGTATTATGGCGGCTGCGAATTTGTGGACATTGTAGAAAATTTAGCGAGAGATCGCGTAAAAAATTGTTCGGCGCAGAACATGCCAACGTACAGCCCCATTCCGGCGCCAACGCCAACACCGCCGTACTTTGCCATGCTGCAGCCTGGCGATACCGTGCTGGGCATGAATTTAAGCCATGGCGGTCATCTGTCTCATGGGAGCCCAGTCAATATCTCCGGTAAATATTTTAATTTCAGGAGTACGGCGTAGAAGAAGGCACCGAAGTTATCGACTACGATAAAGTTCTGGCCCGCGCCAAAGAAGTGAAGCCCAAACTCATCGTTGCCGGCGCCAGTGCTTATCCCCGTATTTTAGATTTCAAAAATTCCGGGAAATCGCCGATGCAGTAGGCGCTTATCTGATGGTGGATATGGCCCATATCGCCGGTCTGGTTGCCGCTGGGCTGCATCCAAACCCAGTAGAATACGCCGACTTTGTAACCACCACCACCCATAAAACCCTGAGAGGGCCAAGAGGCGGTCTGATTTTATGCAAAGAAGAATACGCAAAACAGATTGACAAGGCCATTTTCCCCCGGCATTCAGGGCGGCCCGTTGATGCATGTTATCGCAGCCAAAGCAGTATGCTTCCACGAAGCGCTGCAGCCTGAATTCAAAGCCTATCAGAAACAGATCGTAGCCAACGCCCAGGCATTGGCTGCCGGCTTGCAGGATCAGGGCTTCCGTTTGGTATCCGGCGGCACCGACAATCACCTGATGCTGATTGACGTAAAATCCAAAGGCTTAACCGGCAAAGAAGCAGAAAAAATGCTGGATGACGCCAATGTAACCGTCAACAAGAACACCATTCCCTTTGAAACCGAAAGTCCCTTTGTTACCAGCGGTATCCGCGTAGGAACGCCAGCCGTTACCTCCCGCGGCATGAAAGAAGCAGAAATGAAAGAAATTGCCGCTATCTTTGAAACCGTACTGCTGAAAAAAGACCAGGAAGCAGCAAAAGCAATGGTAAAATCGTTGACCGACCGTTTCCCACTGTATGCGGACTAACTGGCCGCTGGAACAGCATAACGGAAAATCGAACCTTAAAAAAATAAAAATTTGGTGATAAACACTCCGTGTTATATGGCGCGGAGTGTTTATTTTTTTGCCATTTTGCCTTACTGAACGAAGGTGAACAATGACAGCGTACCGTTCTTGTCATGCTAAGCCGCAGCCGAAGCATCTTCAAGCAATAAAATCAGCATAAATCTCATAACAAAAACTTATCCACGATTGCTCCTTCTTCTGCAACCGCATTTTCAATGTCATACAGCAAAGCAACGAATGGCTGCACAAGCGGACAACCTGCGTTGACATTGTAAACAGGCTTGGTTGAGCCGATTTTTCAAAAAATGAAAACGATACATAAATAAAACAATATAAAAACTATAACAAAAATATTTCAAAAGTGAAAAAATATTTTCATTTTTGTACAGAAAAACTTGAAAATGTAACAAAAGTGTAACCACTGCTCGTTATAATAGCAACGTAACATGGATGGAAAGTTGTGGAGATGAAACCATTTGCTCAAGCAAAAGGTCTGCAAACCCCAACCAGAAATCGCTGTTACAGAAAATGATGGTTGAACCGGCAACAGTTATTTGGCGCCGGAAGCCAAAAGCAGGAGGTGAACCTATGTCAATTGCTTCACTGAAAGTGGTGCCTGAGGCCATGAGAACCAGCATGATTCGCATTTACAGTTATCAGGACAAAAATCCGCAGGGCACCTTTTACAACCGGTATTACGGCGAGGAGATTGCTTTCGGAAACCTGACCAGACTGCTTCTGCTCATGGAAGACATGATGGATCAAATGGATTGCCCCCAAGCGTCAGTCCGCAGCCGACGGTTCTGTAAAAGGCCCAAAGCACCGGAACGAGCCAGTATCGAACAAGAGCTGCTGCCGAAGCCAAATCAGGAAGCAATCGCCACTTTCAAAGTAAAAGTGCTCTTCAGGCAGGGAGCCAGCTGGCAGGGAAAGCTCAGTTGGACTGATGAGAAAGCGGAGATGCCTTTTCGCAGCACATTGGAGTTTATTAAGCTGTTAGACAGTGCGCTGCCCCAGCCGGAACTCTGTGCCCAGAAAACAGTCAGTGAAGCGGCTGGTGTGGGCTAAGCTCCACAGAGAGCAGCAACCGCATTTTCAATGCCAAAAAGCACAAACAAAAGAACTATAGAAACCGTTCTGCGCAAAGCAGAGCGAAAGAGGGAATAAATCAAAAAAAGAAAGGAGGAGAACAATGACTTATTTCCTTAAAAAAGAAAAAGTGGATGGCCTGGGTAGTCTTGTTGACCTTTTTATTCACCAGCTTCATGCCCAGCAATATCCTGGCAGGAAATAGTGTAGCCGAAGCGGTAACTGAGACGGTTGATGACGATGCTGACAATTCGCCAAAATCTCAAATAGAAGCGCAGATTGTTGAAAGAATGTATGAGGATGATGCGAATCCAGCATGGGAGACGGATAAAACAAATGATCCAAAAAATCGTGTGAAATATAAAAAAGACGATTGAAGCCGGTGACCGTGAAAATGAGTTTACGATCAATCTGGAAGTGCAGACAACCCAGTCTTTAGAGTCCATTCCTACGTCTAACGACAGCGCTGTTATTCTAGTGCTAGATACGTCAGGCAGTATGAAAACTGAGGATATCTATCATTGCGGTCAGGAAGCACATCAACATAGTATAGATAATGGTTGTTATGAATTGACTTGTGATAAGTCCTATCATAAGCATAACATTAACAAGGGTTGCTATACTTTAATCTGTGAAAAAGTAGAGCATCAGCATGATAAGTACAGTTGCGACGGAACTAGCCGTATAAAGGAAATGCAAGATTCTGTTGCCGCTTTTTTAGAAAGCTATAAAGCGTCTGCTAAGATCACTACACTTGAAGACGGTACAACCAAAACCGATAAACGGCTAGTTGCCTTAGTAAAGTTCTCTAGCAGCGCCCAGTTGCAAAAAGTAGCTAAAAAATCGCTGGACTGATGTGGCAAACGGTATTGAGACAGTAAAATCTGTTGTGAATGGTTTCACGGCTGACGGCGGTACCAATATTGAGGGCGGTTTACGGGTTGCTTATAATCTGATTGCTGATGAAGTAGCAAAAGGTACAAAGGGCGCTTTGAATGGCATCAATGATGTGCATGTGATTCTGCTGACCGATGGCGAACCAACTTGTTATGCTAATGAAAATACTGCCAATACAGTAGAAGATGTTATTCAGTATGGTGGTACCGATGAAGGCTATAACACAGACTTTAAAGATTATCATAATGCAGAAAGTGTTGCAAGCAATCTCAGAAACTATTCAGATAAATCAGTAACGCTCTATACCATTGCTTTTGCTACCAATAATAAGTTTATGTGGAAAGCGAATCAGAATGATCGGGAGGACGAGATTACTGTAAGCGAGTGGCTAAAAGATCATATTGCTACCAGTGCAACTACAGCGTATGCGTCTAGTGATAACTTTAACTTAGGTGATATTTTTGATGTCATTGGCAAGATCATTGCCGTAGGCGCGCAGGCATGGCGCGTGACTGATAACATGGGTCCCAACATTATCGCAACAAATACAGAGAGAAATAATGATGCGACAAATGTTTTTGAGTACTCTGAGAATAATCAAGTACTGAATTGGAACTTGAAAGAGAGTAAAGCGCAGCAAACCACTGCCGGAGAAGGCGACGATGCGGTAAAAACCTATGCATATAAGCTATCTTATCCGATTTTGTTGGATAATACAGCCGATGGTTTTCAATTTACGAACGATGATGGCAGCGCCAAAGCTCATGATACCAATGGAAATACTTTCTTAAAGTATTTCTTTTTTTTAGAAGATGTAACACCAGATACGCAGCCAGAATCTATTTTGAAGACAGCCGACTTTGCTGTACCTGCAGTAAAAAGTTATGTTGGTAGTTTAAGTCTGAAGAAAGTTTCTGCTTATGGATTAAAGAATCCATTGGGAGGCGCTCAATTTACTTTAACGTATGCTTGTACAAATGAAGAAGAGGGGCATACACATGCTGACAAAGCTATTGTTTCTACAGAATCTGGTGAAGATGGAAGTGCTACCTTTGCAGAAATTCCGTCTGGTCACATCTATAGGTTAACGGAAACGAAAGCTCCGACAGCTCCAACAGATCCAACAGGACTGGTGTATGACAAGGATGCCATTTCTTATCAAGTTAAAGTTGCATTTGGCAAGGTATTTATAAGAGCAAACGATACTGATAACTGGTCAGAAGTGAATGGTGCATACCAAGTTGAAAACAAATACAAAAATACAACAAAATCAATCACAGTTACGAAAACATGGATTGGTGACGCATCTACAGAAGCACCGAAAGTGACCTTGTATCAATATTTAGACAATGTGTTAACGCATACCTATGCTGAAACAGCTTTCGTCGACAATCAGATTACCTTTGAGGATCTGCCGGTAGTGGATGTAGAAACTGGTGAATGCTATGTTTACAAAGTGGAAGAAACATCTATCCCTGCAGGCTACACTTCTGATTGTGCAGAAGAAACGGAAGTTACAAGTGATACTATTACAATCACCAATACCAAGTACGGCTCCATTGAATTTACGAAGGTGGATGAAAATGGTGCGCCGGTGAAAGGTAAAACGATATCTCTTTCCAACTGTTTGGCAAGGACAAAACAGCCATGAAAGAAACGGTTGATGGCGATGAACGTAATGTTATTCGGTCTGTAGATAGCACAAGCGGTAAAGTGATATTCGGTGGTTTGCCAATAGGCACGTATTATGTAAAAAAAGAAGTTTCTGGTGGTGCTAATTACTATACCAACCCCAATTTTTACGAAATCGAAGTGACAACCAAAGATGTTCAGGATGGATGCGCTTCTACAGTGAAAGCAGCAGATCATCAAGTTGGCTCTGCAGAGGGTACAATCACCAATGTAGAAAAACAGCAGGAACTGTTACGAAAATTTGGGAGGATAACTCCAATCAGGATGGTATCAGACCAGAAACTGTAACAATTGATGTATACGCTGATGTAGATGCTAATGTATTAAGTGAATTGGGCTTCCCACTTCCAGCAGTAAGCAGGACAACAAGCATTCTTGCAAAAAGCGTGGAGTTAAGTGGGGATAATGCTGTTACAGAAAATGATGTCGTTAATACGGACAAATGGGCAGCCACAATAGACTTACCAGCGAAAACATTGACAGGTAGCCCCATTAACTACACAATCGCTGAACAAGGTGCAGTCACAAACAATGGCGTAACTACATTGCCGATTGATGGTTCAGACAAAGCATATAAAGTTAAATATGATCAGGATAGCCTGACCGTAACCAACAGTTATGAGCCAGAAACAATCAGCATTAATGTTGAAAAGTATTGGAAAGATAGCGATAATCAAGATGGTAAGAGACCAGAGTCTATTACTGTAAGAGTAATGAACGGTGAAGACGAAGCAGCCACAGCAATTGTGAAACCGGATGAAAATGGTAGCTGGAAACACCAATTTGCCGATTTACCAAAATATGCAAATAGCCAGTTGATTTGCTATACCATTGCAGAAGACAAGGTAAACAACTATAGCACAGAAACGATTGCTCAGCCAGACATGGATGAAGAAACAAATACGTATACGGTAGCGATCACCAATACTTATACACCAGAAACAGTAACTGTAGAAGTGAATAAGATTTGGGACGATAAGAACAACCAAGATGGCAAGAGACCGAATGCGGTAACATTCCAATTGTACAAACAAGTCGGTGATGAAGAAACCGCAGTTAAAGTGGATGGGCGAATCCTGACTTTGAGCGCAACAGATGGGAATTGGACAACAGAAGATCTGAAAGGAACCTTTGGTAGTCTGCCGAAATGTGAAAATGGGCAAGAAATCACTTATAGTGTGGTAGAAAACAAAGTAGATGGATATACATCAGTGGTTGGCGCTATTGCAGACGGTGAGATTACAGTAACTAATACTCACACTCCAGAAACAATTACGATTTCCGGTGAAAAAATCTGGGTAGGCGATTCCAACATTGCTCGTCCAGATAGCATTACAGTAAAAGTAATGAATGGGGAAGAAGTAGCAAACGAAGCAACTGTAACATCAGATGGTAACTGGAAATATGAATTTACCAATTTGCCAAAATACAGCAACGGCAGCTTAATTGACTACACGGTTGTTGAGGCAAATGTGCCGACTGGATATGTGGCTACAGTTGGTGAACTGCAGGTGGGGGAAGCAGAAAACACTTATTCTGTAAACATCACCAATAAAGTTGCTGAAACGCAGTATCAAATTGAATACTACTATCAGCAATTGGATGGCACTTATGCTCTGAAGGCTAGTAAAGAAAGAGAAGCTACCTTTAGCCAGCGGGTATCTGTAACAGATGCTGATATGGAACCTGATACAGCCTTTACAGATGGTTGTATTTACAAGGTAAATATGGATCATCCAGAATCAAACCTTTCTGATGTTGTTGTGATGGCAACTGAAGAGAACGGATGACCACATTGAAAGTATACTTCGGAATGTACTTTGCAGTGGATTATCACTGGAAAGATGCAGAAGGAAAGGTATACGAACAGCGGCATACAGAGGATGTATACGATATCCCGTTAGATTATTTGGTAAATGTATCTGCCAACAAGGTTCCAACGGCAGCATCTGAGCCAAATCAGGATGCGTGGAACTTGTTTGATGGTCAATGGTATGCAGTGACAACCGGTTCTGCTTTTGATTTTGAAACTGTTCAAAATTTACAGGAAGCGGAAGGCACTTATGCATGGCAGTTAAATCGTGACCGGATGAATCAAGCGAACATTGAAAAATATGTACAGGATAATGTATTGCATCTGTATGCAATGTGGAATGCAAAACCAATTGTATCCAATGGTATGATTAATCTGTTCAAGCAGGTTGAAGGCGATATTGCTAAGGCAACTACCACAACTTTTGAATTTAAGTTGACAATGACAATTGACAATGAAGAAGCAAAAAAGTACCGGAACAAGGGCCAAGTGAGGCAGAACAGAGCCTTCTGAATGAGTTAAGCAATAAAATGGATGCTGCCTGGAATGACTTTACAGCGGCTGTGGATGAGTTCAAAGTGGCTTGTGCGGAAATTTTAGCAGACGTAGTTATACCGTTACCAGAAGAAGAACAGGTGAAAGCGGAAGACGAATCGGCTAAAGCGGAAGAAACGATGCCAGAAGACGAAGCTGGTGATGCAGTTGAAGATCCTGTAGTGGACGATGTAACTGTGGAAGAAGCTGCAGATGATGTTGTTGCAGAAGAAGCTGTAACAGAGGTTACCGGTGAGGAAGCATCTGCAAGCGAAAGCACAACAGACGCCGTAGCCGATGACAATAGCAGCGATGCTGATGAAGCTACAAGCTATTCTGCAGAAAGTTATTCTATGGTAGCTAGAACCTTGAGCAGTATTGAGTTTAGAGTGGTGAACGGCGAAGGCAGTGTGACTGCAAATGAAATCGTTAGCAAGCTGGCTGCGTTATTAAGCCAGGGCGTAATTTCCGATGAAGAAGCGGCAGAACAGTTAAAAATGGTATTGGTATTTGCGCTGAATCAGGAAGACTTAAACGATGCAGAACGTGCGGAAGCACTGGCAGTCATTGGCGACGCTATGGTAGAAATCCCTGCAGACCAAGAACTGTACACGCCAAAACAATTGCAGAACTTGTATGATGCTGCGGAAGACGTATTTGCAAAATATGAAGCTTACCAAAAAGCATCCGATGCATATTATGCATATTATGAAACTGTGAATGGCCGTCCAATGGTGGCAACGCCATCTGCAATTCAGTTGGTACTGGATTATAGCAATGGCACAAAGGTCACTGTAGAATTGGAACGGCAGGCAGATGGTACCTATGTATACGAAGGTATTAAGCTGATGAATGGTGAAAGCGTTGGCATTGATGTAAAAGCTACAACAAGCAGCGCAATCAACTTTACCATTACGGAAACTGAAACTGGTAATGCGAAAACTGTTGACTTCAAACAGGGTACAACAACAGTGGTAGGGGCAAGTGTAAGTGGCAGTGTAACAACAGGCCAGTCGATAAGCTATACAGCAGTGAACACTTTTGACCCGAAAGCACGTCCAGATGAATCAAACCATCAGTTGACCCAGGTACAGACCCTGTGAAGCCATCTGAACCAGACGACGATGATACCATCATTGACGATCCAGACGTACCGCTGACGGAACCAGATGTAGACGATACCGATGACGGTATTGACATCGACGACGGGGATGTACCTCTGAGCGATGTACCTGGCGAAGCGGTGGAAATCGATGAACCACAGGTTCCATTGGGTGACGCGCCAAAAACCGGCGACGCCAACAACGCAATTCCATTTGTGGTATTGATGATGATGGCAGGCTTGGGTTTGGTCGTTACTCGCAGAAAATTCAACTAAATTGAATAGGTTCCTTGTTTTCAGGGGTCTTGGCCGTTAGGCTGGATGCTGTTGAACAGGAGAAACCGCAGTAATGGTGTAGCGATTCGTTACACCATTACTTTTTATTGGGGCACCTTGTATAACCGATTGCTGCGTAAGGAGTCGGCGATTTACCGACCCCTTTTCTAGGGCGTTGCGCAACAAATCGTTACGCAACGGTATTTCTCCAGTTCCCGCCACGATATCGGTGTTCGGCTCGCCTTTGATGGAATTGAAAATGTTTCACGTGAAACATTTTTGCTCTGATTTTTTTGCTTTTTTCAGTGCTTTCTGTATTTTGCGCTCTAACAGGGGGTACAAAATACAAAGAAAATGCCAGTTCTATGCTCAACCAATATAACTGCGGGGATTTCACTTTGCAGTTTTGTTTTTTCTAGCGGTGGATAACGGAAGGCGGCTTCTTCGGCTCCTTTTTGTCCCTCTGCGCAGAATAATATTGCCCGATGCTAGAGCGTTCAACATAACAAAATTGGACTGTTTTGTGTTTTCTATGCGGCGTTTTCCGGTAAGATGGATCGTTGATTTACCGAGTCATCTTGCTATGGAACAAACCATGATACAGCGTTGGCTTACAAAAAGATTTCTTATGGCAGATGGGTGGGCGATTCGCCCCTCATCTTTTTTTCTCTCTGGGCGGCCGATAAGCTGATTTACAAGTTTTTCTTGGCGGCTGTTTTTCCCGATTTCCAATAACTGTGCGGATGATAGGATTTGCTGCTTTTTACAAGAAAAACTGGCAAGTGGAGGCGTTTCATGGTACACTAGGGACACTGGAGTTTTGCGCGAAGAATTTTGGGAAATGGAGTGTCGAACCATGTTACATATCGGATGTCATTTGTCGGCGTCGAAGGGGTATCTGGCTATGGGCAAAGATGCGCTGAAAATTGATGCCGACACCTTTCAGTTTTTTACCCGCAATCCGCGGGGCGGGAAAGCCAAGGAAATCAAGGAGCAGGATATTGCGGCCTTTTGCAGTTGGCCGAGGAACATCAGTTTACCAATATTTTTGGCCCATGCGCCCTACACCATGAACGCCTGCTCCGCCGATGCCGGTGTGCGCGCTTTCAGTCGGGACATGATGGCCGACGATTTGCGGCGTATGGAATATTTGCCCGGCAATTTTTTATAATTTCCATCCGGGCAGCCATGTCGGTCAGGGATGGACGCGGGCATTGGGCTTATCATTGAGCAGCTCGACAGCGTGTTGCAGCCGGAGCAGCAAACTACGGTGCTGCTGGAAACCATGGCCGGTAAGGGGCAGCGAAGTGGGCAGCCGTTTTGAAGAGCTGCGGCGCATTATAGACGGCGTGCAGTTGCCGGAAAAATTGGGTGTGTGCTTTGATACCTGCCATGTATATGACGCTGGCTATGATATTGTCAATCATTTGGAGGAGGTGCTGGCCGAGTTTGACGAGGTGGTGGGCTTGGACCGATTAAAAGCCATTCACTTGAACGACAGCATGAATGCGATGGGCAGTCACAAAGACCGCCATGCGCCCATCGGCGAAGGCTCTCTGGGCTTAGAAGCCATCTGCCGGATCATCAATCATCCCAAATTGCAGCACTTATTTTTCATTTTGGAAACACCTCACGATAAGCTGGAGGGCTATGGCGCAGAAATTGCCTTGCTGCGGGGTTGTTACCGGCAAGGGTAGGAGGACACCATGGATATTTTTTATGGAAATGCGCCAGGAAATTGAGCAACTGGCGGAGAATGATTATAAAAAGTTTTCCGCCAGCTTATTGCCTGGCGTGGACAAGGTGCTGGGTGTGCGGCTGCCGCAGTTGCGCAAGCTGGCCGGTCGGATTGCCGCCGGTGACTGGCAGCGTTATCTGGCGGCAGAGCCAGACTATTTTGAGGAAGTCATGCTGCAAGGCATGGTCATTGGCACTATAAAGGTAACGCCGGAAGAGCGGCTGCAGTATATGACCGGCTTCATCCCCAAAATCAACAGTTGGTCGGTGTGCGACAGCTTTGCAGCGGCTTAAAGTTTACCAATAAAAATCAAAAAATTGGTGTGGGACTTTTTGCAGCCTTATCTGCACAGCGGAAAGGAATATCAAATCCGTTTTGCGGTGATTATGATGATGGACTATTATTTAACGGCGGAGTATATTGACTTGGTGCTACCGCTGCTGGACGGGGTAGCCCATGACGGCTATTATGTGAAAATGGCGGTGGCTTGGGCGCTGGCAACGGCGTTGGCCAAGCAGCCGGAAAAAACTTGGGACTATTTTCAGCACCATCATTTAGACGCTGATACTTGGAAGAAAACCATCCAAAAATGCTTAGAATCCCGCCGCATTCCAGAGGAACAAAAAGCCGCGCTGCGCCAAATGCGGAAAGCACTGTGAAGGGAAAAATGCGCAGGACAAACTCAAATCGCTGTAGCTATATTGGTTGAGCAGAAAACCAGAGTTTTCTTTGTATTGGCTACCCCCTAATAGAGCTACCAATACAGAAAACGCTGGCAGAAGCAGAAAAATCAGGTTGCAAATGTTTCACGTGAAACATTTTTGCACCAAATTGCGGATACCTATCCGAACCAGTATATCATAGAAAAGCGATGACTGGGCGTAGCGCCCCACCCATACATCATGAGCCATTACGCTGGCCTTTTTCGGATTTTTGCTACCCTTCGCCTATCCCTCCGTGTACCCGACTAGAAAAACGTCGGGCATCGGACACCGCTTTTTGTCTGTGCAGCTTTGCCGGACTAGCTGCGCTGTCCGTCACGCTTTGCACAAGCCGCGTCACAGTCCGCCCCAAGTCGGAATTTTGGCGAAGGTAGCAAAATAGAGATGAACAGAGCGAAAGAATGGACGGGACAAAGTAAAATCTCCGTAGTCCTATTGGTTTAGCAGAAAACCAGCATTTTAGCTGTATTTTGTACCCCCTAATAGAGCTACCAATACAGAAAACGCTGGCAGAAGCAGAAAAATCAGGTTGCAAATGTTTCACGTGAAACATTTTTGCACCAAATTGCGGACACCTATCCGAACCAGTATATCATAGAAAAGCGATGACTGGGCGTAGCGCCCCGCCCATACATCATGAGCTATTACGCTGGCCTTTTTCGCGCCTAGCCAGACACGAAAAATCCTGCGCTCAGGATAACAGCTACTGAAAATAACAGCACAGGGTACTCGCTACCCGTTTATGGATTTCATATTTCCGTTATCTATGGTCAAACACTGACCTAACGGTCAGCGGGCCGTTGAGGGTAAGGCCCTTACAATGTATCTACCGTGCAGAATACAAAAGGGAACAAACCACTCGCTACCGTTCTATGGTTTTTACATTCCCCGCTACCTTTGCCCAAATTCCGACTTGGGGCGGACAAATTGCAAGCTGTTCAACCGAGATGGACGTAGTCCAAATCGAGGTGAACTGCGCAGTCATTTGTCCGAAGCCACGGAGGAACGGGCGAAGGGTAGCAAAAAAATCGATGTGGTAGCAAAAGAAACGCAAAGTGTAGCAAAAAAATCCGATGTGGTAGCAAAAAAAATCAACAGACAAAAACAAAAGAATGGAGTGATAGAATGCTGGATATCATTTTGGCGGCGGTGTTTGTGTTTGCGGCGGTGACAGGGTTTCGGAAAGGCTTTCTCAAAAGCCTGATCGGACTATTCGGCAATCTGATTGCTTTGGCTTGCAGCTATACGCTGGCGGCGCCTGTGGCTGGCTGGCTCGATGGGCAGTTTGGCGTGGCGGAGCGGATGGCTGCGCCTATTCGGGAGCTATTGCCCATGCCGGATAATTTTTCTACCATGATTGCCAGCTTTCAGGGCATGGGGCAGCTATATACCTATCTGGATCAGTCCATTTTGCCCGATTCGATGAAGCAGAGCATTTTGTCGGCGGTGCAGGAGCAGGTCAATGCGGTGGGCGTGGGAGTTTACGCCACCATGGCCGATATGATTGCCACCACGGTGGCTTTGTCCATTTTGAAGGGCCTTGTGTTGATTGGGCTGTGGGCGTTGTTTTGTGTGCTGTTGTTTTTTGTGAGCCATGTGTTAGCCGGTGTGGTGCATCTGGTGCCGGTGGTGGGGCTGGTGGACCGGCTGGGCGGCATGCTGGTGTCGCTGCTTTTGGCGGCGTTGACTTTATTGCTGCTCTATAAGGGCATTAGCGTTCTGGGCTTGATGGAAGGCTCTGTCTTTGCCCAATCGCAGGTGCTGCATTTTTGCAGTGAATTTTTAAATCCTGATGTGGCGGTGCAGCAGCCAGTGTCGGGAACGATATAATTGTTATGTGAGCTTGTAGAAAAAGGAAAGAAACAGGGAGGAAGGTATCGTGCCTGATTATCGTGATTATGCGCCGTGGCTGGAGGCGCGATATGGACAGCGGGTTTATAAGGTGCCGCTGAATATTCCCGGCGGAACCTGCCCCAATCGGGATGGCACAGTGGGCACCGGCGGCTGTATCTTTTGCGAACCGTCGGGGTCCGGTTTTCAGTGTTTGCCGGACAGTATGAATATTCGGGAGCAATGGGCGGAAAACAAGGCTTTTTATGAGCGCCGCTTTCATGCCCATAAATTTATCAGCTATTTGCAAACCTACAGCAATACCTATATGCCGTTGGAGCAGTTTCAGCAGGTTGTGCTGGCCGCTACCGACGATGCAGATATCGTGGGCTTGGCCATTTCCACCCGCCCCGATTGCGTGAATGACGCTTATCTGGAATTTCTGGCCGCACTAAAAGAAAGCAGGAATTTGGATATTGATATTGAATTAGGATTACAGACGGTAAATTACCATAATCTGGTTGAAATCAATCGGGGACATACGCTGGCCGAATATTTGGACGCGGTACTGCGAATTAAACGGTACGGCTTAACAACCACAGCCCATGTCATTCTCAATTTGCCTGGCGATACCGAGCTGGATGTGATTGAGACAGCTAAAATTATTTCTGCGCTGGGCGTTGATTTTGTCAAGCTGCATTCGTTGTATGTGGTGGGCGGCACCGGGTGGGCCGCCGCTATGAAGCAGGAGAATTTACGATGATTTCGCTGCAGGCGTATGTGGAACGGGTGGTTACGTTTTTGGAGTATCTGAATCCGGAGATTGTCATCCAGAGGTTGGTAGGAAAGGGACCTCAGGATAATCTGTTGTTCTGTAATTGGGACACAAGCTGGTGGAAAATTAAAGATGCAATTGACGCAGAGTTTATCGCGCGAAATTCTAAGCAAGGAAGTAAGTTTGATTATCTGAATGGAAAAGCAATGAAAGGAAAGCTGCAAGGGTAATTTTTGTTTATGGGCGACTGCCTGTAAATATGGCCTTTGCCCTTCGCGGTTTCATAGCTGACCCGCCGTTAGTTTGGATACGGGGTGGTTTTATGATTCCATTTAGAAGCAAGAAGTATCAGCGGCAGCAGAAGCTGCAAAGCCAAACTGACATTGCCCAGGTGGCCAGCCAGTGGATTATGCGCCGCGACCAACTGCCAGAATACCGGTTTGCCATCGAGCTGATGAGCCAGGCGGATCGGGAGGAAATTTTCTGGCAGTATTTGGACGACCTGGACAGCTTTGCCCAGCGGGATTTGGCCCGGGCAACCTTTCAGGATTATTGGTTTAAGCTCATTGCCGATTACGGCGATTTGTCCGTCCGGCAGAAAGGGCAGGCTTTGGAAGCGTTGGGCTATATCCATCATCCCAATGTGGTCAATTTTTTGGTGCAGGAGATGCGCCGCGACAATGAAAGTCTGCGGTTGGCGGCGGCAGGCGCTTTGAAAAAGCAGGATCCGGTGCTGGTGATTGAGCCGATGCTGGACGCGCTGACCAAGCCGGAAAATTTTTTGGCTTCCCGCATTTATGATGTGCTGCAAGCGCTGGGGCCTAAGCTGGTGCCTGTGATTTTGCAGAAAATCAACGGCGCCGACGCCAACGGCAAGATGGTGATGGTGCAGTTGTTGGGTTCCTTTGGCGACAGCAGCGTCATTCCGGTGCTGACCGATTTGTTGAATACGGAAAATTATCTGCTGAAAAAATGACGGTAGAAGCCATTGGTCAAATTCAAGGGCAGGAGGTTGGCCCGATTTTGGTCGATTTATTGAAGGACGATAACTGGCAAATCCGCCTGCTGGCGGCGGAGGCCATTGGTCGGGGCCGGTATTATCAAGCCTGCCCTGCTTTGCGGGAGGCTTTTGTCAGGAGGAAGACGGTCTGGTAAAAGAAATCATGGAAGAGATTTTATGCGCTTTAGACGACAGCAACGAGACAATCACTTATTTATGGAATAGACGAAGGAGCAATCAAGATCATGGACGAAGTAGAACAGGTTATGGAGAATATGGATTTACAACCTGATCCCGAGGTGACCAGGTACTTCTTTGGACTGTTTTCCAAAGAAGCGTTGTGGAGCTATGCCGGTATTTGCGTGAAAATTGTAGTCGTTCTGATTATGATTTTGCTAATCCGGCATATTGCTTGTCATTTGATTGACAAGCTGTTCCGCAACCGCATTACCATCACGTTGAGCAAAAGCGATGCGGTGGCGTTAGAAGAAAAGCGGCTGCAGACCTTATCCAAGCTGTTTAAAAGTATTGTCAGCTACGTGCTTTATTTTATTGCCATCATCACTTGCCTGGATATGATAGGCTTTTCGGTGACTACCATCATTGCCGGCGCCGGCGTGGTCAGTTTGGCGGTAGCCTTTGGCGCGCAGAGCATTGTGCAGGATTTGATGAGCGGTATTTTTATTGTGCTGGAAAATCAATATGCAGTCGGCGAATATGTGCAGATTGACGCTGTGGCCGGCAAGGTAAAGGAAATCGGCATGAAAACGACAAAGGTGGAAACGGTGGACGGCCATTTGATGATTATTGCCAACGGCAGCATTGGCAAGGTGGTCAACTACAGTCGCGCCGCAGCGCGGCTATGTGGATGTGGGCATTGCCTATGAGGAGGATTTGGAGCGCGCCATTGCGGTGATGGAACAAGCCTGCGGTAAAATTGCCGAGCGCTACAAAGAAGATTTGGAAGAGCTGCCCAATGTGGTAGGCGCTGTGGCTTTGGCCGATTCGTCGGTGACGGTGCGGGCTACCTTTACTGCATGGCATTGGAAGCAACTGCCCATTGAACGGGACTTGCGCAAGGAAATCAAAGCTGCGCTGGATGCGGAGCAGGTAGAAATTGCGTATCCTAAAATTCAGTTGGTGCAATAAGCGGTAGCAAACAATACAGCCTTAGGTAACATGAAAAACGGAAACCGGACAAAATTTATTTTTAGAAGGAGCTGAAGAAAATGCCGATGAAATTATATGTGGGCGACGTTATTCAAACGCGCAAGAAGCATCCCTGCGGCGGCGACCAATGGGAAATTATGCGGGTGGGGATGGATTTTCGCATCCGCTGTACCACCTGCGACCATCAAGTGTGGATTCCCCGCGTAAAGCTGGAGAAATCCATCAAGAAGGTGCTGCTGTCCAAAGGAACGGAACCGTCAGAACCGCAGTTGTGATAGTTGTAGTTGCTATGAAAATTTTTGCCTGCTTCCATCGTTGACAGACAGGCCGTTTCAGTGTAAAATAAATGGGCAACTACGGCGAAGGAGAAGGCTATGACCAGCGAGGAACATCTTTTTTTTTTCTGGAAGAAGCAATCAAAGAAGCAGAAAAAAGCAGCCCAGTTAGGCGAAGTGCCCATTGGCGCTGTGGTGGTTTGCGATGGTCAGATTGTCGGGCGCGGGCATAATCTGCGGGAGCGGGACAACGATCCTACCGCCCATGCGGAAATCTGTGCGTTGCGCCAAGCGGGGCAGACGCTGGGCAGTTGGCGGTTGGCCAACTGTACCTTGTACGTGACCATGGAGCCTTGCCCGATGTGCTGCGGCGCGTTGATTAACAGTCGCGTGGATACCGTCGTATTTGGCGCCAGCGAGCCCAAATTTGGCTCGGCGGGCAGTCAGTTGAATTTGTTGCAGTTCCCCGGTTTTTTAACCACAATGTACACATTGTGGGGCCAATCGCACAAGAACGCTGCAGCCAAGCTCATGAAAGATTTTTCGCCCAACTGCGCCGTAAAAATAACAGTTGCATAACATGGATGTACCCAAGTGGTTGAAGGGTCCGCACTCGAAATGCGCAAATCT
>VOFC01000875.1_pt1 | contig 18756 bp, 39 predicted proteins | sample 5384161 | NCBI WGS metagenome assembly VOFC01 (sample SAMN12384722, study PRJNA508395) | human gut metagenome | isolation source: healthy gut B | host: Homo sapiens
ATCCAACACCTTCTGTACTTCGTACGGATAGACATCGTATCGTTCATCCGTATACACTTGTCTTGCAAAAAAAAACGGAATCCGATGATTTTCCAAAAACGAAAAAGTAGAATCTAAATCTTGATGTGGTTTTAATAGAAACGTCCCATCGTCTGTATCGATGAGACGTTCTCCATTCACAATCTGAAAAGATCGAATCTTATAAGGTGCCTTACTCATGATTACTTGGTACGATCAATTTAGAACCGACTGGCAAAGTATCCAAATCGTTGTATTCTGCTAAAAGCATCTCTACTAGTCTGATATTTGGAAATGACGTTCTCTAAAGTGTCAGACTCCCGCATGATGTAAACGTGATACTTGCAAAACGTGTCTGATGAGTCTGCTAGATTAGAAAAAATAGATGGTAAATCACTTGATTCACTTTTATCAGTTCCTAAATTCGTAACTTCTACCGGAATCGGCTGAGTAGGAAAAATGATATTTTCTTTTTCTGGCGTTGAATTACTAATCATTTCTTGGTTGGGAACAGCATCGGTTAAATCTTGATCAGTGAGTTCTAACAATTCTGTATTCTCTTCCATACTGGCAACTGGTTCTTGTAGTGGTGCTTCTCTGTCCTCTAAAGGTTTCTTTTCCTCTTCCTCTAGTTGCACATTATCTAATGGATCTTCTTTTCATCGGTTGTAATTCTTCCTCTTTTTTGCATCATCTTCGATACGCGAAAAGAAGTAGATATACTCTTCGACCTCTTCTGGCACTTGGACTTCTACTAGATTTTGTAATTTGACATCGATATGAACCAAAACACTCTGTGAAGTAGGAATCTCATAATAAAAATCATCAATATCAAACAGAACCTGACTAGCATCGTACTTCGGATCGATTGCAATCGTACAAGGTATGACCTCGTGAAATGATTCTTTTCTCCAATGTATCTTTTACTTGATACGTACCACTAATGGTAAAACTACCTTCTACAGTTTGCTCTTCTAACTGTAAATCGGATCCAATGAAATCGAAGTCACTTCCGTAATTTCATCTGGAAATGAAAGTTCTTTTCAAAGGAAACCTTTTTTTCCATATAATCCCTCTTTTCTAATAATGTATATGAGGGAAAAATAGAAAACATGAAAAAAGAATCATTCCTGATTCCTTTTGTTTAAAGACTCTGTACTGTTTCACTCTTTTTAATCCTTTTGCTGCTTGTACATTGTATGGAAACCTGTTCTTACTAGAAAGTATCGTTAACACGGCTTTTTAAATCACTCTTTAAAGTAGGAAGCAAATTACTCTCACAAAAACGAAATTAAATAAGAAATCGTGCCGAGATAAGATGGATCATCTTTCACAATATTACCTAGCAAAAGGTTTGTAAAATTATCAAAGTCCATCAAAGTTGCTGTAATTACTTCTTCATCGGATAATAACCCAACTTCCGGACAATGCTTTAAAACAAAACGTGATTTTAGAAAGTGTTCTTTTTAAACTCAACCGATGAAGAGTTTCATAAACTAAGAATTCGTATTTGTACTGCATCCAATCTTCTTCCTTCAAAGACTTCATCTGGTTCATCGAACGAATGAGGTCGTTTTCATATTCGCGAATCTCGTCATCTTGAAATTTACCTCGCATCTTTTTGCGATAAGAGAAGAAACACGGTCTAGTAATTCTGGATGAAGAAATAAAAATCCTGGTATGACTTCTTCTTCCACAACAGGCATCGTTTCACTTTCCATTGTCATCAAAAACGATTGATATGCCCATTTATCTTGATAAATCTGATAAAGTTGCTCTGCATCGCATAAAAGAAGCATCTTTTTCGCATACAAATACCGATAGAGAGCCATCACGTCATCTGCTTCTTCTGGAAACCGTTCTAAAATAACATCAACTAAAGAATCATTCGCCATATAAATCCTCTTTTCTTTCGCGCTTTGTCGTGTGATAAACTCGCTTTGCCAAACGATATTGACGACTACCCTCTTCCGTCTTGGGATAGAACTCTTTATGAGTAAAATGTCCTAACAAATCACGACAATACGATTGAAATACCTGCGCTACTTCCTGATTCTGGACCATTCTAGGATAATGAAATCCAATCTCATCTAAATGACTGACAAATGCCACCGTATAGATAAAGTCCGGATAGTTCGTACCATCGAAGATTTTCGTAGAATCAAAAGAACGGATGGATTCAAAGTTACAGTAATCGTTCCAAAAAAGTTCTTTGATATCTTCCTTTTGACAAAGAGAATAACGAGGAATACCACGATATCTCTTTTCTCTTCGCAAAGCCTCTTTTGCATTCTCTTGAAAGCGATTCTTTGGTCGCCACTGAAGAACCGTATTGCATCTCCTAATACAATCGTTTTCTAACTCCGTAATGGATGGTGACGAATACTTACCACGATAGCAAGCAATGAGATTGAACGCCTCTTCCCAAAACGCCTCATCTAAAAACATCCATTCGCCATCTTCCATTCCAAAGCGGGTATAATACAAAAGGATTCATATCGATTGGAATCGATTATGTAATTCTGAAAACACTCCGGACATGCATAAATCATTTTAGTTATAAAGTAGTTGGATAGTTCCCTCATCTTTCACGCGTCTCCTTTTTCCTTTGAACAATTCTTTATAAATATCCTGATACTGACGACCAAAACAAACTTGGTATCTTTTCGTATCTCATCAGGAATCTCCTCTAAATCTTTCTCGTTCAAACGTGGAATAAAAAATCTTTCTGACGCCACCACGATGTGCTCCAATCGATTTTTCTTTCAATCCTCCAATTGGCAAAACTTTTTCCTTGTAACGTCATCTCTCCTGTCATCGCAACACTAGGACTTACCTTCGTCTTCGTAAACAAAAAAGTAAGGCCGTCGTTAACGTGACACCTGCAGAAGGTCCATCTTTTGGGACAGCCCCTTCTGGAACGTGAAGATGAATTGAACTCGTTTCAAATACTTCTGAATCAATGTGGAATTCTTCGGCATGTGCCTTGATGTAAGACAACGATATCATAGCAGATTCTTTCATGACTTCCCCTAGTTTTCCAGTTAAAATCAGTTCCCCTTTTCCTTTGAACGAAGTTGCTTCAATCGGTAATAAGTCGCCACCAAAAAAGACGTATAAAAGCAAGTCCGTTTACGACACCGATTCGACCAGTATTCATATCGGAATCATTATATAGATACTTCACTTTTCCTAAGTAAGTTTCGATATCGTCTTCCTCTACAACACGAGCTTCCGTTTTCTTGTTCAACAACCGGTCCATGACAATTTTTCGTAAAATGCTAGCAATCACTCTCTCTAAATCACGAACTCCTGCCTCTTTGGTATAATTTCTCACTATCTTTAAAAAGTGCTGCATCTGTAAATGTAACTTCTTCTTCACTGAGACCATGTTCTTTTAACTCTTTCAAAATTAAATGTGTCTTGGCAATGGCAACTTTCTCAAACTCCGTATAAGAAGATAACTCTACGACTTCTAACCGATCCTGAAGCTCGGTTGGAATCTGATCCAAATAGTTAGCAGTCGTAATGAACATTACTTTCGATAAATCGTATTCTTCATCTAAGTAATGGTCCATAAATTTATTGTTCTGCTCTGGATCTGAAAACCTCTAACAAACTACTAGCTGGATCACCGTGATTACTCTTAGACATCTTGTCGATTTCATCGATTAAGAAAACCGGATTCACCGTACCTGCCTTCTTCATTCCTTGAATGATAAGACCTGGTAATGCTCCAACATAAGTCCTACGATGTCCGACAATTTCTGCTTCATCGTTTACACCACCGACACTGATTTTGGTAAATGTCCGTCCTAAACTTTTTAGCAATTGCCATCGCAAGAGACGTTTTACCGACACCAGGAGGCCCAACCAAACAAAGAATTGGACTTCTCAAATTGTTCGTATTCTGCTTGACTGCTAGATATTCAAGATACGAGTTTTGACACTCTCTAAGGCATAATGAGACGCATCCAAACTCTTCTTGACTTCACTAATATCGGAAACATCTTTCGTCTCTTTCGTCCAAGGAATTGCCAAAAACCAATCCAAATAACTTTTAATCATCGATAACTCTGGACTAGCAGAAGGTGTCTGTTCGTATTTACTGACCTCGCGTAACAAATTCTCACGAATTTTATCACTACATCCCAATTTGTTAATTTTTTCCCGTAGATCATCGATTTCTTGATCTTTATCGTATCCTTCACCAAGTTCATCTTTAATTAATTTAATTTTTTTTCTTTTAAAATAAATTCTTTTTGATTCTTATCTAACTCGTGTGATAAACGACTTTCAATCTTTCGTTCCAATTCGCTAATTTGCATATCTTTGTCCATATCTTCTAAAAGCATCATGGCACGTGCAGTCGCGTCCATCTCAATTAAATAAGCATACTTACGATCGATCTAACGGCATTGCCATCGAAATCAAATCGGTAAGTTCGGATAAATCGTGAATCTCATTCAAAGAAGATATCAAACTGTTACTCATGTAAGAGACATCATCGATATATTGAGTAAGTGCATTCTTTAAACTTCTGATATATGCTTCTTCTTCCAAAGCAGAAATTTCTCTTTTAGAAGATACTTTTAAAACACACTCGATTAAGTCATCTTCTTTGGTATAAGATAATACTTCACCACGATCCAATCACATCAAAGCAACCCGAGTTTTCCGTTCGGCATATCCATGTGCATTTTAACTTCTGCAATCACACCAATTTTTGGTAACTCAGATACGTCTGGATCCACTTCTAACTCGTCTTTTGGGACGACAACCAATATTTGATTTTTTTATAATACGCTTCACTAAGCGATAACAACTGTTTTTTGAGGTAAAGGTGTCAAATTCCATGCGTACTTCACTATGCGGAAATACAACAACATCACGGATGACAAGTACCGGCAAGTTTGTTTTTAACATAAAAAGACTCCTCCTAAAATCATCAAATCTTATTATAACGGGATATTCTGAAAAAGCAAAGAAAAAGATACATTTTTCAAAATGTACCTCGTCTAATTATGACAATTTTGTGATGACGGCATATCCGTTTCCGCTATTGCCAATCATCGTTCCATCACCAGTATAATCAGGCATCGACTGATCCCCACTAATAATCTGAACATCAGTAACACCAGAAGCAGTATAACTAGAGCCACCGCCGCCTCCGGCATGACTTCTTGCAGAACCACCACCACCGTAGTAGCCACCGCCGCCTCCGGCACCGCCGTAGCCACCAGAATAAAGACTCATATCTCCGCCTCTTCCGAACGTTCCACATCCAACTGTTGTGGAATTAGTACAGCCCGCTGCAGACTGTGTTCCACCAGCACCACAAAAATCATTATAATCATCATTGTAAGTGTCGTATCCGTTTCCGCCAGTCGTGCCACCACCGACACCGCCGATACCTTCGACACCAGTGCCACCGCCACCACCAGCAACGATTAAAATAGAAGATTGTTGGGTACGTAAAGTTTCTAAAGTACCAGTTGCAGTTGCAATATGTGTTGCACCTCCGCCACCGGCACCAGATTGACTTCCCTCTACTCCAGTAGATTCACCACCATTGCCACCGCCGTTATAACCACCGTTATAACTATTTCCAGCACTTCCTACGACAACATAAATTGTAGAGTTATATGTCAAAGTAAGTTTAGCAGTTGCATATCCGCCATTTCCGGCCGTACCACCAAGACTTCCTCCAGAAGCACCCCATACTTCTAATTGATACGTTCCTGTCTCTGGAACTGTAAATGCCTCAGGTGTACCAGAATACGTAAACGTCCACCGACTTTTAGAAGCAGAATTTAATTCATCTTTAATGGCATCGACAATCGTCGTATTGTTCTTTCGAATTCCTGAATCGATTGCTAAAATTAAAATTAAGGTTAAAACTGCTAAAGACCCGACACTATAAATGATAATAGAAATCGCAAATCCTTTATTGTTTAGTTTCATAGCTCCACCGCCTTATTCTAAACATAATTATAGCAAAAAAAAAAAAAAAGAAAATGCAACTTATGCATTTTTCTCTTTTAACAAATCAATTGTCTTACGAATTTGCATATCGTATTTAATCATTTCGATACCACCGAATGCTTTTAAGAAAGCATCTTTTTCCATTTGATACTTCTTAGCAAGGTCTTCAGCTTCAGCAGAAGCATCTTCATCACTAATTTCAATATGTTCTAGTTCAGCAATATGCTCTAACATCAAACGATATAGAACGTGTTCTTTTGCTTCGCCTTCCATTTGATGACGAAGGTCTCCTTCTGTCATCTTTGTAAATTGATAGTAAGTTTCGATGGAAATTCCTTGCATCTTAAGTTGTTCAGCAAATCTTCCAACCATGTTATCTAACTCTTCACTGATCATTTCATCTGGAATATCGACTGTTACATTTTCAGCAACTGCTTTTTAAGATATCATCGACATACTTGTTTTCTGCATCTTCCATCTTATGAGCTTCGATATTCTTCTTGATTTCTTCTTCTAAACTTTCCTTAGAGTCGACTCCTGGCATAGCCAAATCTTCAAAGAAATCTTTATCTAATTTTCTCTTTTTCTTTGGCTTTTACTTCGTGAACTTTAACTTTGAATGTTACTTCTTTTCCTTTTTAAATCATCATGTGGATAATCTTCTGGGAACGTAACTTGAATATCTTTTCTTCTTCGCTCTTCATTCCGATTAATTGTTCTTCAAATCCAGGAATAAATGTATTGCTTCCGATTTGTAAAGAGTAATTTTCTCCCTTTCCACCTTCGAATGCAACACCATCTTTAAATCCTTCAAAATCGATAACGGCAACATCACCATCTGCAACTGGACCATCTTTACAACCATTTCAGAATAACGATCTAATGTTGCATCAACTGCTTCTTGGATTTCTTTCTTCGTAACTTCCGTACTTTGTTTCTTAACTTTTTAATCCAGTGTATTTACTAATTTGTACTTCTGGTTTTGCAATCAAAGAGAATGTGAACGTTACACCATTTTTCGTTAATTTCTTTCAAATCTACTTTTTGGTTGTACGACAGGTTCAACTTTAGATTGTTCCAATGCTTTTAAGAATGCATCTTGTAAAACAAGGTCAGCTGCGTCTAAAAAATAAAGATTCTTTTCCAAATTTCTTTTTCATAAATATCTCTTGGTACATGACCTTTACGGAAGCCATCGACTTTCACTTCTTTTTGTTTCTTTTTCGAATGTCTTATCCAAAGCTTCTTGCCATTCTTCACCCTTAATTTCAATATCTACTAAAACAGGAGATGTCTTTTTCTTTTCAGCACCTGTTTCTTTTTTTGTTACCTTTTTCTTTGTTTCTTTCTTTTCTGCCATAATAGCACCTCCAACACTTTCTTATTATATCTTAAATCCATTTAGAAAACAAGCAAAAGAAAAGATATGTTTCCATATCTGCTTCTTTATTTGATAGATGTAATTTTTACTTGGTAAGATCCATTTGGACTTTCTACTGTAACGATGTCTCCTACCTTCTTGCTAATCAAAGCTTTGGCAATTGGAGATTCATTGGAAATTTTAAATGCAAATGGATCTGCTTCTTGACTTCCAACGATGGTATACTCGTCTTCTTCATCTTCGTCATCTAAATACTCGATAGCGACAGTAGACCCGATACCAACTTTATCCTTAGAAGCTTCCTTGATGATTTCAGCATTTTCAAGCATTACTTCCACTTGTTTGATTCTACCTTCGATTTCTGCTTGTTCAGCACGTGCAGCATCGTAATCGGCATTTTCTGACAAATCTCCTAGTGCTCTCGCTTCCTTAATTGCATTTATGTTCGCTGGACGTTTGACATTGATCAAATCATCTAGTTCCTTCTTTAAATTTTCATAGCCTTGCTCAGTAAGATAAACCTTTTTTTATCACTCATGATGGGCCCCTCCTTCATAAATCTTTTAACATTATACTACAAAACAATAAAAATGTCAATCATTTTCTGTTGACACTGATAGAAATAGAATATGCCAATAACGAAAAAAGATGACTATTTTCGCTTGTTATAACAAGCAATTAAATAATCATCTGTCATACCACTTAAAAAAGTCGATTACCATCCTTTTGGCAGAAGTACTTTCTAAATACTTAGCATCTTTTCCACGTAAGAACGATGTATAAATTTCACTGCTTTCGTTTTTCGTTTCCAAATCGTTCAAGTACACCTTGTACAAATAGTTGAACTCAATTGTCAAAATCTCAATTTGTTCTTTGGTATTGGCCTTATCATAAATATGTTGATAATTGAATTTTTTAAGTCGACAATGGCCCGAAATACTTCTGGACTCATCGAGATGTAAGGTTTTCCCAAACTGTGATCGATGATATCCAAAATAATCGTATTGACAATAGAAGAATTCGTATTACCTAAAACATCCGTAATCGATTGCGGAATTTCTTCTTTCTTTAAAACGCCTAAACGAACGGCATCTTCGATATCGCGTCCTAAGTATCCAATCAAATCACTGATACGAACGACACATCCTTCCAACGTCATCGGACGCAACTTGGTAAGCATCGCCGGATCCTTATAACACTGCTCATATTCTTTCAAAAACGACTCTTTCGTCTTTGCAACAGGTTCGTATTTCGATGAGACAAATTCACCGTTATGACAAAGAATGCCATCTAGTACTTGTAATGTCAGATTGTTTCCTTTCCCATTTCTTTCTAAATCCATATAGACACGAACACCTTGTACGTTATGAGCAAATACTTCTCCTAACTCGCGCATCGATATTTCGTTTAAAATGTGTTCTCCTGTATGGCCGATTGGGTATGTCCAATATCGTGTCCCAAAGCGATTGCTTCCGTTAAATCCTCATTCAAATTGAGTGCCCGTGCAATCGTTCTAGCAATCTTGGAAACCAATTGCACATGAATCATTCGTTTGCTGATATGGTCGTTGGACGCAAACGAAAATACCTGTGTCTTATCACTATATCGCGTATAAGATAGAGAATAGATAATACGGTCGATATCGTGATAAAACTGCGGTCTAATCTCCGTATCCGAAAACGATTCTTCTTGAAACCGAATGGCATCTTCGTTTTCGTAGCATACAAACTTAAATACGATTCTTTATTTAAAAAGTTGGCGCGCACATGCTTTAATTTTTTCGAATCCACGTAACTCCCCTCTTTCCGCTTGAATTTGTTGACATAATTTTTGGATTGCTTCTTTGTTTCCCTCTAAATACGCAATCGCTTGTTGTTCACTCACTAAATGTTTTGAAGAAATATCCGCTTGTAAAATAAATTTCATTCCTTCTTTTATGGGTTTAATTTGTTTTTAAAGCAGGAACTAAACAATCTGTTGATAATTCATAAAAATGTTGTTTTTCCTCTTTCACAATAATCGAATCGATGAAGGTCACCACATTTCCAGCATCTTTCCGATAATAACCAACTTGATACAAATTCATACTTCTCTACCTCCTTTTTTATTCCTTTGAAACAGGAACTCGCATCATGGAACTTTCTAAAATCTCCTCCTCGATTGGTAAATATAAGATTTGTTCAGGATGATTAGCAATTTCTACCGAATTTCCATCTTCATCCAAAATCTCTTTTATAGTATACGAAACTACGTTTCCATTGGGCATGATAAATTCCACAGAATCGGAAACTTTAAAGTAATTTCGTTGTGATATTTTCACTTGTTTTTTTTTCTACGTCATACCCTAAGACATATGCTAGATAATCTTGATTGGAAGCCTCTTGTCTTCCCGTATAGTACTGATCACTCATATCCGCTTCATGAAAATAATAATGAGTACTCGTAGCTCGGTTTGCTACTCTAGATAACGTTTTCTCCATCTCTTCCATCAAATCATCCGTCAAACGATTCTCATAATAAGCATCAATCAACTTCCGGTAGCACCCGATTACCGTAGCAAGATAGTAAGGCGAACGCATTCTCCCTTCTACCTTTAGACTTTTTACGCCGGCTTTGATCAGTTCTTGAACGTGATGAGACATGTTTAAATCTTTGGTAGCCATCGTAAACTTTTGGTCGTGATGATCGATATCGAATGCAAAAGCGACAAATTTGTGCACATCCGCCACGATTGGAATCACGGTTCGTCAAATAGTTAGATAACACACAACGTCCACTGTAGAACGTGCACATCGCTCCGTGAATGAACACTTCCAAATCAACTGGACATGCGGCATGAATTTCGGCAATTTCCGATACTGATAATTCACGCGCTAATACGACCCGTTTAACACCTTGATCAGCAAAGAACTGAACACTCTTTAAGTTCGTCGTCGATTCTTGTGTTGAAACGTGCACTTCCACTGATGGATAGTGCTCTACTAAATAGGATATGAGCATGACGTCACTTACGATAAACGCATCGATGCCCGCGTCGACAACTTGGGCAATATAATCATAAACACCATCTAAATCTTCGTTATGAAAGACGATGTTCAAAGTCAAATATACTTTTTTCCCTAACTTATGAGCAAATTCACAACCTTCTTTAATCTCATCGATTGAAAAATTCGTTGCATTCGCCCGCAAACTGTACTCTTGTCCACCGATATAGACGGCATCGGCTCCGTACAACAATGTAATTTTTAAACGTTCCAAATCACCTGCTGGTGATAATAATTCTACTCTATCCATTTTTCTTCACCTTGTATATTGTCTTTTTATAAAAGAAACCAGTATAAGATCCAATCAGAGAATTCATTCGAGAAACAGCATTCTCTTTATCTTCTTTCCCAGCAATGATATTTTGAAACGTTTCGATAACTTCCCTCATCAAGGGTTCATCCCCATCTTCATAGACGAGTCCATAAGAAAAGTTTGCATCCTTAAGAGCAAATAACGGTTCGGTACCATTTAAGAAACGATGATAGAAAAATGTCGTTCCGGTCGAATCTTCTCGTAAAAGATACGGATCATGACCAACACTTTCCTGAATCTCATACGGTCTTTCTTCTTTTTCTTCTTGAATCGATGCAAAGTAATTCGACAACAACTTCCGTTTTGAATGTGCAATAATGGGATATCCAAAAATAGTTGCCATCAACTTCATATCGGTATGTTTTTTTATTTCTAACATCTCTTCTAGAGTAATTTCAGAAGAAAGAAGTGCGTAGGATACTCCCTCACGGAAGTAATAATTACATGTTTGATAATTTGTGACAAGGTGAGTTTGATTCCAAACGATTGGTATCTTCAAATGAAGTTCTTGAGCCAATCTTAAAATTGCCAAATCGTAAAGAAAATTCCGGCAATCGGTAACGAATCCAATTCCTTTAAAATAGATTCTACGACTGGCAGTTCGTGATTAAACAAGTTTTTATTAAACGACAAAAAATCTCTTCCTCTGGATACTTTTCACAAAAGATCTCGAATTTCATCCACAGAAAGCGATGTTTTAAAATTCGTTGAAAAATCTTGAATGCCTACCAAAAACGAATGGACACCCAAGTCGCGAAAACGATTAAATTCTAAATTGTTTGGAACTACTAATAACTTCATATGAACACCCGAGTACATTATATCATAATTTTTTTTATTTGCAAAGAAAAAAGAAGAGGTTATCTTCTTTCGGTTACAGCGATGCCATCCCCTACTTCGTGGATGACTGTCTTGTATTTTAAATTCGTTTGTAAATAAGAAATGTATTCTTTAATCTTGCGAACAAGACCTCGTACATTCTTACTTTGAATTTCATTTTCATCTTTGTTGACAAGTCCGTGAAAGCCCATATTATCTGTAATAATAAAGCCTTTTGGAGCAAGATTTTTTTCGTACCGTTCAAAAAACTTAATGTTTTGTCCCTTGGCAGCATCGATAAAAATCAAGTCGAACTCGCCTTCAATTTCTGCTTCCAAAGCATCTTTAAATATCAAAGTGATACGGTCTTCTAAACCGAACAATTTGACATTCTTGACAGCTTCAAATATCGTTCGCTATCACGTTCGATAGAAGTGATTTTAACATTAGGATCAGAAAGCGCCATCATGATAGCAGAATATCCAATGGCCGTACCAAGTTCCAAAAACGGAACGAATACGATGTTCTTTTGATGAAATTTGTAATGAAGTCTGCTGTCTCATCTACCATAATTGGAACATCTTTCATAGCAGCATACTGTTTTAACTTTTTGACTTCTTCAATTGTATTAAATGCTTCCTCTTTCAAAATAATCACCCTTTCTCATTCATAGAAAAGACTTATCGTCCTTGATTGATATCTTGTAATTCTAATTTTTTAGCCTCAAAATCTTGACTATTGTCGAAGAAAAACGTCTGTGCTAATTGAATGTTAGCAATAAAATACAAATAATCGGTTTCAGTCGGATGAATGGCAGCTTCGATACTAGATTTGGATACCGTACAGATTGGTCCAACTGGCAATTTTCCATTCATACTACCATCGATTAATCGCGTATTGTATGGACTTTGCGTCTGGTATTGTGCCGCAGTAAGTGCCTGTGTGGCATCGTCAATCCGCAAAAGCATATCGAGTCGTAACATCACTTCCCAAACTCATGTTAGAATCGATGCGATTGATAAATACACTGACGATATCAGCACGATCGTTACCGATTCCCTCTTTTTCTGCCATACTAGCAAGAGTTAATAACTCATGAACAGAAAAACGACTTGCTTCGATATCAGAACGATACGGTTCTAACACTTGTTCCATCTCATCCAACATCGTTGCAAATATCGTCTCAATAGAAACATCTTTTTTGAAGCGAAGTTATAAGTGTCCGGGAATAAATATCCTTCTAACGAATAATAAATTTCAGGATTTTTAATAGCATCTGTTAAAAACCAATACTCTTCAATTAAAGAATCCAAATACGTTTCATCTTCTAATAAAGCGAAAACTTCATCTTCCGTATGATTTGTATTGCTTGCAATCAAACGAGCAACCTCACGCATCGTAATTCCTTCTCGAAACTGAATTTGAATCTCATTTGGATTATAATTATTACCCGCTGTAAGTGTATCGACAATCGTCTCTACATTCATACTAGGACTTAACGTATAAACACCTGCTTTTTTAAATCATTTACCTGAAATATTTTTAAATAAATAAGAAAAAAATGTTTTGCTACGAATCAGTCCTTCCTGCTCTAGTTGCTCTGCAATTTGAGAAGAAGAAGAACCGGAAGCAATCGTTACTTCCTTTGTCTCTTCGCTAGAAGAAACAGCAGAAATATTATAGTTGTATACGGTACATGCGCAAATAATAGCCGTAGCCACTAAAATTAACGCATAACATAATTGTGCTTAATTTTTTCATACTTACCTCCTTAGCAGAAACTTATTGATTCGTAGAACCTTCTTCTGAAGAAGCATCTTGCTTATTGCGAACTTCTTCTTGTAAAGTTTCTAAAATCGTTTCAATTACTTTCCACTCTTTTTCAGTTGTAATCGGTTCTAATTTTGTATTTTCATCATTTGGATCAAAGATAGAAGCAAATACTTGAATGTTTCCCTCTTGGTCTCTTGAGTTATCTGTATAGACAATGTAGCTTTTCTTCGTTTCATCACTATCGAATGTAAATAGGACGTTACAAGTAACTTCAGTCCCATCATTCGTAATTAATTTAAATGTATTTTTATCCATATTATATTCTTCCTTTCTGATCTAAATAACTTTGTAAAATAATGGTAGCAGCAACCCCTGTCTACTACTTGACGACGTTTTTTGCGCGAGGTGTCATTTTGAAGTAAAACATGTTGAGCCTGTACAGTCGTAAGGCGTTCATCGATCAAATGAACCGGTAAGCCAAGATGACTTTCTAATTCATGCTGAAACCAGATACTGAGATTTCCTTTTTCGCCAATCGTGTTGTTCATGTTTTTAGGAAGACCCAGTACAATCTCATCCACTTTTTTTTTCTTTGACAATTTCTTGAATTTTTGGAATCAAAGACGAGTATTCTTCATTATGGCGAATCACCCCATAATTGCTAGCAATCGTTCCTGTTACATCAGAAACAGCAACTCCTAACGTACGGCTTCCTAAATCGAGTCCTAAATAACGCACTACTTGATGTACTCCTTTAAAAGCAACGCAACAATCGTACTACATCCAGTTTTGTTATCTTTTTTCTAGCATCTTGATACGACGAAATAAACCCAGGATCCCCCACTGATTAAGTATCCAACAATTTGATTCGTCGGATTGTATCCTTTTCTCTTAAGGAATCCCAAACTTCACGTAATGTATTTTTACTTTGTATGTGCCAAATCATCCAAAGAAAACGCTTTGGTTTTCTCTAACTCCATATGATCACCATCCAATACATAACAATATCATAGCATAATTTGAGCATCCTTTTCAAGCTGACGGAACAGAAAAAAACTTGGTTTTCCAAGTTTTTTATCGATAATTTCTAAACTAACTTTTAAAGTTACATGCCGCCAAAATACTTTCTCGATTAAATCCAACTGTTTCAATGATAGAATTACTACTTTCTGGATTCTTCTCTTCCAATCTGCTCATACCAGTTCGCAACCCGATCGATAAGATTTTTTCCAAAACCATTTGCATAGACCAATATAATAAATTCCTGTTATCGGTTAAATACATGTACTGTTACAAATACACTCGCACTGCGACCAACACAATCATCCAAGAAATTATTTAACTTCCAAACAGATATGATGTCACTACAGGTACTGCAACCAAAGCAATCACGCCTAAAATGACAACGACCGCTATTAGTTCAATTAATGTAAACCCTTTTCTATTACTTTTTTCATAGAAACACCAGCTTTTAATCTTCTTCAGGTAGAATGATTCCAGTTTCATCCTCTTTTTGTTCAATAACCGTTACTTCTGGTAACGTCAAATCTGTAACAGCATTAAAATCACTAAATACATATTCAAAATTGACACCATCTAGTTGAAACGTCAACGAAGATAAATATTCACCGTTACTATTAACTGTAATTACAACATCATCCGTAATGGATTCAAAATCGATATCGGCAATTTCTTTAACAATGTCCAAATAAGTGAACATATAATTATATGCTTGCAAATTAGAATAACGTACTCGACAGTATCATCATCCACAACATTCTTTGCACTATTTTGATCAAGTACCGTATAAATAGCTTTTTAAGTCATAAATTCCTTCAAAATGATCCATCGTATTTCCAATTTCACTCAAATAATATAAATCTAAATTCTCATAATCTACAAAATATCTGCTAAGTAGTGACTCATCTGGTGTCGTTTTCTGCTCTGTAATCTCTTGATAAGAATCATCGATATTACTAGTAAAAACCAAAGAACTATCATCTTTAGAAATCGTAAACTGAATTTTATAGTTCGTTGCATTTACCGTATTGTTATAAATATCTTCAAACAATACATCTTGCCCAGTACCGCCTCCATTATTCTCTTTCTTACCATCTAAAACAAATATCAGAACAAGGGCCAAAATAATGACCAAAACTCCTGCCAATCCTATCCACAAAAAATAGTTTGTTTTTTACGTACTACTGATTTCTGATTCATATATAACACTCTCCCCACTCTACTTTTCTACTATAAAATAAATCAGAAAAGAAATCAACTCAAGAAAATAGAATATGGATTTTTTCAAAACAAAAAACACATACAAATATTCATATATCGATATTGTATGTGTTTATATATTTTATTGTTGAACCATAAACGGATTGTACATAGAACGATTTCCAGCCGCATCCTCAACGACAACCCCTAAATAGCCAAACGGAACATATCCAATATAACTCGTCATTTCAATACCAGAATCTAACAAATATTGACCAATGCAATCATCAACAGAGAAAGTAGATGTTGGTGCCAAACAAACGTAGTATTTTAACTGTAAAGCATCCGTTATGTTATCTGTTGCCGGAGTCCAATAATGATTGATAATATCACCAATCTGTGAGTAAGAGATTTGACCATCTGAAATCGTTGGTGCAACCGTATCAATCATCGATTCATAGAACGTCTCTAGTACTTCAGAAGAGCCAGATAAGATGCGAGCTTCAATCGTACAATTAGATGTAATGTCAAAGGATGTAGAAGTAGAAACTGTATTCCAAGTATTACCATCAATACGATATTGATAAGTTGCTCCATTAACTTCTGGATAAGTAATCGTTACAGTTTTTTAGAAGCCCAACCTGTTATATTGGTTGTAATAACAGGCTTGGTAACTTCTTGTAAAGTTACTGTTAAAATATCGGAAGTGTAAAGATCCTCCACCCAAACGGTCGACAACACGAACCTGGAATGGCAAACTAGTATTGATAGATAGATTACTGCAAGTATAACTAGAATCTGTAGTATCAGCACCCCAAGTATAACCACATGAATAATAGTATTCCTGTACTCTCGAAGGATCGGATACACTAGCATTTAAAGTTACACTAGAAGCGGTTTGTGATGCAACATTAAGAGAAACAGATAGTGGATCAACATTTTTCATCAGGAGTTGCGATTGGAGGCGTTGGCGTTACTGGTGTTTCGCTATCTGAATCATCTGGTGATGTAACATCATTTTCTATAATATTATCGATAGTAACGGTTACTAATTCGCTACTTCAATCAGTTGCAACAAAAACGTACCTTCCATTAATATTACTTGTACATGTCTTGCTAATGCTCATCATATCTCCTGATAAAACCCAACCAGAGAGTCCTAACAACTGCTTAGATGATGTGATAGTAACTGTCACAGATTCTACTGAATCAATTAAATTAGAATACGATACATCTAATGTCAACTCTGTATTAGATGCATCCAAGCTTTCTTGATTTTCAAAAATTGAAACAGTTCTAATTGCTTGTCCTTCGTTTCCTGCATCATCAACAATACTGTATTCAATGATATAAACCCCAACAGTAGCAGTCGAAATCTGATCAACTGGTTCCTGTTTTTCACCATTTACATGATAATTATTTGTTTGAACTTGATCTACCGTAAGGAATCGTCAACGTTATCTGTAACAACTGCTACACCTGGATCTGTAAAATTCACTACCCTTTAATAACTTTACTTGATAATCCCCATTTAACATAATAACTGGAGCAGTCTTATCTTCTAAGTTAGCCTCTGAAGTATTAATCTTACGGAAATAGAAATTTCCTTTAAAAGAAGCACTCGAAGTATCTACATTCGTTTCATCTGTAATCCAAAAAGATATTTCTAGTTCATCCGTATCAGAAGAAGCAATTTCTTGTTTTGTAAGAAGTAAATACGTACTACTCAATGTATCTAAAGTAACAGGTCGCAGTACAAATTCACCATTTTTTTAAAATTGCCACTTTAATATCCGAACGACTAATACCATTCATTTCTACATCCGTCAAAGTCAAACGATAATAAGCTGTATCATCACTAACATTTTTAATTCGAATGGTATTGAACTGTTTCAATCCATCTTCGTCATTTAATTTATCTCTGCTTTTCAAAGAAAATGATTGATTACCGGTAATTTCAAAAGTATCGTCTATCAATTGCGATTTAGGTGCAAAAAGTAAAAAAGCCAGCAATAACTAAAACAATCCCCACAATCAGTAACAGGAGTGCTAATAATTTTATATTAAATTTACTCTTTTTCATTGCTATTATCCTCCTTAATTACTCATATAAATATTTTTAACAACAGAACACATATTGGTTCCTTGATCAGAAGATGTATATAGTTGGAAACTTGTATTGCCATTTGTATTCCAATTAAACCATTGTGTTGCTTTATCATTTTGTGTACTCATGCTTGTACTAGCAACTGGTTTGACCTCTAATCGAACATATCTACCAGCCTGAGCTGAATATCCAATCCATTCGACATTAATTTTGTTGAATCGATCAACTCCTGAAATATTTCCAATGTTTTGATAAGATATTTCATCTTCGTTATGATGCTCATTCGTTCCAGCCCATTGTTTCCTGAACTTACAAATCCGCTGATGTTATATTGTTGAGCGCCTTGATTAACAACAACCCATTGACGTGTGACACTCCAACCAGCTGATAAGTTTTGATTCGATGAGAATGTTTGTCTAGAACTAGCGCCATATCCGCTCCAAGTTGTAAACGATGTATTCGCGTGCGCCTCCATCACGATTTCTAGAAATCGCACCCGCTAGAGTAAAGGTTGGATTAGTAGCTGCACCATTCGTATTGTAGTATGCTGTACCAGATTGTGTTCCTGGTGTACTATTTCCTCCATTCGCATTGTAACTAACTGTTATTGTCTTGGTATAAACAGCATAGAAAGTCGTACTATTGGATAGAGAAACAGATTGTCCAGCAGTATAGTTTCTAGAAGTCGCGGACGTATCCGTACGATATCCAGAGAATGAATAGCCGGAAACAGAACCATAACTAGTTGGCAATGTTACATTTCCTGAAACTGTATTGTTGTAAACCGTCACACTTGCCGTTTTAACAGTACTACGATTCGAACCAGAATATACAGTCGCTGTAATTGTCTTTTTAAAGATTGCATAAAGTGTTGCATTATTAGATGGCATCGTGTAACTACTTAATCCCGTTGTAGCATTTCTATCAGTGTTCCATCCACGAACGTATATCCACTTTTCGAAGCTGTAACAGATAAATCAGCATTAGACCCAAAGCTTACAGAAGCACTGGTTCTAGTAGCACTAGAACCTCCATTGGCAGAATAGTTATAAGTTAATGTATAACTATTGACATTCCAATGAGCATAAATCGTATG
>VOFC01004935.1_pt1 | contig 18755 bp, 31 predicted proteins | sample 5384161 | NCBI WGS metagenome assembly VOFC01 (sample SAMN12384722, study PRJNA508395) | human gut metagenome | isolation source: healthy gut B | host: Homo sapiens
TCAATTGTACTTCGTTCAGATTACATGTGCTGTTCTGAAACAGATGATTTCAAGGATAATTCTTCTTTTTTCATTGTTTTCTCAAATTGAATATATGATTGGTGTCAGGAAAAAATAATATGCGGATCGGGCAAATATATTTCCGGCAGAAGTGCATGTGAATCTTATTCAAAGTGCTGCGGCTGATATACATCTCATCTTCCCAGATCCATATAGATTGGTGGAGTATCAGAAGGCAAAGCCGGAAGCAATATGTCTTACACTCATCTCTTGACAGGAAAGAGTTTGGCAATTGACAGAATTTCGTACTGTTCATCGTCAGTTTCCAAGAGGGTAACCAGAACTTTCTTTTAAGAAATGGAAATTTGAACTCAGTACTCTGTCAAATGATAGAGGATTGACTCCGTGACCATCATTTCGGCTCTTATGGTTCTCTTTGGACCGTGAAGATGTCGGCAGTTCTGTTGCGAATTAACATACCTATTTTCTGTTGTATAGTGAATTAGTTTCAACTGTCTTAAGACAAAATGAAGTCAGTTTCATATTCCTCCTCTTATAAAGATAAAATTATATAACTTATCATATTATCAGGAACAAGTGAAGATGTCAAGTGTTGGTAAAATATAAAACGAAGAAAATTTTTTCTTTGAAGAGGAAAAAAAAACTTGACGATATAGACGAAGACTAAAATGAAGTCACAAAGTTAAGAAAGTTCAGAGGAGGGACACAGACTATGAAATGTGAAAACAGAAAACAGGTATTAGATGCAATCTTGAGGCGGTTGAGCAGGGACTGATCAAAGGAACGTCAGGAAATGTCGCACTTCGTGATGATGTAGATGATGTAACAATTTACCAAGTGGATATCCCATATAAAGGAATGACACTGAGGTGTAGATCTCGATGACTGAGCTGGTAACTTCATCAGAGTTCCAATACGGCAGTTATGAGGCAAACCGGATGTAAAAAGCTACTATTACCTTCACAATGCAATGCAGGTGCCGGAATTAAAACCAATCACACTCGCAGTGTGAAGAGTTCTGGAATTGCGTTTCAATGCTCTGGAAGTTTGCAGTCTGGATTGTGACTCTTGGAGAGAGAGACAGGAAGAGCAGTTCTGCAAAATCATGTATGATCATTCTGCTGTGGAAAGAACATAAGAAACCAACAATGGCAGCAACCGGTATACAGAAGAGAGATGGCAGTTACAACATTGTGATACAAACTTCTTGGAACATACAGACAATATAAGGCCAGACTGATTATTTATATAATGAAAAACATAAAGCCTGGAAGTGGGAGGCTTAAAAAATATTAAATTTTCTTAAAACATTTGGAAGATCTTTGGCCAAAGACACCATACGAGAATCTTAAAAAGAGATTTAGCAAAATGTTATGGTTGTACAGTTATATATAAAAATTGAAGGTGCAGTATTTGGTGGGTTATTCCAAATCCTAAATGAAGTTATAGAAAAGCAACAAGAGGTGCAATACCGGCTGGCTGCAACAAGGAATGGATCAGTGCAGCCAAGTAGAAAGTTATATTTAAATATGTCCAACAGCGCTAACAGAGATATCTTCTGATACAGAAGCATTGGAATTTCAAAGGTAACAGGCAGTTCTGATGTATGAAGCCAAGAAAAATGATGCCAGTCATAGGTTTGGTTTCTAATTGCAAAACCTTGGACTTAGTGCAGCTAGTGCACATTTCATCTGCACATGGCGTGGCAAATGCAACAGTTCTTCCTTATGTTAACAAGTATGCTTTGACAGCTGTCCGGAAGGGTAAATCTTGCATGGTGATGATCTTTCAGTAAGCGGGAGACCACAAAAAAGATAAATACCTGTTGTCCAAAGAATTGCTTAAAATGTGTAGACAGTTGGAATGTATCAGAGCTTTGGGAGATTAGAAAAGACTTTGAGGATGATTTGTGATATGAAGACATAGCACTCTAGTTCAGTCGGAAACAAAGAGGTTGTCACAAAGAGATGTTATTTCAATTTTGAAGAAAGCGTATAGAGGAAGAAGTTTGGAGAGAAATCATGTGGTGGACTGGAAAATGTTATCTGTTTTTGTTCTTGCAGTGGAAATATTAAGATGTGAAAACCGAGATCATCTGTGCAAGTCCAAGTATGATTGATCTGAATGGCCATTTATATTTGGAAGAAAAAGCAAAGAAGGCAGCAGGATTTACATATGGCGAGGCAGTGTGCATTCTGGGAAGTCCATAATAACAGCTTCAGTTGGATGCATTTGTTAGACAGGGTATGACCGAAGCTGCAAGAGCAATTCAAATGCGGGAGCATATGCAATATCCAGTTGTCTCATGGCGGTATGTATGGAGGCCTTGCAAGTGTTAGCGGTGATGTTTATACCTGTAATGTAGCATATGGACCAATAAATATGCCTGCTGGGTGATGTAAAGGAGATCACAAATGAACTGGTCTATGAGATCATAGAGTCTTATGGAGAAAAGCAACAAAGCTTTGTAAAATAAACCGGCTTTGTGGTTCTATGTCCATGCATGGATGGTTCCTTTCGCCGGTGTGGAACGAACAGATGAATTGGTGGATCGCTGGAAAACAGAGCAAGATTTTTCTGTTAGCATGTGGAGCAGTGATGAAAAGGCAGTTAGGCCCACAGTTTCGATGAAGCCAGAATATGGAGATGATATGACAGACAAGGACTGAATCGGGAGATTGTATAAAAGTTGCTGAGTGATTGATGATAAAGTAGATCTTATCAATGTATCTCTCTATGGTAATCACAATGGATATATTCTGCAGGGCCATCCATCAACATTGTCAAGAGAGGGGTGAATGTATCTGGCAGCCAAAATAAAAAAACCATGTCAGACACCGGTTGCCTGTGGCCAGGATCGTTGAATGACCCGGCACAGATGGAAGAGGCCGCGAGCGGCCAGGCAGATGCGAGAAACAAGAGCTTAGGAAGGGCAAGTCTTGCGGATCCGTATCTTACAACAGTGTGCAGAAGGATATTACATATACCCTGAGATGTTATGAGTGTTTTGGGCTAAGAGAACTGGAGATGGTAAAATGTGCAGTTAACCGACAATGGGGTGAACAGCTTGCAACACAAAATATCAGCCATTACTAAGGAAATAAAGTTCTTGTCGTAGGCAGGAGGGATAGGTATGGAAGCACAGATTGGCAACGGAGGACACAATAAATTGGGTATGAAATCTGCATAAAGATGTGGGGTAAATCGTTTGGATGCAAGACAATATTCCTGAATACAGTAGTGCTAACTCCGGAGCCACCGCTAAAGATTTTGGCACTGATACATTTGTTCATGCGAACTGGTCTGCAGATGAGACTCAGACTAATAAAAGGTGCGGTCTCCGATAAAGTTAGTAAATGGCGATACGATGACAGAATTACATCCGAAAGAAATTAGACAAAGATGGTTGTCATCATAGGCGGCGGATTGGTAGAGCAGAAGCATCTATCGGGTTCCACTGGCGCAGAGAGTGTACGGTGTATCGGGGATGAAACTAGTGATTGCAGAAGAAGTGAATTCCTTTCTACCGCGGCGTGGACCGTTGCCAGGAGACTTTGTTAAATCAGCCACATTGGCTACCGTCTGGTGAATGCAAAAGTATAAAAGAAATCATTACGATGCAGGTGTCGCTGTGAGACGGAGAAGAGATGATTGTAGAAGCAGATACTATGTTGTCTGTGCTCTTGGATTCAGATCCACTTATGATAAGGTGGATGAACTTGCAGATCTTGGAAGAGTATTATGTAATTGGTGATTGTAAGAAAGTTGGAAAGATTTCATGATGCCATGAATACAGGATATTATTCTGCATTACTTAGATTCAAAGGGAATACATGATGGGCAAAGGAGATGAAGATCATGAAAAGAAAGAAACTTGTGTATGTACTGCTAAACTTTGAGAAAGAGAGAAAAACAGGAAATCGAAAGAATATTGTGATTACAATTGCTGGAGAATTAAAAACACGTAAAAGGAAAATGTCATGGGTAGAATCTGGAATGAAATTCATTGGTGTTGCAAAAAGGAACACCGGTTACAGTTGATAATGAAGCTATCAAAGCAGCCGGGCTTCGGTTATCTTACACCAGGAAGAAACAGAGTAGCAGTTGCAGAATTCAATATCGGACTGATGATTGCAGTTGCAAGAAAGCTTACTTTAAGTTGTACAGGTCTTTCCCGGGGGAGAACATACAGGTGATCCGGTAGAAGATATTTATAATGTTCCAGATGTAAAAATGTGACATTTGGGCCATTGGATGAAAAGCATCCATTTACAGATTACGGTATTGGATTTGAATTATACGGAAAGAAATTAGGTATCGCAGGATATGGTGCAATCGGAAGAGAAGTTGCAGTACGTGCTAAAGCATTTGGAATGGAAATTCTGGCGTATGATCCATATATGCCGGCTGAAAAGATTGAGGCAGACGGTGCGAGAGCAGTTGATCTTGATACAATGCTTAGCGAGAGTGATATGGTTAGTATTCATCTTCCGGTTCTGGATTCAACAAAGGGAATGGTTAATAAAGACTGGTTCTCCAAGATGAAACCAACTGCAATTGTAATCAATACTGCGAGAGAGCAGCAGTTATTGATCAGAAAGATTTTGTAGAGGCGCTTCAGAATGGAACAATTGCAGGAGCAGCAATTGATGTATACTGGCAGGAACCAGTACCGGCTAACCATCCGTTATTAAAGATGAGAAATGTAGTATGTACACCACATATGGCGGGCCTTACCACGGATGTAGATAACTGGTCAGGTGAGATGATGTCCCAGGAAGTATTGGCTTACCTTAAAGGTGAAGACAGAAAATATATCTGGAGAAGATAACAGCTACAACTGGCAGCCCTGATTATGCTCAGGGGTTGCGGTAGAAAATAAATGCTAAAGGAGATAAAAGATGGAAACAACAAAGAATAAAAAAGTCATCGCAGCAGGTCTGCTCGTGATGTCGCTTACAATGGCATGTAACAGTGCGTTAGCCCCAATTCTTGCAGAAGTTGGTAAATTTTTCCCGGATGCAAGTGATTCGGCAATTCAGATTGTATTGACACTTATTAATCTTACAACACTCCCGATGATGCTGATCGAGCCGGCATTTGAATCTAAAATTACAAAAAAGAGATATCGCTCTTATCGGTACTGTTTTAATGCTGATCGGTGGTTTAATGCCACAGGTTCTGAATTCACAGTTATGGATGCTGTATGCTGCAAGTATTGTGATTTGAGCTGGCCTTTCGCTGGTAGTTGTAGTTAGTTCATCATTAATTTCGGATTACTTTACAGGTATTGAAAAATCAAGAGTTATGGGATTCCAGTCAATTTTTGTAAGTATTGGTGGTACAATCATTGCAAAGGGATCTGGTATGTTTACTGCTATGGCAGGGTGGAAACGTGGATATCTGGTATTCATGATCTGTGTTCCGATCATTCTGATTGTTGCTTTAACAGTACCGAAAGGAACAGTAGTACAAAAAAGAAGAGAGTGGAGAAAAAGCGGGAATTTCAGGAAGCATGATTTATTTCGGAGCACTTTTGCTTGATTACAGGTATCTTCGTTGCAACATTTAATACAAATATTGCTATGTACATTGACCGTAAAGGTATTGGTGATGCAAGTACGGCAGGAACGGTTGCGTCTATCATGCAGGTAATTTGGTATCTTAAGGAGGCCTCGTACTTGGTAATACTGTAAAATTATTCAAACGTTTTACAATTGGTGCATCTATTCTTATGATGGCAGCAGGAACTGCAATGGTAGGATTTTCTACAAGCCTTCCGGTTATTTGTATCGGAGCAGCAGTCGTAGGATTTGGTTTTGCAATTCGTAATCCGGGAGCTGTTACATTTGCTGCTAATATGGTACCTGCAGCACAGGCATCACTGGCAATTGCGATTGTATCTGCAACTTATAACGTAGGTAACTTCGTATCTGCATACGTTGTAAACCCTGTTGCAAAATATGCTTGGTGATGATATTGCAAACAGATTTATTGTAGCTGCTGTAGCATTGGTGGTAATCGGTATTGTAGCTTTGGTCAAAGCACCTACGACGGATGCACAGGCACTGGATTCTCAGGGCTAAAAGTAATGAAATAGTGCTCATGACATATAGTTTAACCTCTAATTGAACATATTAAATAGAAGCTCCCTGACCGGGAAAAAATGAAATCGGTCAGGGAGCTTTTTGATACCAAAAGTATTCGAAAGAAAAGCTTTCGGTGGAAGGTTTTTTGATATCAATATATTACCCCATCCAGAACAAAATAGAATAAGGAGATGTATAATGGCTCAAATATGTATTAATAGCAAGGGCATAAAGGTAGTAGAAATAGATAAAATAAAATTTAAAGGAAAGAGAAAAATTGATTGGAGAAGTGTTGAGAAAATTTTAAAAATTATATTGGCAAAAAATATATGATTGATGATATGGATGATATTATATACATAGGAACTGATTTTCCAGATGAGTATGCAAATAGTCGAGACAGTGTAAGAGCGAAAGGAAGTATTGGAAAAGCGAAAGCAAATGTGACATAAGCACTTCCGGAATTGATTCAGACGACTGTATATTTTACGATTCCGGTATGTAATGATAAAGGGGGAATTATTGGAAAAATACTTTTCGGGGAAGAACGATTATCAGATGTGATGCGGATGGTAAAAAATATCTTTATGACATCATAAATATAAAAAAGAAACGTAGTACCCCCTTAGGCATTAGCCGTACGGTAAAAACCACATTTCTATTTAATGTTATATAGTTAAATAAAAACAATGTCAAGAAATAATTGTAACCGGCACAGAAATGTTGCCATTCATATGCCGGTTGGAAGGAATAAACAAATATTATGGAGATGTCGGTTATTATCAATCCCAAGGATGTAATACAACTTTGATGGTTTTTACCACTTTTTTGGTTAAACCAATACCTTCATTGATTTTATCGAGTGGAAGGATATGTGTAATGAACTTCTCGGTTGGGAATGTTGGAGAGATAGCCAACTGGAAAGCTCGTTTAGACTGACTGTAAGAAGCACCGAAGTGGCCTTTGATCCAGATGTTGTTGTAGTGGATCAGGTTGCAGTCAAGTTCTGTCATAGATCCCTTTGGAACACCACCGAAGAATACTACAAGACCACCTTTTTTTTACCATGTGGATACTCTGGGTCTGTGTTGTATTTACCGGAGTAGCGGAGATAACTTTGTCTGCGCCTTTTCCACCAGTCAGTTTTTTTACTGCTTCGATTGGATTTTCTTCAGAACTGTTAACTGTGATGTCAACACCAAAATCTTTAGCCATCTCAAGTCTTGTACCGTTGATGTCGATCATGATAACTTTCTGGGCACCACGGATTTTTGCAAGCTGTGCCATAAAGCAACCGATCGGGCCGGCACCGATGATAACTAATGTGTCAGGATAACCAACTTTTACATTTTCAAGACATGCAAATACAGATGTCAGTGGTTCTCCAAGACTTGCAGCATCAAAGGACACATCGTCTGGAATCTCATAAATACCGCCGCGACGGATTTTTTCTCCACTTACAGCTACATACTGGGCAAAACCGCCGGTTTCCTGCAAGTTTTGCAACTGCTGTATTGGAACAGTTCTCGCTGTGACCGCTGATACATTCATCACATTCCATACAATAAGTACCAGGGAATAAGAATAATCTATCTCCAACTTTATACTTAGTTTCTTCTGAACCAATCTCGTCTACAAAGCCTACGATTTCGTGTCCATAGATAAAAGGATAAGCACCTTTTCTGGAATCTGTTGTCAGGTTACGGATATCAGAACCACAAAGGCCTACAGACATAATCTTTAAAATAAGACCGTCTTTTGGGCATTCTGGTTTTTCTGTTTCTTCTACACGGATATCATTAGGTCCGTACATTAATGCTGCTTTCATTTTCATAGTAATGAGCTCCTTTCATTTTCTTTACAAGTTCAGTATAATGACTTTATAAGGTTGCATTCAAACGGGATATTGCCGTATTATTACGGCAAAAACATTCAAAAATAAAATATACTGATATAAATGTGAAAGAAATATCAAATTGAATCATAAAATTTCCGCTATAATGTGGAAAATATGCTTTTTGTGTGAAAGAAAAGTTTTTGCTATCTTTAAAGTATCGAATAAAGAGAAAAACGTTAAAAAGCGATGAACGGAGGAGTTTTCAGATGGCAAAAGTAGAAAATTATTTGTTAGGCATGGATTGTGGAACAACAAATATAAAAAGCAATTATTTTAGGAGAAGACGGAACTGTTGTTGCAGAGGCAAGCAGACCAAGTAAATTCATGAATCCGGGACCAAATATGCAGGAACAGGATGCGAACGAATGGTGGAGTAATACAGTTGAAATATTTAGAAGTCTTACCGAGCAGGCAGGACATGACATAGTAAAGAGAATCAGAGGGATCTCTGTCAGCTCGCATACAGTAACAATGCTTCCTGTAGATGCAGAAGGTAATCCATTAAGAAATGCTATGACATATCAGGATAACCGTTCGGCAGAAGAGCTGCATTATATAGTAGATACAATTGGATTTGACAGATTTGTGAAGATTGTAGGCGGCCAGCCTGCAGTTGCATTTCTTCCAAATAAAATATTATGGTTCAAAAAGCATGAGCCGGAATTATATGCAAAAACAGCCTGTTTCCTTCAGGCAAGCTCTTTTATCAATTATAAACTGACCGGAAAGATGACGATGGATATCGATCAGGCAACTAGAACACAGTGCCTGGATATCAGCACGATGGAATGGTCCAAAGAGATTGGAGATGTGATTGGTGTAGATTTGGATGAGAAACTTCCGAAGCCAAGACTGGTTGATGAGATCATCGGATTTGTAACAGAGGAGGCAGCAAAAACAACAGGACTGATGGAAGGAGTTCCGGTCATTGCCGGATGCAGTGATGCGATGGCATCCATGCATGCAACCGGTATGAGCAGGCTTGGTGAGGCAGGAAGAATCTTCAGGAACCACATCACTTGTATTCGTAGGAAGTGATGTAAAGAGTGCACCGGATATTCCGGTCGTTACCAAACCTTGTACGATTGACGGAATGCCATGGATTTTCGATGCACCGATACAGACTAGTGGTGCAGCATTAAAATGGTTCATTGAAAAAATGGCAGCAGAAGAAGTCGCTTACGCTAAAGAACAGGATCTGAATATTTACACATATCTGAATGAACTTGCTCTGGAATCAAAGCCGGGGGCCGGCGGCTTATTCTTCTTCCCATATCTGCTGGGAGAACGGGCACCGCTCTGGAATGAGTATGCAAGAGGTATGTTCATTGGAATGGGCATGGATATGAAGAGAAGCGATCTGGTCCGTGCGGTATTTGAAGAAACGGCTTTTGCACTCAGACATGTCATGGAGACGGTGAAAGAAGCCGGAGCGACAGCAGAATTGCTGCGTATCTGCGGAGGCGGAGCCAAGAGCCGTACATGGTGTCAGATTAAAGCTTCTATGTTGAATATGCCGGTATATGTGATGGATGACAAGTCGGGAGACGTTCCGGTAGGAGATGCACTAATCGTCGGACATAAGCTGGGTGTGTTCCCAGAACTTACAAAAGCAGCTGAGAAGATCGTAAAAAGTCAACGAGATTATCGAACCTGTTGAAGAATGGGTAGAAGCTTATGACAAACTGTACCCATACTATGTAGAAATGTATAAGCATCTGGATACAGATCTGAAATCTCTGAAAAATACAGTCGATCAATTATAATAATGTGAAAATAAAACTGCCGGTATAGAAAAAGTGTACCGGCAGTTTATATGTCTTAAGTATTCTTAACTATGCGCCACGCTTTACCCACTGTAAAATCAAAAATGCAACAAATTTCGAAAAAAAATATCACCAAAATTTAGACTGTATTCCAAACATTTATTTTAACAAAATTACCTCTTTCCTTTTTGCCTGTTATAGAGTATCATATTACTTGCACAACATCTTGTGCAGAAAAGATGTTAAAAAACAATATTTAGTAGTATTTGAGGGTGAGCACATACTACATCGGCAATAAAAATAAGAGAGGGATAAACATGAACGCAGAAATAAAGACGAACGTAATTAAGAGAAACGGCGAAGAGGTAGCCTTCGACCTGGAGAAGATCATTAATGCGATCAAAGGTGCAAACAAGGACGTCGATAAACTGCATCGGATGAATGAATATCAGATTATGGCAGTGGCGGACAACGTTGCAAAAGAAAATTGAGGAATCCACTCATGCTGTCAATGTAGAAGATATACAGGATATGGTAGAGACCGGAATTATGGAACTGCGTGGCTATGAAGTCGCACAGAAATATGTGCGCTATCGTTATAAAAGAGAACTGATGAGAAAGACGAATACAACAGATAACGGAATTCTTGCACTTCTGGAGCATATGAATGAAGAGGTGAATCAGGAGAACTCTAACAAGAATCCTGTGATCAACTCTACACAGCGTGATTATATGGCCGGAGAAGTAAGTAGGACTTGTCAAGACGTGTCCTTCTTCCGGAAGAGGTTGTACGTGCGCATGAAGCGGGAATCATTCATTTCCATGATTCCGACTATTTCGCACAGAAAGAGCATAACTGTGACCTGATCAATCTTCAGGATATGCTTCAGAATGGTACTGTGATCAGTGAGACACTGATCGAGAAGCCACACAGTTTTTTTACTGCCTGTAATGTGACCACCCAGATCGTTGCCCAGGTTGCCAGCAACCAGTATGGCGGACAGTCATTTACACTGGCACATCTGGCACCGTTTGTCGATATCAGCCGTAAGAAGATCCGCAGAAATGTAATCGCAGAGCGTGAAGAATGCGGAGAAGCTTTAGATGAGACAATTATCAATAAGGTGACAGAGCGCCGTTTAAGAGAAGAAGTAAAGAGTGGTATCCAGACAATTCAGTATCAGCTTATCACATTAATGACATGTAACGGTCAGGCACCATTTGTGACGATGTTCATGTATCTAGATGGTAGAAGAAGGAAGAACCCGTGATGACCTGGCTATGATCATCGAAGAAGTGATGATCCAGAGAATGCAGGGTGTAAAGAATGAAAAAAGGCGTATGGATCACACCGGCGTTCCCAAAACTGATCTATGTGCTGGATGAGGACAATATTACAGAAGATTCCAAATACTGGCATCTGACAGAACTGGCAGCAAAATGTACCGCAAAGCGCATGGTTCCGGACTACATCTCAGCCAAAATCATGAAAGAGATGAAGAATGGAGAAGTATATCCTTGTATGGGCTGCCGTTCATTCCTTACTGTAGAAGACAGCCAGAGAAATCCGGACGGAAGCCATAAGTTCTATGGACGTTTTAACCAGGGAGTTGTAACGATCAACTTAGTTGATGTTGCATGTTCATCAGAAGGAGATATGGAGAAATTCTGGAAGATCCTGGATGAGCGTCTGGAATTATGTCACAGAGCACTGAGATGCAGACATGAACGTCTCCAGGGAACGGTTTCCGATGTTGCTCCGATTCTGTGGCAGAACGGTGCACTTGCAAGACTGAAGAAGGGTGAGACGATCGATAAATTATTATTTAATGGTTACTCCACTATTTCGCTTGGATATGCAGGACTTTATGAGATGTGTGTACGTATGCTTGGCAAATCACATACCGATCCCGCAGCAAGACCATTTGCAATGCAGGTAATGCAGAAGTTAAATGATAAATGTGAAGAGTGGAAAAAGCAGAAAATATCAGCTACTCTGTATACGGTACGCCTATGGAATCAACCACCTACAAATTCGCCAAATGTCTCCAGAAGCGTTTTGGAATCATCAAAGGTGTAACCGATAAGAATTATATTACGAACAGTTATCATGTACATGTATCTGAGCCAATCAATGCATTCAAGAAACTAAAATTCGAATCAGAATTCCAGAAGCTTTCACCGGGAGGAGCGATCAGTTACATCGAAGTACCGAATATGCAGAATAATATTCCGGCGGTACTTTCGGTTATGCAGTATATTTACAATAATATTATGTATGCAGAGCTGAATACAAAGAGTGATTACTGTGAATGCTGTGGTTATGACGGAGAGATCCAGATCAAGGAAGATGAAACAGGAAAGCTGATCTGGGAATGCCCGAATTGTGGTAACCAGAATCAGGATAAGTTATTCGTGGCAAGAAGAACCTGTGGATATATCGGAACACAGTTTTGGAATCAGGGACGTACGCAGGAAATCAAGGACAGAGTATTGCATCTGTAACATAAATGAAGATATGTCCAGGTTATATTAACTTGTGATGTTGATAAAGATTATAGCAGGAGTATATCGAAAGATATGCTCCTTTTCTAATTTGTCTATTCTTCGTGTTTAAACATGAATCAAAAATAGTATATAATTAATAAATAGCAAATGACGCAAGGGGAAATATAAGAATGGATAAGAAAAAATGATTGGTGATATCGTGACCAGCATAACCGATAAGGAATTAAAAAAGACTATTTTTATAATGCGGTGCCACTTGCAGTGATTCTTGGAAAGGATGCTAAAGAAGGGACATTATGGGCAGCATTTGCAAGTTATGCACCGGGATGTAAGATGATAGAAGTTGCAGCTATATGTGATAATACCATACTTGGAAGCGGTAAGAAGGGATTCTTTTCAGTACAGAAGGAATCTATGGATCTATGTTTAACAAGAATAGGAAACAGGGACCGATAGCCATGCCGATAAAATATGAAGAACTGGATAGTGCCAGACCGAGTCCGAGAGATAAATCAGAGGTAGAACTGGTATTTAAAGGTGGAAGAGTAGAAAAAAAATATATGTTTATACCTATACGGGATTTGTTATTACTGCATTGAACCGTATCTTAGAAGAACTGAAAAGAGAAAAAAGAACGGGAAAAAAAGAAGAAAAATCCGCAAAATACAGCAGGAAAAACAACTATATACAGAAACCATATATGAAACGACGAAAAATCCATCGAATGGAATCCGACCAGTTTTTATGGGATAAGATTTGTGATTGATTTCATGGAGGAAAAAAAGAGTGTGGGCATCGCAAGTATAAACTAATGGAGGTTATTGAAGAAGAAGATAATCAAATCAGTAATGTACTTGTAGGATGGGATGACAGGGAAGAAAATCCCGTGTACACGACTACCTATTTCTCATATACTCCAAGAGAGGGCTTCATAGATGTGTACAGGCTGAGAGATGAGCTGAAAATGCTGAAACTGGAGTTTGCCTTCCATTATCCGGAGCAGCAGGAAGCATGGAAAACACTGGAAAATGACGAATTCATGTGGGCGATAGGTGAAAATTATCAATACGTGAGAATGGAAGAGAATGTAGAATATCCGATCATTGAGGTAATACATTCCAGAGAGGAATAAAAGGAGACTTTACAAATCATGAATTACGGAAATATAAAAGAATGCGACATCGCAGACGGACCGGGCGTCAGAGTCAGCCTGTTTGTATCCGGCTGCAGGCATCACTGCAAGGGATGTTTTAATGAGGAGACCTGGAATTTCAACTATGGACAGCCATACACAGAAGAGACGGAAGCGGAAATATTGAATTCGCTGGATTCTAACTTCATTCAAGGATTCACTTTGCTCGGAGGGGAACCGTTCGAGCCGGAGAATCAGGTGGAACTGGTAAAGCTTTTTTAAAGAAAGTAAGAGAAACATATCCAAAGAAAGATATCTGGTGTTACAGTGGGTATCTTTTGACCGGGATATGATCAGGAGGCTGTGTGCATACGAATGTAACTGACGAAATGCTGTCTTATATTGATGTGCTGGTAGACGGGGAGTTTAAGGAAGCATTAAAGGATGTGACACTGGTGTTCCGGGGAAGTCAGAATCAGAGAATTATTAATGTGCAAGAAAGTAAGAAACAAGGAAAAGTTGTACTTGAAGATTATTGATACTGGTGATGAGAATATAAAGTATCATGCAATGAAAAATATTATATATAGAAGAAAGATCATAAAGATGTATTATTGCTATGCAGGAAATAAAAAAGCAGGAGATTATTTCTCCTGCCAGATGCGTCTTTATCTTGATGATCTTTTTTCTTTTTCCGCAACTGAAAAACCACGGAATACATTGAGCACTTCGTCATTTAACTGGCGCTCTTTTTTCATCCAGAGGAGGAAGATCTCTTCCGCATCCAGAATCGTGTCCACGGATACGTTACAAAGCTTTGAGTAATAAAGAAGAACTCTTAAGTTAAGCTTAGCACGATTGTTCTCGACATTGCTGACGAAAGGAACAGTACAGTTCAGATCTTTTGCTACCTGTTCCTGAGTGATACCGCGTTCACTTCTTAATTGTTTCATTTTTAATCCGACTTTTGAAAAAATCTACTTCGTTCATTGCTGGGCTCCTTTGAATTGTAATGTATAACGATATTATATAAGTATATATTATTATAAATCTTGCCAATAATCAATACAGAAAAATTTACTTTTCCTTAAAAAAAAATAGTATAATTAAAATAACTTATACAAAAGACAGGATGATAAGACTAAAAAGGAGGCAAAAAATATGTTGACATGTATTTATGTAGTTGAGAAGATTGATGGTGACTATGCGGAACTGAGACGTGTGGATGCGCTTGCACAGGATCAGGAAGAAAACAAGGTGATGGCAAGAGCACTACTTCCGGCTGATATTATGGAAGGAAACAAAATTCTATATGAGAATTTACAGTACCGTCTGATCACAGAGTAAGATCAGGGCGGATATATCAATTTTGAATGAGCGTACATATAAAATTGAGATATACAACAAAATAATGAAAAGTAAGAAGTGTAACAGTATAAAAGCGGTTACACTTTTTCTGTGCCCAAAACAATAGACAATCTTGAAAAAAATGTCGTATTTCACAAAGAAAACGAGAGGATTTTCTCAAGAAGAAAATCGAAGAAATCGCTGTTTTGTAGAAAAGAAGCGGAATTGAAAAATAAAAATTGTGCATTTTCCTTGTGAAAATAAATGGAAATTGGAACTACCATTTCGGCGTGGAAATTTGATGAGAAAAAAATAAAAAATTAAGAGAAATAAAAGTAAAAAAATACAAAAAAATAATGAAAAATTATGCAAAATAGACAGCGGACAAAACGATTGACATTTTCAAAAAATAGCAGTAAACTAGCAAAAAAAAATTATGAAGGAAGGGGATAGTACGGAAAAGCTTGTTGAAAGCCTTGTAGAAGAACTTAACTGTGAAACCGTATTTACCATCCCGGTATTTGGAGGAATCGCTGTTGACGAAGCGTGTTGTTGTAACTTGGATCATTATGGCGGTTCTTACTATTCTAAGTATAGTATTCGTAAGGAATCTAAGCGTAGAGAAACCGGGAAAGGTACAGATTATGCTGGAATCAGTAATTGGCTGGGCACAGGATTTCTTTTGAAGGTATTATAGGAAAAGAAAACAGGGGATATATTCCATATCTGATGACGGTAGCGCTTTATCTTGCAATATCAGTCATCGGGCTGTTAGGATTTAAGCCTCCGACAAAGGACATGAACATAACAATCGCACTTGCCGTTATGAGTATGTTCGTGATCGAGTGGTCCGGTATCCATAGAAATGGTCTGGTTCACTGGTGCAAACATTTTGCAAAGCCAGTGCCGATCGTAGCACCAATCATGATACTGGAGATCGTAATCCGCCCACTGTCGCTTTGTATGCGACTGTTTGGTAATATGTTAGGCGGGTTTGTAGTCATGGAACTGATCAAACAGGTCGTTCCTTTAATTGTGCCGATACCGTTTAGTTTTTATTTTGATATATTTGACGGATTATTACAGGCATATGTATTCGTATTCTTAACTGCATTATTTATGACAGAAGAGATGGAATAAGACGAATCAGACATTTACAACATTTAGTATAAGAAAACATAAGACAAGAAAAGGAGAACAAATTATGAGTGGAACAATTATCGCAATTGGAGCAGGTATCGCAGTACTTACAGGTATCGGAGCCGGTGTTGGTATCGGAATCGCAACAAGCAAAGCAGTAGATGCTATCGCAAGACAGCCGGAAGCAGACGGAAAGATCAGAACATCCCTGATCCTTGGTTGTGCACTTGCAGAGGCAACCGCTATCTACGGTTTCATTATCGCACTTCTGATCGTCCTTCTTTTGAAATAATGTTTGCTGACGATAACAGATTAAAAAGAAGGGAAAGGCAGGTAGAGATATATGCTGAGAATAGATTTTAATCTAGTGCTGACGATCATCAACCTGATCGTTCTGTATCTGATTCTCAGAAAGTTCCTGTTTCGCCCGGTCATGGACATTATGGAAAAGCGGGAAAAGATGATTGCAGACGGAATCGGCCACGCGAATGAGGAGCAGGACAAAGCGCATGCTCTGAAGAAACAGTATGAAGATGCATTGAATGGAGCAAAAGAAGAATCCACAAAGATGATCGAACAGGCGAAACTGGATGCAAAACAGGAATACAACCAGATCCTGAACGAGGCTAACGAGAAAGCAGACAAGGTTATGAAGACAGCAAGAGAAAGCCTGAATCAGGAAAGAGAACAGGCCTTTGATGATATGAAGGCACAGGTTGCAGGGCTGGCAATGGATGCTGCGAAGAAGATATTACTTGAGAATGCTGACAACATAAGCGGCGTGAATGCATATGACCAGTTTTTGAAAGATGCAGGTGATTCCCATGACAGCGAAGAATAGAAAAGAAGCAGAGCCGGTATTCTGCCAGGTGGCAGCCCTCCGGTATGCGAAAGTTCTGAATGAACTTGGTATTTCGGAAAGAAGCTGTCCGGGAGGCAGGGAATATTTTCGAAAAATCACAGGAATTGAAAGCAGCACTGGTTAATCCAGTGATCACAAAAGAGACAAAACACAATATCATTGATAAAGTATTTTCAGAAGAAATGAGAACATTTCTGAAGGTTGTCTGCGATCATGAAAAGATGACGATCGCAGAACAGATCTTTGCGGTACGAAGAATTACAGAATCAGGCAGCAGGAGTTAAGACAGTCTATCTTCGTTATACAGCGCTTCCAAGTGAAGAACAAAAGAAGCAGATGGGTGACTTTATCAAGAAGAAATACGGTGCCGGAGACATCAAATGGGTTATGGCAGAAGACAAGGCACTGATCGGCGGATTTATCCTGCAGGTTGACGGAAAAGAATATGACTACAGTGTGCAGGGCCGTCTGAACCGTTTACAGCGGAAATTAACAAATTAACATGGAGGTGAAGGAATTGAGTGCAATCAGCTCAGATGAAATTATCTCTATATTAAAAGAAGAGATAAAGAATTATGACGTAATAAGCAGAGATCAGGAAGTTGGTACTGTTATCTCTGTTGGTGATGGAATCGCCTCCGTATACGGAATCGACCACGCAATGTATGGCGAGATCGTCACTTCAGAGATCAAACAGGGCACAAAAGTGTGCCGTACAGGTAAAAAAGCAGGTATTCCGGTAGGAGAGGGTTATATCGGAAGGATCGTAGATGCTCTTGGAGCACCGATCGATGGAAAAGGTGAGATCAAAGCAGACGGATACCGTCCGGTAGAGAATGAGGCACCTGGAATTGTTGAACGTAAGTCGGTAAGCGTTCCGCTTGAAACAGGTATCCTTTCTATTGATTCCATGTTCCCAATCGGACGCGGACAGAGTGAGTTGATCATCGGTGACAGGCAGACCGGTAAGACATCTATTGCAACCGATACGATCATCAACCAGAAAGGAAAAGATGTCATCTGTATCTATGTAGCCATCGGCCAGAAAGCATCAACTGTAGCAAGACTTGTAAATGATTTAAAAGCACATGACGCATGGATTACACCACAGTATTCTGCTCAACAGCCAGTGAGTGTGCGCCGCTTCAGTATATTGTACCGTATTCGGCAACAGCACTTGCAGAGTATTTCATGTATCAGGAAAAGATGTATTGATCGTATATGATGATCTTTCTAAACATGCAGTTGCTTATCGTGCCATTTCTCTGCTGCTTGGACGTTCGCCGGGGACGAGAAGCTTATCCGGGTGATGTATTCTATTTACATTCAAGACTGCTTGAACGAAGCAGCCGCTTGAGCGAGGAAGCAGGCGGAGGTTCTATCACAGCATTGCCGATTATCGAAACACAGGCAGGCGATGTATCTGCATACATTCCGACGAACGTTATTTCTATCACAGACGGACAGATCTTCTTAGAGAGTGACCTGTTCAATGCCGGTATGCGTCCGGCCGTTAACGTTGGTCTTTCTGTATCCCGTGTAGGTGGAGCCGCACAGGCAAAAGGCCATGAAGAAAGCCAGTGGTAGTGTCCGTATCGACCTGGCACAGGCAAGAGAGATGGAATCATTTACCCAGTTCAGTTCAGACCTTGACGATGCAACAAAGAATCAGCTGAAATACGGAAGCTGTCTGACAGAACTGTTAAAACAGCCTCTGGGACGTCCGTTAAGTCTTCATGAGCAGGTCATCACTCTTTGTGTCGCTACGAATAAAATGATGCTTGATATTGACACAAAGAAGATCAAAGAATTCCAGATGGATATGCTTGCATTCTTCGACAGAGAACATAAAGAAATCGGTAAAGCAATCGATGAGAAGAAAGTTCTGGATGATGAACTGAAAAGAGCAGATTCTTTTGCAGCAGCAAAGGAATTCAAGGAAAGAAGATAAGCGGGTGTAGCTATGGCAAATGCAAAAGAGATTAAGGAAAGA
>VOFC01000414.1_pt1 | contig 18751 bp, 25 predicted proteins | sample 5384161 | NCBI WGS metagenome assembly VOFC01 (sample SAMN12384722, study PRJNA508395) | human gut metagenome | isolation source: healthy gut B | host: Homo sapiens
CCGCAGATGCCGGGTCACGCCGCAGACATTCTCCATCAGGCCCACCGGGTTAGTAAAGGTATCTGTGTTGATGCGCTGCAAAATAAAGCGTTTGGAATGATCTTCCCGCCAGACCACAAAGGTGTCGTTGATATGCCCCTCACCATAGTGGTGAGCATCGCAGAGCACAGGCCCGCCAAAATCAAAGGCATTTGCAGCAGACTGGAGCAGAGAAAGGGTAACGGATTTCATCATAAATTCCTCGTTTTCGTTATACTTCATGCCGTTTTGTCGGGGCGGGGCGTTTTCCCTGCCGCGTCTGACGGCGGTATTCGTTGGGGGTCATGCCCTCCGCCTTGCGGAAGCACTGGGAGAAATAGCTGGGAGAGGAAAAGCCCATCAAGCTCGCTGATCTGCGCCAGACTGTAGCTGGTGTTGCCCAGCATGTGCTTGCTCTCCTCGATGCGGCGGCGGTTCAGATAGGTGATGGGGGAAATGCCGTATTCCCTCTGAAATGTGTGGGCCAGATAGTATTTGTTCAGGTGGGCGATCTCGGCCAGGAGGTCCAGCGAGACGTCCTCCCGGAAGTTGGCGTCCAGATACCGCTTGATCTCGGCGCACTCCCCCGGTTCTCGGTCGGGGCAGCCTCCTCCAGCTGCAGCGAAATGGTGGTGCAGCGCACCAGCCAGATCAGCAGTACCTCCAGCAGGTCCTGACAAACGGTCTCGCAGCCATCTAAGCTGCGGTCGGCCTCGGCCAGCAGCATGTGCAGCAACGTGACCATCCGCTCCCGGTTCTCCCGGCAATTGAAGATGGCGTAGTTCGTATCCGCCTTGCTGAAAAAAACTCCATGCTGGCAACGCCCAGCACGATATATTCAAGGGCGAGGCGTTGAGGCTCAGCTCCGTGTGCTCCACCTGGGGGTTCACGATGACCAGATCGTCCGGCTTTACCGGGAACAGCTGCCCGGAAAGGTAGAACTGGCCCTCGCCGCTGAGGCAGTAGAACAGCTCCGTGCAGGAGTGGGTGTGGGTGGTACTGTTCCAATCGCCGCCAAACCGGCTCTTGCTGGTGTACAGTAAACGGAAGGATTCCCGCGGGGCGGGCGCATGGCGGATATCAAAGCGCTGGGTACTCATAGATGATCGGCTCCTTCGGGAAACGCAAATTTTCTAAAAACAAACGCAACATTCTGAAAACATTGTCAAAAAATGGTGCGTTGTTTCGTGCACTTTACCCTCATTATAGAGGGAACATACAAAAAAAGCAAGCCCTGATTTTAGGCTAATTTTTATATTTTTGTTTCTCAAGTCCCTTCGGAATATGTCAAAATAGTTACAGGTTGGGGATTATGCTGAAACTTTTAAAAGATTTTTAGCACTTTTGCTGGAAGAATTTTTCGGAAAGCAATATCTATAAAAAATGAAACAACAAACCTCTTGAGCAAGGAAGCGAAAGAATTTATATTGGAGACAGAAAAACACACAGTCCTTCGGGCAAAGCCTGTTTGCCCCGGCTGTGTTTGAACGGAACAAAATGATGGAGGCAACACAGTATGAATCGTATTTCTCGTCGTAATTTCCTGAAGGCGGCCGGCGTTGGCGCCGCTGCACTGGGTCTGGCTGCCTGCGGCGGCTCTTCCAGCTCCACCGCATCCAGCGTGGTATCCTCCACCGCCGCTTCTTCCGCAGCGGCGGCTGCAGACGTTACCATCAAGGTAGCCGCCATTGAGACCGGCTACGGCGCTGAGATGTGGAAGAAGGTCGCCGAGGCCTTTACCGCCCAGACCGGCATCAAGGTGGACCTGACCACCGACAAGAAGCTGGAGGACGTCATCGGCCCCTCCATGCAGGGCGGCGACTACCCCGACGTGGTCCATCTGGCCACCGGCCGCGAGGCTGCCCTGACCGAGCAGTTCATCAAGGGCAACCTGATCGCCGACATCACCGATGTGCTGAGCATGACCGTGCCCGGCGAGAGCAAGAAGGTGAGCGAGAAGATCGCCGGCGGCTTTACCGACACCTCTCTGACCAACCCCTACGGCGACGGCAAGACCTATCTGGCCCCCATGTTCTACAGCCCCTGCGGCCTGTTCTACAACGCCGGCTTCCTGAAGGAAAAGGGCTGGGACGTGCCCAAGACCTGGGACGAGATGTGGGCACTGGGTGATAAGGCTGCCGCTGAGGGCACCTACCTGTTCACCTACCCCACCACCGGCTACTTCGACGCCTTCTTCTATGCGCTGATGTACGCCGCAGGCGGCCCCGACTTCTTCAACAAGGCTACCCACTACGAAGAAGGCATCTGGGACACCCCCGAGGCAAAGACCTGCTTTGATATCGTGGCAAAGCTGGCTTCCTACACCAACCCCATCACCCCCGCACAGGCCAACGATCAGGACTTTACCCAGAACCAGCAGCTGGTGCTGGACAACAAGGCCCTGTTTATGCCCAACGGCACCTGGATCGTGGGCGAGATGGCCGAAGCTCCCCGTGCAGACGGCTTTGAGTGGGGCATGACCGCTCTGCCCGCTGTCAAGGCCGGCGGCGACAGCTACAGCTACACCTGGTTCGAGCAGGCATGGATCCCGGCGGGTGCGGAGCATCTGGATGCAGCCAAGCAGTTCGTGGCTTACCTGTACAGCGACGAAGCCTGCAAGCTGTTTGCCGAGAGCGGCGCTATCCAGCCTGTGCTGGGCATCGCCGACAGTCTGGAAGGCGACAATAAGATGTTCTACTCCATCTACGACAACGGCGCAAAGGCCGCCATGGGCAACTTTGCAGCCTTCAGTGCCATCCCCGGCGTGGAAGTGCGCACTGTGTTCTTCGATCCCGTCAACTCTCTGGTGTCTGGCAGCATGACCGAGCAGCAGTGGATCGACGGCATCAAGTCCGCCAGCGACCAGATGCGCGCCAACATCATCGAGTAATTAAGCCCTGCCCAGCGGGGGCGGTTTTTACCGCCTCCGCTTTTTTGGGCTGTACAGTACCATCAAGAAAGGAGCGGTCAATCCCCTATGAGAACGGATAAAAGCCGCAAACGGTTCGTATTCCTCTGTGTGGCACCGGCTACCATCCTGTTTTTCCTCTTTATGATCCTGCCCACCCTCAACGTGTTCCGCATGAGTTTGTATGAGCGGGGTGCCTATTCTCCCAACGAGACCTTTGTGGGGCTTAAAACTTCCAGCATCTGCTGCGGGACGCCCAGTTCATCCGCTCCATGCAGAATATGATCCTGCTGGTGGTAACGGTCACCCTGATCACCTTCGCCTTTGCACTGGTATTTGCCGCCATCCTCACCCGGGAGAAGATCAAAGGCCAGAACTTTTTCCGCATCATCTTCTACATCCCCAACATCCTGTCCGTGGTCGTCATCTCCGGCATCTTCTCGGCTATCTATAAGCCGGAAAACGGAATGCTGAACAGCATCATCGGTCTGTTCCGCAACATGAGCGACCCCATTTTGTGGAAGGGTGAAAAACTGGTCATCCCCTCCATCATCATTGCCATGGTGTGGCAGGCCATCGGCTACTACATGGTCATGTATATGGCCTCCATGTCTGCCGTGCCCATCAGCCTGTACGAGAGCGCCAATCTGGACGGTGCCGGGCGGCTGACCCAGTTCTTCCAGATCACCATCCCCCTCATCTGGACGAATATCCGCACCACTTTGACCTTCTTATTATCTCCACCATCAACATGGCGTTCCTGTTTCGTCAAGGCCATGACAAGCGGCGGGCCCAACGGCGCATCGGATGTGGCACTGAGCTATATGTACAGCCAGAAAGACGCTGGCCTGTATGGCTACAGCATGGCCATCGGCGTGGTAATCTTCCTGTTCTCGTTTGCCCTGTCCGCCTGTGTCAACAAGGTCACCAACCGCGATACGCTGGAATTTTAAGGAGGGAAGAAGATGCAGAATACCACCGAAAAATCTTCCCGCTCTGCGGAAGGTCTGTACAAGTTTTTCATCTATTTTGTGCTGGTTCTGCTGGCCGTTACCATCATCGTGCCGGTGGCATGGGTGTTCATGGCCTCCATCAAGCAGAACGCCGAGTTCTACGGCAACCCGTGGGCATTGCCCGCCGGGTTCTACTGGCAGAACTTCGTCAACGCATGGAACGGCGCCAAAATGGGCGAATATATGCTCAACTCGGTCATCGTCACCGCGCTGGCGCTGGCGCTGCTGCTAGTCGTTGCCCTGCCCGCCGCCTACTGCCTGTCCCGCTTTCACTTCAAGGGGTGCGAGCTGCTGAACACCCTGTTCATGGCGGGTCTGTTCATCAACGTGAACTACATCGTGGTGCCCATCTTTTTGATGCTGCGGGACGGCGATGTGTGGCTGAAAGGCCATTTTGGTAGCGGCTTTCTGCTGAACAATCTGGTGGTGCTGGCGGTGGTATACGCCGCCACCGCGCTGCCCTTTACCATCTACCTGCTGTCGGGCTACTTTGCCACCCTGCCCCACGATTTTGAGGAGGCCGCCTACATCGACGGTGCAAGCTATTTTTCCACCATGACCCGCATCATCTTCCCCATGGCAAAGCCCTCCATCATCACCATTATCCTGTTCAACTTCCTGTCCTTCTGGAACGAGTATATCATCTCCATGACCCTGATGAGCTCCACCAAGGCACCCCGCACCCTGCCGGTCGGTCTTTTGAACCTGATGCAGGCGCAGCAGAGCGCCGCCCAGTACGGCACGATGTACGCAGGTCTTGTGCTGGTGATGCTGCCCACCCTGATTTTGTACATCTGCGTGCAGCGGCAGCTGACGCAGGGCATGACCGTGGGCGGCCTGAAAGGTTAAGGTGACAGACGATGAAAGCATACTGGAAAAACCATCCCGCCCTGCGCATGGTCCTGATGCTGGTGCTGTTCGTGCTGGCACTGGTGCTGGTGGTGTCCGGCTGGAAAATGACCGGACAGCTGGCAGGGGCTTGGCATCATGCTAGTGGGCGTAGCTGCTGCTGCTGGCTGTGCTGGCGCTGTATAACGCCGCCTACGATTGACCCCCCCCTACGATTCAAAGAGAGGCAAAAAGGAGAGTTTCCCATGGACGAAACAAGAAAGTCCGGGCGCGTGACCATCCCCACCGACTTGGACGTGGTGCCCGAAACGCTGGAGATCTTAAAAAAGTGGGGTGCTGATGCCATCCGCGACTGCGACGGCACCGACTTTCCGCAGCAGCTCAAGGATGCGGACGCCAAGATCTACTCCACCTACTATACCACCCGCAAGGACAACGCATGGGCCAAGGCGAACCCGGACGAGGTGCAGCAGTGCTACATCATGACCGGCTTCTACACCGCGCCCGGCGACACCGTGACCATCCCGCTGATGAAGGGCATCAGCCCGGAGCTGATGCAGGTGAACACCAACGACGATATCACCCGCTGGTGGGAGGTCATGGATCGAACCACCGGTCAGCCCGTGCCGCCGGAGCAGTGGAGCTACGCCGACGGCAGTGTGACCGTACAGGCCGTACCGTTCCATGAGTATACCGTCAGTTTTTTTCTGGCTTACCTCATCTGGGACCCGGTGCATATGTACAACGCTACCACCAACGGCTGGACGAATTTTGAGCACCAGATCACATTTGACGTGCGTCAGCCCAAAACGCACAAGTTCACCATGGAGCGCCTGCGCAAGTTCATTGCCGAGCACCCCTATGTGAACGTCATCCGCTACACCACCTTCTTCCACCAGTTCACCCTGATCTTCGACGAGCTGAAGCGGGAGAAGTTCGTGGACTGGTATGGCTACTCTGCTTCGGTCAGCCCCTACATCCTGAATCAGTTCGAGCAGGAGGTGGGCTACAAGTTCCGCCCGGAGTACATCATCGATCAGGGCTACTATAACAACCAGTACCGGGTGCCCAGCAAGGAATTCCGGGATTTTCAGGCCTTCCAGCGCCGCGAGGTGGCAAAGCTTGCCAAGGAGATGGTGGACATCACCCACGCGTGCGGGTGCGAAGCCATGATGTTCCTCGGCGATCACTGGATCGGCACCGAACCTTTCATGCCGGAGTTCAAGACCATCGGTCTGGATGCCGTGGTGGGCAGCGTGGGCAACGGCTCCACCCTGCGCCTGATCTCTGACATTGAGGGCGTAAAGTACACCGAGGGCCGTTTCCTGCCGTACTTCTTCCCCGACACCTTCCACGAGGGCGGCGACCCGGTGCGGGAAGCCAAGGAGAACTGGGTTACAGCCCGCCGCGCTATCCTGCGCAAGCCCATCGACCGCATCGGCTATGGCGGCTATCTGAAACTGGCCTTGCAGTTCCCGGAGTTCGTGGACTACGTGGAGAGCGTCTGCAACGAGTTCCGCGAACTGTACGAGAACATCAAGGACACCACACCCTACTGTGTCAAGCGAGTGGCCGTGCTGAACTGTTGGGGTAAAATGCGGGCTTGGGGCTGTCACATGGTGCATCACGCCCTCTATTACAAGCAGAATTATAGCTATGCCGGTGTCATTGAGATGCTGTCCGGTGCGCCCTTTGATGTGAAGTTTATCAGCTTTGAGGACATCAAGAACGACCCGCATCTGCTGGATTCGTTGGATGTCATTATCAATGTAGGCGATGCCGACACCGCACACACCGGCGGCATCTGGTGGGAAGATCCGGAGATCTCCTCCGCTATCCGCAAGTTCGTCTGGAACGGCGGCGGCTTTATCGGCGTGGGCGAGCCCTCCGGTCACCCGTATCAGGGCACATTTTCCAACTTGCCACTGTGTTGGGCGTGGAGGAGGAAAACGGCTTCACCCTGAACTACGACAAATACAACTGGGAGGAGCACCCCGACCACTTTATCTTGCAGGACGCCGACCAACCCGTGGACTTTGGCGAGGGCAAAAAGAACATCTACGCCCTCGAAGGCACCGAGGTGCTGGTGCAGCGGAACAAGGAAGTGCAGATGGCGGCCCACGACTTCGGCAAGGGGCGTGCCGTGTACATCAGCGGTGTGCCTTACAGTTTTGCCAACAGCCGCACCCTTTACCGCGCTATCCTGTGGAGTGCCCACAGCGAGGAGGAACTGCATACATGGTTCAGCTCCAACTACAACGTGGAGGTGCACGCCTACGTCAAGAACGGCAAGTACTGCGTGGTGAACAACACGTACGAGCCGCAGGACACCACCGTTTACACCACAGACGGCAGCAGCTTTGCTCTGCATCTGGATGCCAACGAGATCAAGTGGTATGAGATCTAAGTTCTCCTTTTCATAAACGAACACAACGGGCTGCTCTGTTACCGGAGCCGCCCGTTGTGTTTGCTGTATCTGCCGATAACTCAACCTGTGTCAATCGAACGCTGCAATGGAGATGGCTGGCAATTCAACGATGTTGCTGTTGCATTAAAAAGTTGAATTGCTATAGACCTCCGGCGGCGGGCAGCAGCTCTCCCGTAGGATGAGCCGGTGCGGCACGATGATCTTGGTGGCCAGAAGATTCGGGTTTTCGATGTGGTTGATGGTCTGGCTGGCGGCTTCCATGCCCAGCTGGTAGGGGTTGACGTCCACAGTGGTCAGCTGGGGGCTGGTGATGCGGGAGAACAGCGAGTTGTTGAAGGAAACGATGGAAAGGTCTTTCGGGACGTGCAGCCCCAGTTTGCCGCAGAACTGCTCCAGCACCTCAGCGTCGTCCTGCCCGGTGATGACCGTGTTCACATATCGCCGCTGGTTGCAGAACTGCCCGATGCCGCGGATGATCTCCAGATGGAATGCATTCTCGTAGACATCCCGCTGGGAGGAGGGCAGAATGATGCCGATGGTCTTGGAAAAAGCTTCCACTGGTTCGGCTTCAAAATTCGGCTCGTAGCCCAGCTGTGCCATGACGCGGCGCACCCGCTCCTTGGTGTCCCGGCTGATGGAGGGGCTGTCCTTGCAGGTGCGGGACACGGTGGAGGGGGAGACCCCCGCTGCGCCGCTGCTGGCAGAGACTCCGGCGGGGTACTACCCCTGTCCCGGCAATATGGTGCTGCTGAAAGCGGACAATCACGCCGCAGCCGTGGCAAAAATGCTGGAAGCGCGGGGTGTGCACTACGATTGGAGCTGGCTTCCGGCAAAGGTGGGCTACGACATTTACGATGAGGGCGCGGCGGTGTTCAGCCGTGCGCCCATCACCGCCGCCGAAAACCTGCTGCTGAGCCAGATCAACGATTACAACAACTGGAAGACCCGCCGCACGTTGGGCGTCTGTGCAGGAGATGTCTGGTACTATACGGTGCATCTGGGCTGGTGGAAGGACGAGGTAGAGCCTTTCGCTCCCCAGTGGGAAAAGCTTTCAAAGGCGGCGGGCGCAAAAAGACTGCCTTTCTGCTGGGCGACTTCAACAGCAAAGCGGACGTGCGGGGCGAGGGCTACGACCTTGTGCTGGGCAGCGGCTGGCAGGATACCTACCGCCTTGCACAGCAGCGGGATGATGGCTACACCGTTGTGCAGGCCATCGATGGCTGGCGGGACGCCACGGATGCGGCGGCAAAAAGCGCATCGACCAGATCTGGTGCTCCAAGGCGGTGGCTGTAAAGAGCAGCCGGGTGGTGTTTGGCGGCCTGCAGGAGCCGCAGGTGTCTGACCATGCCGGTGTTATGATCGAGTTATAAAGGAAGGTAAACATCGGTGTACAAGGGGTACAAACAAGATAAAATAGAAATGAGGGGCGATAGAGCGGAAATGTCAGATTTTCCACTCTATCTGAACACGGTCGCTGGTGGCCTTGATTGTAGAGATCAAACCATCGACGGCTTTTCTTTTGTCGTCAAAATCTATGCTCTCCCAGTTGTCGAGATAATAGGATAACTTCTTTATCTGCTGGGGCGATATGGTTTCAACGCTCAATTCGGCGATTGCCTTTGAAATGGTCTGGCGTCGGGTGTCCAGTTCTTCAATTTTTTTGTTGGCGTAGGCAAGCAAGGTCGCATTGGCTCCGGTCAGTGTGTCCAGCAGCTTTTCAATTTCTGCCTCCACCTGTGCCAGCTCTACTTGATAGGCTGTCAGCTTCGGATTGACCTTTTCCTCTTTGCCGTGGAGTATCTGAAAATCTTTGAACTTCTCCTGCATGGCCGAGAAAATGAATTGCTCAAATTCTTCTTTGCGAATTTTCCCGCAGCCTGGACAGCCTTTGTTTTCCGTCCGTTTGGTACAGCGGAAATATCCGGTGCTGTTTGGTACATGGGTGGCTTTCAGAGCATACCCACAATGACCGCATTTGATTTTTCCGGCCAGCCAAGTATTTTTCGGTTTCCGTCCCTGCTGGAAGGTGGTATTTGCCATAAGTTTTTTCCGGCATTTCAGCCATGTGTCAGAGGAAATGAGTGCTTCGTGGGGAGCGATAACAAGTATCTGGTCTTTTAAGCACCTGTCCTTGTCCTCTTTCACATCCCGCCCCTGATAGAGATAGCAGCCGTTTGTTCCAGCAAAGTCAGAAGCGTCATTCACAATCGCTGCACCCTGGCTCTTGAAAAATTCGTACAGTTCCAAATCGGCCTGTGCGTAAACGGGGTTTCTTAAAAGCTGGGGAAAGAAATGTACGGAACATGGATTTGCCATAAATTTTTATGTCATGTTCCTCGAAGTATCGGGTAATATCTCCGAAGGAGGTTTCCGGTTCAGCGTACATTTCAAACATCAGCCGAACATGGTCGGCGGCTACGGGGTCGGCAACCATTTTCTTTGTGCGGATACCCTCTACCACAGTAGGCTCTAACTGATAACCGTATGGCGCCTGCCCGCTCATGTGGAAGCCTTTCAGGCACCGGGAATAGTAGGCGTCTGTGACACGCTTCTGAATTGTCTCACGTTCAAGCTGGGCGAATACAATGCAGATATTCAGCATGGCCCGGCCCATCGGGGTCGAAGTATCAAACTTTTCCGTGGAGGATACAAACTCCACATCGTACTCTTTGAAACAGCTCCATCATCGTTGCAAAGTCCAGAATAGAGCGGCTTATACGGTCCAGCTTGTACACGATGACCCGCCGAACCTTTCCCTTGCGGATCTCGCCCAGCAGCTTTTGAAACTCCGGTCTGTCCGTATTCTTACCGGAATACCCTTTGTCCTTGAATACCCGGCAGCTCCCGCCTTTCAATTCATACTTGCAAAAGTCGATCTGACTTTCAATGCTGATACTGTCCTTGCGGTCTACTGACTGTCTTGCGTAAATACAATCTTCTCTGATAAATTCCATATTGGGCTCCTTTCCTTGTTGGAATGGAGCTACCAACCTTACAACTATATTATACCATCAGCAGCCCCGGACAACAATGTTGCGAATGATTAGGGAAATCTGTCCCCATATTTACTGAACACCTCGTAAAGACAACGCTCAATTTCTTTTTGCGCTGTTCTTTCTCCTTCGGGGAAGTACCGGCGTGAGGCTTTCCAGCACAATAATCTTCCCTTGAAATGCGACAGACTTTGTTTCTCGTTCATAAGTGACAGCTTGCGTCATTGAAAACCTCCTTTGCGAAAGTGCGTGTATATGCCAGCCTTTCCCGCTTGTCCCGTGGGGAAATGTCAAAAGACGGCACCCAGCAGGTGCCGCCCTTTGAGCTTTCTCCACTTCGGGTCAATGTGGCCCGAGGTCAGTAAGGACTGGAAAGGTACTTTTCTTTGGCGTCCTCCACGCTGTTGAGGTCGAATACTTCATAAAGCTGCCCCACAACTCGCCGTATATCCTTCTTTGAAAATCCGCAGTTCTCCATTGCCATAATGACATAACCACGGCAGGCGTCATTGCTCCATTCGTCCGGTTCCAAGCCGGGGATCATTCCAAACGCATTTCCCATAAAGTGTTCCTTTTTTGAAAAGATGGGGAGCCACGCCGGATCGGTTGGCCTATCATCAGACAGCATTGCCGGGGGCTCCCCATAGGTTTTTACTTCATTTCAGACACACCGGACGGACATAGGCTTCATGCCCCATAGTATTTCAACTCTCCCCATTCTGATGGCAAGGCGTTCTCATTGCCTGCGACGGCTCACGGCTTGCAAGACCGCTTCAACGCTCGGACTGTGACTAAACGCAAGTATCCGGGTTCTGCGCCTGTTCCGGTGGAGCCAGCCTTGCCCCACCTATGGCATGGACCTGTTCGCTCGCTCAGTTTTACAAAGACTGTATTCTCTGAAATCCGAGGTCATGGCGGGTCTGTCACACAGCGCGTTCCCCTTCGTATCCGGGTGTCTTTTTATTCAATTTTCAATCTGCATGAGGCTTGTCTGAACCTCAGGCCATTGTGACCCGAAGTGTTTTACCTCTCATAAGCCATTTCATTTTCCGGCCTAAATCGGTACGCCTTACAAAGAAATTTTCAAAATTTTTTCTAAGCGACGCAGACCTCGCTCGATTGCGACACGAACTACTTTTTCATGGACGCCCTCTGCCCGGGCAATGTCCTGTTTGGTCATGCCGAGAATGAAATGGGCGTAAATCCGTTTTGCCTGTTTGTCTGGCAGACTGGTAATCGCTGCGTGAAGTTCCTGCATGGTAACTTTTCGCTCGTACAGCTCATGGGGCGAAAGTGCGACAAAGACAGCCTCATGCTCCAGCCCATCATCCCGATCAAGGGAATAGTAGGCTTTGTGGCGGTATGTACGCAGCCGGTAGGCAGCCTCTTTACGATCAAACTCTTTGAACATTTCTGCAACTTCTTCCGATACTTCCATGAAGCAATCCGATGTATAGAATGGGTAATAGTCCCGCAAATTGATAATAGCCATATTGACCTCCGTTTCGGTTGTTAGTTGACGAGTGACCGAAACGAAGGCGGCGGGGAGCGACACAGGGGAATGACTTTCGGGCCAACATGGCCCGAAGCGGCCCCATAAGAACGCAAAACGCCCGGGCGGCACAAGGCCACTCGGACGCATGAAGTTACATATTCATTTATGTGTTGTCTAATTTCACATTCAAAACCAGACTGTCCCGGAGGGGGAGCTACGCTTTTTTTAGCTGGTGCAGGTCATGGGTACTGTGAAAAAAGGCAAACATAGACACGGCGGCAATCCTCCTATATGCCGCCGTGGATTTGCACGGTGTTAGGTCGTCGTTGGTTTAGGGTAGACGAAAAGAAACGGCGGCTCTGATTTCTCAAAACCGCCGTTTCATAGGCGCGAGAATGTGTCTGCTTTACGACGGCTTTTTTTCTTTTGCCGTCGTCCGGCAGTTAATTTTCTATTTTTTTCTTGTGAGAAAAGACAATCAATCCAACCAAAAACATCACAATAAAGCAAAGTACAAAACTGATACATCCGCCAATGGTGGCCGATATAGGCACCTCATAGTAAGTGGATTTATCCGAAAAAAACATAGACACACGATATGCAAAGCTACCCGGAATGACAAAGCCGCTTTCTGAACCGATGAACAGGCAGGATGCAAAGCCATATATAACCCCTACTACGCTTGTCACAATGATATTGCGGCTCAAGTTAATAACGATTGCCCCCAAACAAGTAGTTATCAAAACGATAACACAAGCTTCAATTCCAAACCCGATTACCAAATTGAGGAACAATGAAACACCTCCGGTCAACCTACCAGTTCCATTGAGTATTGCCACCAATAGGCCAAATGCGATAAATAAGACAGCCGCGAAGCCGATACCGATAACGATGCTGACAGCGACTTTCGATAGAAAGAGCTTCTTCTTTGAAAAACCGTAGGTAATCCAGTTGATGTAAGTTTTGTTTTTGTATTCCTGATAAAACAGCGAACCAATCAAAATGAAGAGCACCATTGGGAAGAACATGGAAAACTGGTTATTCATAAAGAAGAACAGGTCAGCAAGTGATGTTGTGCTACTGTTGAAAATTGCTCCTGCTCCGCCGGTAATGATGGGAAGAAGCGACAACAGTAGAAGAAATGCCATAAACCATTCCCGCTTCAACTTGTAAAACTCGTTTTTAATCAACATTCCCATTATGCTTCCTCCCTCTGGCCGGAAGTCATAATATCCTCATACAGTGCTTCCAGTTCCTTTTCATTATAGCCGTTTTTTACAACCTTGATGATTTTGCCTCCCCGAATGAAAATGAGAATATCCGTAACAGCTGCAATTTCCGTCAGATTATGACTTGATACCAAAATACAGTGTTGGGGAGATTTCAGGCGTTCCTTCAGAAGCAGCCGGATTTCCTTTATCCCCATCGGATCAAGGCCATTGGTAGGTTCGTCCAGCAGCAAATATTGAACATTGCCTAAAAAGGCGCGGGCAATTCCCAGCCGTTGGCGCATCCCCAAAGAAAGTTGAGAGAACAGCTTTTTCCGGGCATCCAGCAGGTTTACTTGTTTGAGCGCCGCTTCGATGTTTGGCCGTTTCAAACCTAAATACTGTGCGTGGAGCTTCAAATTTTCCTCTACGGTGAGCCGAGGGTAAAAAGCTGGGTATTCAATCAAACTTCCAAAACATCTGCTGGAAACGGGTTGCCCATCCGAGAGGATTTCTCCCGAAAAGGCGGTCAGGCCCAGCATGGACTTAAACAGTGTTGTTTTACCGGCTCCGTTTGGCCCCAGTACACCATAGATTTTTCCTTGCTCTAAAGTCAAGTTGATGTTGGACAGCAATGCGGTATTTCCAACATTCAAATTTACATTTTTGATTTGCAGCATGAAATACCTCCGTTATTGAAAAAAAGATGAAAAGCAAAAAGGCCACAGCATAAATCAAAAAATGAAATACTAATGGGTTTTGATCTCTGTTTTAGTCCTTTTAGTCCATCGCTCAATACGCCATGCAAGGCCGTGAGCAGGCACACCGCCAAAGCGATGATAGAAACCACTAAAGCTACTTTAACCATTTGTTTATACCTCCTATGGCTCATACTTTACCAAAGAGGTTTAAGATTTGTTTGAGAAAAGTCTAAGGAAAGTCTAAGGATGAAAAAAGAGCCGCCGAAGCAGCCCTTTAGGAATTGACAATGGGAAACACGACTTGAATTGCAAAGATACCGTTTTGCAAGGAAGCGACAATTTGCCCGCCCATGCGGGTCACAAGTCTTTGAGCGATTGCCAATCCCAGCCCGGTTGTCTTTTTTGTTCGTGACTGGTCGGTGGTGTAAAAACGGTCAAACAAATGAGGAATATCTTCTTGCTGAATACTGCTCGACGCATTTTTAATGGTTATGACCGTTTGAGCTTCTTCTATCGCTGCGGTGATTTGATAATTTCCCTCCCCGTGAACAAGTGCATTATAAACCACATTTGAGAAAATCCGGGTCAAGGCATCTGGATCGCCCCAAATGATAGCTGGTGGATTTGGGATAACGATATAGGGGACACATTTTTTCTGTTCAAAATCGCCATAGTATGAGGCGACAACATCCCGAAGTACACTGTGTATATCTGTATTCCTGCAATTCAATTTCAGTTCGTCGGCCTCAATCCTTGCAAATTCAAACAGTTGGTCGAGAAGCAGCTTTACAGCGGAAATTCTTTTCTCCCGCAATCTTTGCATATTCTTTTTGCTCCCCTGTTAAATCCTGTTCCTGTAAGAGCTGGATATAGCCATTTGCTGTTGCCAGCGGCGTTCGCAAGTCATGGGAAAGACTGGTAATGGTATCTCGGAACAGTGTATCGCTCCGTTCAATTTCCTGCCCCATGCTACGATATTTTTTCAGAAGATGATTGATACTTGCAGCCAAATCCAGTATTGTCCCATCCGTTTTTTTTCCACCATAATTTCGGTTTGCGTATCACGGTCAATCAGAAAGTCAATCTGTTTTTTACTTTCTGAACCAACTTTCGCTGATAAATCAGTTTCAGGGACAAAAACAGGGAAAGCATTGCAAGCAAGATACATAACACCATCATGTAGCCATCACCGCCTTTCCAAATTGCGCAAGTCCAACCTTAGAAACAGGGAGAGCGAAATAGCTGTTGGTAAAAACAGATATACTACCAGTGTCAAACAAATGGGTATTAAATCCTCCCCAAAGGTATTGATCTGCAAGCTATGAGATAGCCCTACAACCCAATACTTGTAGAGCGAATAATCCATATCCAGTGCTGTACTTATCTTTGTGAGATATAAATACAAAACCCCAGCATAAAAAATGCGGTAATCGTAACAATGATCCGATGCCGGAGCAGGTAACTTAACAAATTGAGAAATGCAGTGTAACCTAAAAAAGCACAGGCATTGAAACAAAAGAAAGACTCCGATTGCAGAAAACGAATACTTTATGTCATACCGGGATGCTCCCATCATCAGAATTGACAAATACGCAACACCAAAGCATACAAACAGAAAAAAATAAAACGCCACCCCATGAGGCCAGCAGTTTTCCAAAGAATAGGTGTACTCTGCTTGTACCTTTAGAAAGTGTGATACTGTATGTGCCGGTATGAAAATCTTCTGTAAAGTACAGGCACAAAAAAAGAGCGTCAATGGAAAAATCAGACTGTAATCTGAAAACAGAAACTCCGTGAACGAAACCAGTGATATAAACGGAAGCATACCATTTACCGAATTGTGATAAAAGGTCAGGGCAAGCGCAAAGACAAAAAACGCAGCCAATACGAGGCAGGCCCAAAACAGGCGGCTTTTGCGGATACGGAACAACTCACTTTGCATCGTCTGAATCACTCTTTGCACCTCCTGTCATTTTCAAAAGATAGTCGGTCGGCTCCATACCGGCAAGCCAGATTTCTGATACTTCTATCCCGGAATGAACCAGCAGCGTATTGATTTCCCCGGATTGCTCATTACAATGAAAAATTCTAATCAGGTCATGACCCAACACTTCAAAATCCGGGAACTGCTGGCTTAAAATCGTAATAGCCCGTTCTAATTGTGGAGTTCTTATCTTTATGCACCGCTGGCAGCTCTCTTTCAATTCCCCAGCCGTAAGCTCACAAAGCAGCTTTCCATCTGCCATCACGCCATATTTGGATGCAAGCCGGGAAAGCAGCGTATAATCCTGTCCAGAGATTAAAAGTGTGGTATGGTTGATTTCATGCAGATAGTTCAGAACAGAAAGCAGGTGTTCACATTCTCCCTTATCTAGCCCGGAAAAAGGATCGTCCAAAATTATCATATCTGGATTTCCCAAAAGGGCAACAGCCAAATTCACTAAACGCTGGGTCGATAATGGCAATCGCCGTACCGCCTTTTTCTCTTTCAGGTTCAAATGCAGTATATCTAAAATATGGATTTCTGTGGTTCCAAAAACGGAAGAAAAATAACGCAGCATATCAGCAGGTGACAGAGAGCCGATTGTCACAGGCTTTTTGTGGTACAAACCCAATCCGGCGGCGCTCCTGCTGATAATCTATATTGCCAAATAATTTGAGCGTACCAGATTGAGGTCGGAGTGTGCCAATAATGGCCTGCAACAGTACAGATTTTCCTGCGTTATGACCGCCATACAGTGCATAGATTTCTCCGCGTTTTACCTGAAACGCGATATTTTTAATTCCGTTTCCATCCGGGAAAACATAGGTCAACCCGGCTGTTTCCAAAGCAGTCTCCAAAATAATCATCCCCTTTCCATATCGTCTTATTGTAGCAGATCGGCGTGCAAACTTTATAAGATTTCTCTAAGGATTAGCCCTGCATTTTGAAACCGAGGCCCCAAACCGTCTGAATATACTTTTCCTCTGGATTGACCTTGGCAAACTTCTTGCGGAGATTTCCAATGTGGACATTGATTGCATTATCGTCCCCGATAAAATTTTCATTCCACACGCTTTCAAAAATATTGTTCTTTGTGAATACCTTTGAGGGCGAGGACATCAGAAGTTGCAAAATCAGGTATTCATACCGTGTCAAAGTAATGGGGGTATTCCTGATTTTAGCCTCCATAGCTTCTGTATCAAGGGACAAGTCCTTAAAGCCAAGTATTTTGCTATTGTTGGGGGTGGTAGACTTCTGAAAGCGCCGGAGCACTGCTTCAATCCGCACCAGAAGCTCTTGATTGTCGAATGGCTTTGTGATGTAATCATCTGCACCATTTCGTATGAGGTTCACTTTGCTGTCTATATCCGTTTTAGCGGACACACCGATAATCGGAATATCCATCGTGCTTTTCATCTTTTCCAATACTGTTTCCCCGGTATGCCGGGAAGCATCAGATCAAGTAAAATCAAGTCAAAGCTGCTTTTTTCAATCAATAGAAGTGCCTCACTTCCAGAATAGGCAGAGGTTACGCAATAACCATGTTGGGTCAAAAGCCGCTTCGTCATATCATTGAGCAGCACATCATCTTCAATAATCAGAAGATGTGGGTGTGTTCCAGTTTCCATACTATTATCTCCTTATCATTTCTCAGATTTCCGAATTAAAGCTCACATATTATTTTAATTATACCGTCTCTGTTGCATTAGAGCAAGGCAGAACCACTTTTGAAATGAAGCAAAATACTACCTTACATCAAATTTGATTACATTCTCATAACCTGACCAGAAATGTACAATGATATAGGGTGATATGAGAATGAACCAAGATGAAAGAAGGTTTGACTTTCACGGCCTCGGGGCAGCTCTCAAAAGAGCCAGAGAAGAAAAGGGCTGGACACAAGCCTACGTTGCGGAATTAGTAGACCGTGACTCCCGTACCATTATGAATATTGAGAACAAAGGTCATTATCCCAGCTTCGACCTTTTTGTTAAACTCATTACCATGTTTGACGTTTCAGTTGACCAGTTTATTCATGCGGACGGAGGGGCAAGGTCAAGTTCTTGCAGAAAGCACATTGATGTTCTTCTAAACTCCATGAATGAAAAAGAGCTTGTCGTGATAGAAGCCACAGCCGAAGGCATTAAGAAAGCCAGGGAAACGGAGGTTCCAGAATAAGGACCTCTGTTTTTTTGCGTCATTTTAGGGGCTGTCGCTAAGTGGCAAGCAATGCCTCTGTGGCCACAAGTGGCACAAAGGCGGCTTGTTGGGGCTCGCCCCAAACCCGTATCTTCGGGCCAACATGGCCCGAAGTGTCAGCGTCGCTTTGCTCCTTATTTTCATAACCTTAACGCTCCTTTTCCTGCTTTCTTCCCGGTTCGGTGTAGCCCATCAGAGTGTCAATGTTCGCCTTGATCGTGACGATCTCCTGCATATCCCGTCGTGCCTTTTGATATTCTCCATAGAGCTGTTTTTTCTTTGCTGTGAGCTTACGGCCTTCTTCCTTCAGCACATCCATTTTGGGGAGCTTTGCCCCGCCCAGCAGAGAGCGCATTTCCGCTTGTGCAGCCCGGTACAGTTCAAGGTCGGCCTCATGCTCCGCAAGGAATTTCCGGCTGTACTTCGTCGCCTTATACTGCTCAAAGACTGGACGGGTTTTGGCATACTGAACCGTTGCGGCCTTTAGCCCGGCATTGGTTTTCATGGTCTGTTCTGTCTGCTTGATCTGCTCGGAAATGGCATGAAAACGGTCTGCTGCCTCGGTGGCTTTCTGTGCCAACTGCTCATAATCGGTCAGGCCATTGTCCTGTATATAGGCAAGGGCAGCAGCCATCTGCTTAATGTTAAATACCTTCGCCCAGCGTTCATATCCCGGCCCCTTACCGGCAGCCAGCTTCGCTTGAATATCCACCGCCAGACTGATTTTCCGCTCCGAGTGCCCGGGGCGTTTTTTCTTTGCCCTCAATGGCGGCCAGAACATCTTGCAAGTCGTAGCCGTCCCCCAGCGTGGAGGCACGCAGACGGGTGAAGCGTTCCTGTCCCTGCCCGGTCAGCCGGAAGCTGATACCGCCGCCCCGAACCGTCTTGACCTCATACCCGGCCCGCTTCATCAAATTGAGAAATTGCTCCGGGGCTTCGGGTTCTCCACGATGGA
>VOFC01000903.1_pt1 | contig 18737 bp, 28 predicted proteins | sample 5384161 | NCBI WGS metagenome assembly VOFC01 (sample SAMN12384722, study PRJNA508395) | human gut metagenome | isolation source: healthy gut B | host: Homo sapiens
CTCTACCACATCCGGGTAGATGGTTCCCTGTGCCAGGAAATCCACGGCTCCGATCTTCTTTGCCTCTTCCTCGAAGACACGGATGAATTCCTCTCCGATAATTTTACGTTTTTTCTCCGGTTCTGTCACACCGGCAAGTTTTCCATAATAACGCTCCTGCGCGTTGACACGGATAAAGTTCAGGTCAAACTGTCCGTTCGGTCCGAAGACCTCCTCAACCTCGTCTCCTTCGTTCTTTCGGAGCAGACCGTGATCGACGAATACGCAAGTAAGCTGTTTTCCGATTGCACGGGAAAGAAGTCCTGCTGCAACAGAAGAATCCACACCTCCGGATAATGCAAGGAGAACCTTTCCATCACCGACTTTTTCACGGATCTCTTTGATTGTATGCTCCACGAAAGAATCCATGCGCCAGGTGCCGGCACATCCACAGATATTTCTTACAAAGTTGTGAAGCATCCTGCTTCCCTCTACGGTATGCAGTACTTCCGGATGGAACTGGATTGCATAAAGTTTTTTCTCCGGGTTTTCATCTGTCGCTACCGGACAGTCAGCAGTATGTGCTACCACCTGAAATCCCGGTGCCGGCTTGGAAATATAATCAAAATGACTCATCCAGCAGATGGTAGATCCTTCTGCCGAATCCGTTGCCACTCCCTCAAAAAGCGGAGAAGACTTGTCCACGAACACTTCCGTTTTTCCGTACTCACGTACCGGTGCCTTTTCTACTTTTCCACCGAGGATATGATTCATCAACTGCGCACCATAGCACAGACCGAGAACCGGGATGCCAAGTTCAAATAATTCTTTTGTGTATGTCGGGGAATCTGCTTCGTAGCAGCTGTTCGGGCCACCGGTGAGGATGATTCCCTTTGGATTCATGACCTTGATCTGTTCGATGTCGGTACGGTAAGAATCCGGCTGTCGAACCGGAAATCACACCGGAAGTTGAAGCAACCGATAACACAGCTGAGACAGTTGCTACAACAAAACCATCCGCAGAATCAGAAATTCCGATGGAGCCGGAAGTTACTTCGGTCCCTGAAGTTACTGTGGAACCGGAAGAAACTGACACAACCGAACATACTACAGAACCAGAAGAAACCACAGAATCACAAAATGCTATACAAGAAGAAACCGCAGAAGCTGCAGAACCGGAACCGGCCACAACAACGGCTGCCGATTCGTTTTACAACAGCCCACAGACAGATTCTTTCTATCAGATACCGCAGCAGCCACAAATGCAACCAAATGCTTACACTGACCCTAACGGCTATTCCGCTCCTGTATATGCCCCATTACAGCGTACGCCTCACAAACCGGTCAATCCATTTATGATTGTTTCGTTTGTGGAGATTGTTGCATTTTGTATTATGATTGCCGTCTTCTTCAACGTTGGTCAGAATACATTCGGATATGAAAATGTTGCAAAAAAATTATTTCAAATCCATTGCCGACTGTGACTGGGATCAGGTATACAATGAATTGGAATTAAAGGAATCCGCATTCATCAACAAAGATGCTTTCCTTGAAATGAGAAAAGAAGATGATAAAATTTCTTATAGCAAAATCAAGGTAGAATCTGTAGCCGACAAAAATACAGCACATGTAAATATTACTTATTATGAAAAGGGCAGTGATTACGCTTCCGGCGAATTACAGGTAAAACTGACCAGACAACCAAAGAAATCATTCCTTTTCTTTGATAACTGGAAAGTTTCTCCGGATAATTATGTTGTAAACGATTTTACGATTTATGCACCACAGGGCGCTGATGTATACCTGGACAATCAGGTCATTCCTGACAAATACATAACCAAGAAAAGCAGTTCGCCTGATTCTGACTGCTATCAGATTCCTCAAATGTTTGTCGGAACACATACAAGTTTCATCTCGTTTGACGGATTTACCGGACCAGAGACACCGGTATTTGCACAGTACGATTATGACTATCTGTCTCTGGAATATGATTCTTTGAGTGTCACAAGCAAACAGCAGGAAGAAATTTTAAATACTGCATACGGCATTCTTCAAAAGGAACTTGCTGCCGGTGTCGCCGGAAATGATTTCAGCACAATTGAAGATCTCTTTACCGACGATTCTGTCGTTGACGCGAAAGATTCTTACAACAGTTACTATTTAGATAATTTTACAGCCAGCGGTTCCCGCAGCGCAGTGAAAAAGCTTTCTTTGAACAATGTAACCGGCTCCTTCTCTGATTTTCGAATCAGCAACGGAACCATCTACGCAGAGGTAATCCTTTCTTACGATTACACCGTAGATTTCCGCAAGAAAGACTTTGGACAGAAAAATACGAAAAAGAAACTTACGATAGTGACGCTTCTACAAGATATTACCTTCAATATGAGGATGGAACCTGGAAGCTCTCTTCATCATCCTTCCCATCCATCTACTATTATTAAATTATAAAATAAAGAGCGGGCACCCTGGAAATCCAATGGATTTCCAAAGTGCTCGCTTTTTTATGTCTGATTTTCTGTTATCAGATTCTGATCTAATATCCCAACGGAATATCTTTGCTTCCTGCTTTCAAACGGGCCATAGCTCTTGCAAGTGATGCTTTTGAACGATGGTACTCTTCGATACTCTGCTTCTGACGCAGCTGTTCCTCCGCACGTTCCTTGGCTTCCTGCGCTCTGCGCAAGTCAATCTCTTCCGGATATTCGCAGGTATCCACGATAACGGTCGCACGGTTATTGATCATCTGTGCAAATCCGGTTCCCGTTACACCAAGGATTGTGTTGCCATCTTCCTCAAGAATACGAAGTTCACCGACTTCTACCGGGAATACCATATTTTCATGGTGCGCCTGAATGGCTTTCAGACCATCGTGTAGTGGCAGAACCACCTGCACACAGCGTCCATCAAAGAATACTTTATCACAGGCTATCACCTTTAAACTAAATGTATTCATCGCTCATTCCTCCTAGTTGGCGGTTGCACCTTCCATTTCCTTTGCCTTTGCAATCACATAATCAATGGTTCCCACATTGAAGAATGCAGCTTCCGGATAATCATCCATCTCTCCGTCAATGATTGCTTTGAATCCACGTACAGTCTCTTTCAAAGGCACATATTTTCCCGGAACACCAGTAAAGTTCTCAGCTACATGGAACGGCTGTGACAGGAACTTCTGAACCTTTCTTGCACGGTATACCGTCATCTTGTCCTCTTCGGATAATTCCTCCATACCAAGGATTGCGATGATGTCCTGTAACTCGGTATACTTCTGCAGGATTTCCTGTACACGTCTTGCTGTCTCATAATGTTCCTTACCTACGACGTCCTCCTCAAGGATACGTGAGTTGGACTCAAGCGGATCCACAGCCGGATAAATTCCCTGCTCTACGATCTTTCTTGAAAGAACTGTAGTAGCATCCAGATGTGCGAATGTTGTTGCAGGTGCAGGGTCAGTTAAGTCATCTGCAGGCACGTAAACTGCCTGTACAGATGTAACAGAACCTTCCTTCGTGGAAGCAATCCGCTCCTGCAATTCGCCAACCTCTGTTGCCAGAGTAGGCTGATAGCCTACTGCGGACGGCATACGTCCAAGTAACGCAGATACCTCAGATCCAGCCTGTGTGAAACGGAAAATATTATCAATGAACAGCAACACGTTCTGATGCTCTTTGTCACGGAAATATTCTGCCATTGTAAGTCCTGTCTCTGCAACTCGCATACGTGCTCCGGGTGGCTCATTCATCTGACCGAACACTAACGCGGTCTTATCAATAACGCCGGATTCCTTCATTTCTGTCCAAAGGTCATTACCTTCACGGGAACGCTCTCCTACACCGGTAAAGATGGAATATCCACCGTGCTCTGTTGCAATGTTTCGGATCAACTCCTGAATCAATACGGTTTTACCTACTCCGGCACCTCCGAAGAGACCGATCTTACCGCCCTTTGCATACGGTGCCAAAAGATCGATGACCTTAATACCGGTCTCAAGCACCTCAACGACCGGGCTCTGGTCTTCAAAAGATGGCGGATCTCTGTGGATACACCAGTGTTTCTCACCCTCTAAGCTCTCGCCGCCGTCTAATGTATCTCCGAGAACATTGAACAGACGTCCAAGTGTTCCCTCACCAACAGGAACCTCAATACCGCTTCCTGTCGCTGTTACTTCCATATCTTTGTGAAGTCCTTCACTGGCTGCCAGCATAATGCAACGCACGGTGTTGTTTCCGATGTGCTGTGCAACTTCCATAACACAGCGTTTTCCGTGATTGTCTACCTCAAGTGCATCTTTTATATATGGAAGGTCGTTATCTTCAAATTCAACGTCAACGACAGGCCCCATGACCTGTACGATCTTTCCTTTTTTCATTCTGCTTTCACAATCCTTCCTATTTTCTCTTTTTCTTCTGTGCTTTGGCTCCGCCGATTACCTCTGTAATCTGCTGGGTAATGGCAGCCTGACGCACACGGTTATACTCGATGGACAACATCTGCAACATATCTTTTGCACTGTCTGTCGCAGTCTGCATCGCCATCATTCGGGAATTGTGCTCACTGGCGAAAGATTCTACCAGTGCACCATATATAAATCCGGTTACATAGTTTGGAACGATATGGTAAAGGATATCCTCCATGGATGTCTCTGCCTTGATCTCCTCCTGATAGATATCAATCGGAGTTTGCATGAACTCATCCTTTTCCAACGGAAGAAGACGCATCTTCTCTGTCTCCATTGTAACCGAATTCTCCATCTTGGTATAGATGATATATACCTCGTCCAACTCTCCGGCATCATACAGTTCCATGACACGGTCTGTGATGACACGGGCACGGTGGAGTGTCGGGTTCTGTACCGTATAATGAAATTCCGAATCTACAGCGAGACCTTCCTTTGCAAAATACTGACGTCCCAGTTCTCCCACAACAAAAAGCTTGTTGTTTTCACCCTGTGCAAAAAGCTCATGTGCCATCTTAATGACATTATGGTTATAAGCTCCGGCCAGACCTTTGTCTGCGGTGATCACGATATAACCACGCTTTTTCTCATTGTCCGGTATCTCTTCATGCTGATTAAAATAACGGCTTTTTGCATCCGGAATATGACGAAGCAGTCGGGAGATTGCCGCCTGCAGAGAATAGAAATACGGCTCTGTATTTTCAAGTTTCTGCTTGGCGCTTCTCAGTTTTGCGGACGATATCATATACATAGCATTGGTAATTTTCATTGTATCCTGGATACTTTTCATCCGCTTTTGAATTTCCTTCGTGTTTGCCATGTTCTATCACCTGCTTTTAAATTCTTTGACTGCTGCTACGATTTTTTCGGTCAACTCTTCGTTGAGCACTTTGTTGTTGTTCAGCTCATCCACGATGTCCTTATGCTCCGCATGGAAGAAATCCAAAAAGACGAAGCTGGAAATCCTTTGTCTGTTTCGTCTCAACATCCAAGAGCAGACGGTTGTTGGCTGTCACCAGTGTAATAACCTGATCGGCGAGGCTCATCGGATGGCAAAGTGGCTGCTTCAATAATTCCATCAGGCCTTTACCATACTGCAGCTGCTCTTTTGTGGCATCATCCAGATCGGAGCTGAACTGTGTGAAGACTTCCATCTCACGGTACTGTGCCAAATCGATACGAATCGTTCCGGCTGCTTTCTTCATTGCCTTTGTCTGTGCGGCACCACCTACACGGGATACGGAAAGACCGACGTTTACCGCTGGACGCATACCGGAATTGAACAGGTCACTTTCCAGGAAGATCTGTCCATCTGTGATAGAAATAACATTGGTAGGGATATATGCAGATACATCACCTGCCTGTGTTTCAATAATTGGAAGTGCTGTAATAGAACCACCGCCCAAAGCGTCGCTCAATTTACTTGAACGCTCCAGCAATCTGGAATGTAAATAGAATACATCACCCGGATACGCCTCTCGTCCAGGAGAACGTTCCAGCAGCAGGGATAATGCACGGTAAGCTACCGCGTGCTTGGAAAGATCGTCGTAAATGATCAGGACGTCTTTTTCCTTTATACATAAAATACTCCGCCAATGCGGTTCCTGCATACGGTGCAATATACTGCAGCGATGCGGACTCGCTTGCTGTCGAAGAAAGTACGATGGAATAATCCATTGCACCGTTCTTTGTCAGCGTGTTTACTAACTTGGCAACGGTAGATGCTTTCTGGCCGATTGCCACATAAATGCAGATGACATCTTTGCCCTTCTGGTTTAAGATGGTATCGACTGCGATGGATGTTTTACCGGTCTGTCTGTCGCCGATGATCAACTCACGCTGTCCACGTCCAATAGGGAACATGGAGTCAATTGCCAGAATACCTGTCTCCATTGGCTGGTCAACAGACTGTCTGTCCACGACTCCCGGTGCTTCCTGTTCGATTGCACGGTAATCGTCTGCCGGGATCTCGCCCTTTCCATCAATTGGTGCACCCAGCGCATTGACAATTCTTCCGAGATAGGCATTTCCTACCGGAACACCCGCTTTTTTCTTCGTACGTGTTACTTTTGTGCCCTCTTTGATCTCTGTATCTTTTCCAAGAATGATACAGCCGATCTGGTCACGTCTGATATCCTGAACCATACCACGGATGCCGTTTTCAAATATAACGATCTCGCCATACATGGCATGCTCGATACCATATACCGTTGCGATTCCGTCACCTACCCAGATGACTTTTCCAACTTCCTGGTCCTTGCTTACCATGTCATAATTTTCTATTTCCGATTTCAGGATAGATATGATCTCTTCTGAACTAATGGAACCCACGTTATCACCTCCACGTCAATCGTTTCTCTAACCGATCCAGACGCCCTTTCATGCTATAATCTTCTTCTTTGTCTCCGACACGCAGTACAAAGCCACCGATCAGACTTTTTGTCCTCCACCATGGAAAGTTCTACCGTCTGCTTGCCGTATTTGTTGGCAAGGTACGCTTTCATCTGTTCCACCTGCTTTGCATCCGGCTCCATCACATAAGACATTTCTGCGCATAAGATACCATGGTTCTCATCATAGGGTTTTCTTATATGCTACAAATATGTCATCCATGAGATCCATCTCCTGATGGTCACTGACTACCTTGAGAAAATTTCTTATCTCCTCCGGAAAAATGTCTTCGATGAGACGATGCTTTGCATCTTTGGATACGATCGGACTCTGCAGCATTTTTGGCAATTCTTCGGTCAGTGAAAAAAAATTTCTTTTGTCTTTTCAACAATTTCTTTTTTACACCCAGTTCAAAAAAGAACTGTTCCATAATTACTAGCTGTTTGCGTCATTTACACCACCTGCCTGCGCCAAAAACTGGTTGTACAGTAACTGGTTATTCTCACTGTTACTTGCCTCGCCCAGCACTTTTCCTGCTGCTGCGACTGCCAGTACCGCAATCTCAGACTGCAGATCTGCAACGGTCTTATCCCGCTCCAGTTCCACGGTTTTATGTGCATCTTTAATGATTCTCTGTGCCTCTGCATCTGCTGCATTGATGCGGTTCTCATACTCGGCCTGTGCACTCTTTCTTGCTTTATCCATAATATCTGCGGATTCTGCATGTGCTTCCTCAAGTTTCTTTGCATACTGTGCTTTGAGTTCTCCGGCCTGTTTCTTCTGATTCTCTGCATCTGCAATCTGACCATCGATCATTTTCTTTCTCTCATCCATGACTTTCATGACCGGATTATATAAGAAATGACGTAAGGCAACAAAAAGAACGAGCAGATTGATGATTGTCCAAACAACATTCCAATCTATTCTTAATAATTGCATGCTCTACCAGACCTTTCCTATCCTAAGAATAAGATAATTAAAATTGCGACTACCATACCGAAAATTGCAGTACCCTCTGCCAGTGCACATCCAAGTAACAGTGCCTTTGTGATCTTTCCGTCAGCCTCCGGCTGTCTTGCGATAGCGTCTGTTGCCTTGGAAGTTGCAAGTCCGATACCGATACCTGCTCCAATACCTGTAAGTGCTGCGATTCCTGCTCCGATTGCTACTAATGACATAATGAAAATCTCCTTTTCTACTCAATACTTTCTTTAATAAAAAGTGATGTTAAAAATACAAATACGTAAGCCTGAATGAATCCGTCAAACAGGTCAAAGTAGAGGCTCAGTGGAATCGGCACCAGAAGTGGTGCTACAATTTTAACCAATTCCATAATTACGAATGCGCCTAAGATGTTACCAAACAAACGCATACACAGTGACAGCGGCCGGATGAAAACCTCAAGAATATTCATCGGCAGCATAATCGGGATTGGTTCCATAAAACTTTTCAGGAAACCTTTGCCTCCCTTTTGATGCACACCTGCATATTCGATCAGCACAATGCTCATGAGCGCCAGCGCACCGGTTGCTCCGACATCTTTTGTCGGCGATTTCAGTCCAAACAGACCGATCATATTGGATATGCCGATATAAATTGCTACGGTTATTAAATAAGGTATATATCGTTTTCCCTCCTCACCGAGCAAATCATAGAAGAAGTTGTGCAATCCTCCGACGACAGTCTCTACTGCAAGCTGCCGTTTGCCGACATTCTGAACCTTGAGATTTCTTCCAAGGAAAAATGCCGCGACGATCATCACCGCCATAATAATCCATGTTACTACCACGGATTCCGCCACTGGGATTCCACCGAAAATCGGAATTGTAAATGAAGTCTTACAATTCAGCTCCTCCATCAGCGCTTTGGATAATTCCTCCGTATTATCACTTCCCTTCTTCACTTTTGCTAACATTTAACGACCATTTTTGGAATTGTCAATTTTAGCAAAGTAACTAAAAATCTTTTCCGTTTTTTGTATCTTTTTACCAATCAGATTTATCTTTATTAATAAATTTTAAACAAATTGCAGATTGCTTTTTTGAGCAGTTTATATTTAATTTACGTTTTATTTACGAAATACCAAATTATTTTGTTTTTCCGGCAAAGAACTTTTACGACTTTTTTTGCATTTTTTAATGCTTTTTGACAGGTAAAAAAAGAAAGGGTTTTAGAACCTTTCTTTTTAAAAATTGCAATATACAACTACAGTTATCTGTATACCTTTTTACCGGTTGGTAAGCAGGTAAATCTCATCTATGAACAACTGACGAAATGTCATTGTTCCGCCACCTATCTCCCGGGTTTTCGCCGCTGCTGCCCGCTCGCCTGCCATCCCCATAAAGGTGACGGCTGCTGCTGCAGAAGCAAATGACTTCTCCACACCGAGAAACGCCCCGAGCATCACAGATGACATACAGCCACTCCCTGTGATTTTTGCCATCATGGCATCTCCCCGATGACACGCGCAGGTATTTTCCCCATCCGTCATCAGATCTGTCTCCCCGGATGCAATGACGATCATCTGCTTTTCCTTCGCATATCGCTTCATGCGCATGAGAAAAGCCTCCTGCTCATCCAAATGTGCGTCCTCCGGTGCAGCGTCCACACCGGTTATCGTTGTACAATTTTCCATCAAAGCCCGTATCTCCGAATAATTTCCCCGGATACAGGTCGGATGCACCGCCTCGATAAATTCTATGCATTTTTTCCCGTCGATAAGTGGAACCGGACACCCCTACAGGGTCCACAACGATTGCGTGGTCCAGTTCATGTGCTTTTCTTCCGGCAAGCAGCATCGCCTCATAATCGGCGATTGCGCCGAAATTACAGACAAGGCTTGTTGCCCCCTGTGTAATCTCGGCTGCCTCCATCGGATGATGTGCCATCGTCGGTGATGCCCCCCACTGCAAGAAGGATATTCGCACAGTCGTTTACCGTTACTGCATTTGTAATGCAATGGACGATGGGGCGTTTTTGCTCCATCGTCCGATATAATTCAACTATTTTTTCTTCTGACAATTTCATGTCCTGTACTCCCAGTCTTTGAGAATTAAGCATTCAGCTGCTTTTTCATTTTATCAAGAAGTCCGGATTTCTTCAATGGCAAAGTCACAATGATTGCAATGATCGTTCCGCCACATGTACTGATCAGGAATGGCACAACATACGTAAACAGTGCTGCAGTATCGCTGTTCATAAGTAATGCTGCAATTGGATAGGAAAGCATTCCGCCGATGATACCGGTTCCAAACACTTCACCCACATACGCAAACGGAAGCTTTTTTCCATACCGGTAAAGCAGTCCTGCAAGCAATGCCCCACACATACTTCCCGGGAATGCAAGAAGGGTACCAATTCCCAGAAGATTACGAATCAGGCTTGCGATAAATGCTGCTGCAAGTCCCCACCATGGTCCTACCAGTACTGCACATAAGATATTTACCAGATGCTGTACCGGCGCACATTTTGAACCCAATACCGGGAAAGAAAACAAGCTTCCTACCACTGCGACTGCTGCAAAAAGCGCAGCAACTGTCAATTTACGAATGTTTACTTTTGAATTATTCTCTTCCATTGCCTGTGCAGCTTTTTTTCTACAATCAGGCAGATAATGATTGTAATGACCATATCCGGAAGGGTATTTCCAACCGGTGTATCTACATGCATGAGCGCACGGTAAAGGATGAAACCGATCAGCCAGACAATCAGATTGCGTACCTGAAACGATATTTTTGCTGCATCCGCTTTTTTCAGGATGAAATAGTCCGCGATCTGTACCGCGATCATCGGCGCAAATACGGAACCGATCAGGTATAAGAAGTCGGTGATGTTATCCATCGGATAAACAATCGCTGCAATTGTTCCAATAATGGTAACGACCACGGCTGCCCACTTCTCCGGAATCTTCTTGAAATAGAGACTGCAGATACGCCTGCAGAATAAGCATCCAGGAAGGTTGTGGTAACAGTAGAAAATACGATGATCAACAGACCTACGATACCAAATCCGGCTTTTACCATAATCTGAGCAATGTCAGTTTCCCCGTATAGATTGCTGCACCCATACCGATCATATACATAAATACACTGACGATGCTGTAGACGATAACACTCGAAAGTGTTGCTGCAAAAGGCTTCTCAGCTTCTCTTGTGTAATCACTGATCAGCGGCAGCCAGGAAAGTGGCATGGCAACGGCCAGCTCGACCGCTGCGCCAAAGCTCAAGTCACCGCTCACAAGTGCTTCCGCACCGTTTGCTCCAAAGAAGATCACCTTAAAAAGCACCAGCGTCAGTACAAAAAGTGCAAGCATCGCTACCGTATTGACCTTGCCAAGATTGGTCAGTCCAATCAGAATCCATGCAATGATCAGCACGCCGATCACCACAGCCCATACCCATGCACCCGTCTTTAAGATGCCATTGGCGGCCAGCGCACCATCATAGATCATGATTGCCGTCCATCCCACAAGCTGCAGAACATTCAATGCCGCAAAAAGCAGACTTCCTTTGCTACCGAAGCTCATCTTTACGGTCTCCATGGCGCTCTTTCTTTTCTCTTCCACCGATCATTCCGGCTGCAAACATCATCAGCCCTCCGATCAGATGTCCCAGCAGAATCGCTGCCATTGCCTTGCCAAATCCAAGCGGTGCAAAATAAGTTCCTGTAAGGATCTCGGCGATTGATACGCCGGCACCAAACCAGATCAGGCTGTTACTAAAAACGGAAGTTCCTTTTTTCTGCATTTGTAATTTCTCCTATTCTATTGTATTTCGTATTCTCCTTTGATTGCAAAGGCGTGATTCATCGGTCCGCTTCCTTTTCCGAGGTCGAGCATTGCTGCAAGCGCTCCGGAAATATAGGCCTTGGCTTTTTCCACAGAAGTCTTTAAGTCTCTGCCTTTTGCCAGGTTGGATGCGATCGCGGATGACAGGGTACAACCGGTTCCATGTGTGTTTGGATTATCGATTCGTTTGCCATGGAACCATACCGGTGCACAGCCCTTTTCATATAATAAGTCGTTGGCATCATTCAGCTGATGTCCACCTTTGAGAAGTACTGCACATCCTAAGGAATTACAAATAGCTTCTGCCGCTTTCCATGTCTGCTTCTGTCTTGATTTCCATTCCGCAAAGCACTTCTGCCTCCGGAATATTTGGTGTAATTACAGTTGCAAGTGGCAATAATTTTGTTTTCAAAGTACTGATGGCATCCTCGCTGATCAATCTTGCTCCGCTGGTTGCCACCATGACAGGGTCAATCACAATATTTTTGCTTTGTACTCTGTCAATTTGTCGGCAATGACCTCAATCAGTTCACTTGATGAAACCATGCCTGTCTTGACTGCATCCGGACGAATATCTGTAAAAAATACAATCCAGCTGCTCCGCCAAAAACTTCGGAGTTACCTCCATAATATCTGTTACGCCGGTTGTATTCTGGGCAGTCAGGGCCGTGATGGCGCTCATGGCATAAACGCCATTGGCGGTCATGGTCTTGATATCTGCCTGGATGCCGGCGCCTCCACTGGAATCACTTCCAGCGATTGTTAATGCTGTATTCATATTGTTCTCCTTTGCATTAATTTTGTTACGCGAAAAGGTGGTGCCCCAATTCACCGCATGTACTCTCCGCGTTCCTGTTACATACAGGAATCTACAAGTTCCCGAAGCCTGCGTGTTCCGGCTTCAATATCTTTGCATGCAAAAATCCCGCTGACTACGGCCACTCCTGCCATACCACGCCCTTAAGCTGCATCACATTATCTGCGGTAATTCCGCCGATCGCAACTACAGGGATTGCCACACTTTCACAAATCTCCTGAAAAAGTGCATGCTCCATTGGTTTTGCGTCAAGTTTTGTGCTGCTGCCAAAGACCGCGCCACTTCCAAGATAATCTGCGCCGGCAGCCTCTGCTGCTTTTGCCTGCGCAATCGTCTTGGCCGTCACGCCAATAATCTTGTCCTCTCCGAGCAATTCGCGTGCATTTTTCATCTCCATGTCGGATTGTCCGATATGCACACCATCAGCGTCCACGCGCTTTGCAAGTGCAACATTGTCGTTGATGATCAACGGGACCTGATACTTTCGGCAAATTTCTGGATCTCTCTTGCCTCATCTTCAAAGTCCGCCTCATCCAGTTCGTTCTCGCGGATCTGAACCATCGTCGCTCCACCTCTTAACGCTTCTTCCACCTGTTCGCATAATGTTTGTTCTCCCAGCCAGCTGCGGTCTGTTACCGCATACAGTCTGAGGCTGTCTCTGTTAAAGTTTTTCATAGAACTCCTTCCAAACTTGAACATCAGCCCATGTAGAATTTGCTTTCAGCAAATGGGCTGACAATATCCATAATAAAAATACAGAACTCCAACATGGAATCCTGCATTTGTTTACTATGCGTTATCTCCCTACGTTGGCATTATCCAAATCAGGTTCTGGGTTAAAGCTTCTGCTTACTCTCAGCCCGCCTGTGCGAGCACCCCATGTAATAAATGTAATTGATTCTTTCAGAATCAATTTTTACGGGAACATCAGCCATTTTAATAGCCTTCGGCTGGGGCTGATGCTACATAATTGATTCTTTCAGAATCAATTACATATTATAACTGCTGGTATGAATAATGCAAGTGTTTTTCTTTTAGAACAGTGTTTTATGAAACCTGCCTTTTCTCTATATTTGAAATTATATTTTGCGGGAGTGGGGTATTCATGAGTATTTTTTTCTGTATGTACCCTGTTTACCACAAAAATTTCCGGAACCACTTTTCAGTAATTCCGGAAACTTTTAACTTTGCCATATCTCAGCTTGCTGCATGCTGATGCGCATATTTTTCTTTTGTTGCCAACCCACCACGAATATGGCGTTCCGACTTGTTGACATCAATAACTTTACGTGCCTGCGCTGCAAGTGTCGGATTTACCTGAACAAGACGTTCTGTAACATCTTTATGTACTGTGCTCTTGCTGATTCCAAAGTTCTTGGCAGCCTGTCGCACCGTTGCATTATGTTCAATCATATAATTTGCTATTTCAATGGCACGTTCTTCAATATAAGTTTTCAATAAAATACCCCTGCTACAACTTGTTTTTACATTGTATGCAGGGGTATTTTATGTTATTCAGATTTCTTTCTGCTGTTTTTTCTATCGTAAATGTGACTCTTTTGACAATCTACATCGGAAAAAGCTACCGTGCACATCAGTCATAAAGGATCAGTTTTTCCCTGCTTTCTTCCACAAAAGATCGTACACCCACTTTCCGGATGTACTCAGATCACTTCGCTTGAATCCGCTTTTCTTGGTACAACTGCTCTTGATCATTGCGGAAGATTCGTTTTTGTTGGAAACATTCCATGCAACATAACTGACATCATATTTATCCAACGCTTTGATCCACTTATTGGCTTCCTTTTTGTCAATCCCACCATTTCCGCTTGCATCTGTAATTCCAAACTCTGTGACAAACACCGGCAGTCCCGCCTTGATTGCATTTGTCATTTTATTGCGCAGATCATCTTTGTGTGTTCCCCGCATAGAAATGGAATGCATACATGATGTTTTTATATCCGCTGATTGGACTGGCCGCTGCCTGATCCACATCCTGTGACCAGGTTGGCGTTCCCACGATAATGACCGCATCCTTGTCATTCTCACGGATAACCGGAATCACGGCTTTTTGCATAGGACTTGATTGTTTTCCAATCTGTGCCTCCATTCGGCTCATTGCAGATCTCATAGAGCACATTGTCATAACCTTTCAGAGCCTTTGACATATCCTTGAAAAAAAGCCTTCGACGCCTTCTGGTGCGTCTTTGGATTGCCATCACTTAAAATATGCCAGTCCACAATCACATACATCTTGTGTTTCTTTGCCAGCTTTACACCTTTCTTTATCAATGCTTTCAGATTCTTGCGGTTGTTGGCATCGCCACTGCAATATCCGTTATACTCTTCGGTGTACATTGCAAGACGAACCACATTTGCTCCCCATTTGTCATGAAGTTTGGCCTTGAAATACTTGTCGTTTACGTATTCCGGATACCAGGAAAGTCCGTGTGTACTGACACCTCGCAGCTGCACCTTCATGCCCTTTTTTGTCACACAGTTTTGTTCCTTCCGTGCATGCAATGCAGAAAGTTTACTCTTGGTATAGACCTGGTTGCAGTCCCACTGTTTCCAAAAATACACCCACAGCCAGTGCAAGAATACACAGATTTTTATTTGCCATCAATCGTTTTCTTCACACTATTCCCCATCTTTTCTCCTTCAGATTGTGTTATTACTCGATGGAGGTTACTTTATAATCCTGATCCTCCACCGCCTTCTTTAATACTTCATCGGCTATTTCTGTCTGAAGGTTTACCTCTGCGGTTCCACTTTCATGGCTTACCACTGCCTCCTCTACTTCCGGAAGTGCCTCAAGTGCTTTCTTTACGGTTGCCTCACAGTGTCCACACATCATTCCTTCAATCTTCATTGTCTTTGTCATTTTTTTGTCCTCACTTTCAATTTTATTTTCCTGCTGCATATTGACAGCAGTCATTTCTGTTTTTGCATGTTCACGCTCCCTGCGTCCCGGCGCATGCATCTGAAACAGATTCAGGCGCAGGGCATTGGTTACGACACAGAAGCTGGAAAGGCTCATCGCAGCCGCACCAAACATTGATTCAGTTTCCATCCAAGCAGTGGATACCACACGCCTGCGGCAAGCGGAATTCCAATGACATTATAAATAAATGCCCAAAATAAGTTCTCATGGATATTCCGCAGCGTTGCGCGGCTCAGACGGATGGCTGCCGGCACATCGCTCAGACGGCTTTTCATCAGAACGATATCCGCTGCATCGATTGCCACATCGGCTCCTGCACCGATAGCGATACCGACATCTGCCCTTGTCAATGCCGGTGCATCGTTGATACCATCGCCGACCATGACCACTTTGCCCTGCGACTTCAGACTGCGGATCACACTCTCTTTTCCATCCGGCAATACTCCTGCAATAACTTCATCTACACCTACCTGTGCACCGATCGCACGGGCTGTCTTCTCATTGTCCCCGGTAAGCATAACCACACGGATTCCCATATTGCGAAGCTGCGCGATTGCCTTCGGGCTGTCTTCCTTCATGGTATCTGCCACGGCAATCATACCGAGCAGAGCCCCATCTCTTGCAAAAAGAAGTGGTGTCTTTCCTTCCTCCGCAAAAGTTTCTGTCTGCTTCAAAATATCTTTTTCTACCGTGATCTGATCACTGATATATTTCACACTTCCGCCGAGCATCTTGCATCCATTCACCGTTGCTGCCAGTCCATTTCCCGGCAAAGCCTCAAAATTCTCCGCTTCTTTATATGTGATCTGCTGCGTTTCTATCTCCGCCATAATTGCGCGTGCAAGCGGATGCTCGCTTTTTGCCTCAAGTCCGGCTGCAAAACGCAAAAGTTCCTGCTCATTCACACCATCTGCCGGGACAATATCGGTCACTTTCGGCTCCCCGTTTGTGATGGTTCCCGTCTTGTCCAATGCAACAATCTGGGTTCTTCCTGCATTTTCCAATGCGACTGCGTTCTTAAATAAGATACCGTTTTTTGCGCCCATGCCGTTGCCTACCATAATCGCAACCGGCGTTGCCAGTCCTAATGCACACGGACAACTGATAACCAGCACGGAAATTCCCCTTGCCAGTGCAAATCCGACGGTCTGTCCTGCAAGAAGCCATACAATAATAGTGATCACCGCAATCGTAATAACTGCCGGTACAAAGATACCGGATACTTTATCAGCGATCTTTGCAATCGGCGCTTTGGTCGCTGCTGCATCGGAAACCATCTGGATAATCTGGGAGAGTGTTGTATCCTCGCCTACGCGTGTCGCCCGACAGCGCAAAAAGCCCGACTGGTTGGTTGTAGCTGCGCTGACCGCATCGCCTGCCGCTTTATCCACCGGAATACTTTCTCCTGTAAGGGCGGCTTCATTTACTGCGCTGTTTCCGTCAATCACCACACCGTCTACCGGAATATTTTCTCCCGGACGTACAACAAATATGTCATCTTTTTTGTACCTGCTCAATCCCTACCACGGTTTCCACACCGTCACGCTCAACCGTCGCTGTCTTTGGTGCAAGCTTCATCAGGCTTTTTAATGCATCGGTTGTCTTTCCTTTGGAATGTGCTTCTAACATTTTTCCTACTGTAATCAAGGTCAGAATCATTGCCGCAGATTCAAAGTAAAACTCATGCATATAGCCCATTACTGCATCCATATCACCACGTATCTGCGCATCTGTCATAGCAAACAGCGCATAAGTACTATATCCAAACGATGCGCCCGCGCCCAGTGCTACAAGCGTATCCATATTCGGCGAACCGTGCAGCAGACTTTTGAAACCGCTGATGAAAAACTTCTGGTTGATCACCATGATCACGATGGTCAACAGCATCTGCAAAATTCCCATTGCCACATGATTATCCGCCATAACGGACGGAATCGGCCAGTTCCACATCATATGTCCCATGGAAAAATACATAAGTACGAGTAAGAAAACCACCGACGCAATCAGACGTTTCCGAAGTTTTGGCGTCTCGTGATCTTTCAGCGCTTCTTCTGCCTCCTGGTACATCCCTGCTGATTGGCCTTTGGTCACACCCATGGAGTTGGTCAGCAGGCTGACAGAGCAGGAAGTCACACCCGGCACTTTGGAGACGGCTTTTTCCACGCGGGCGGAGCATGCCGCACAGCTCATGCCGGTCACTTCATATTGCTTCATAGTTGCCTCCTACATTTTTCTTACTTTCATTAATTTTTGTAACATCGTTACTAATTCGTCTACTTTATCGTCCTCGCCGTTTCGGATGCCATCTGCGACGCAGGTACGGATATGTTGTGCCAGCAGGACTTTATTAAAACTGTTGAGTGCCGCATTGGCAGCCGCTACCTGTGTGATGATATCCGGGCAGTAACAGTCTTTTTCTACCATGCCTTTGATGCCGCGGATCTGTCCTTCAATGCGGCTCAGGCGATTGATCATGATAAATTTAATTTCAACTGTTGTATCATTTTTTTTGATATTATTACATTCTGTCTGCGTCAAATTGTCCTTCTGATTTTTAGGATATACAGTTATCAAATAAATAACCTTTTCAACAACAAAATCCACATAACAGACACGAGTGCCCCCCACTCTTTTCCTTCATTTTCACGCGAAACCCTAATTTTCCGTAACCCTCCCGTTCCCTGCATAACGGGAAATGCATCTGGATTTTCTAACAAAGTCAATTCCAATTTTCTTAACTCCTCATCTCGAAACCCAAGTTTATCCCAATTTTTTTGAAAACTCGCGCGTTTGTATAAATGTTCGAAACATCCTTCTCCTTTCAAATTCCCCTATTCAATAGGGTTGTGTCAAAGTACTTTTTTAAAATATCACGTTTCTTGGAATCTTGAGGGAACTCCTCTTGATATGTCTTCCAAAATTCTATAAATTAATGAATGATATAAATGTAACAAACCCCAATATTTTTAACAGAAACACCACTTTTACAGAAAAAATTTGACTCAATATAAAGAAAAAGTAGTACCAATCGAAAATAAATAATCAAACTGGTATTACTTTTTCAAAGGAATTAAAAATATCTGAAAGAAAAACAGTACTAAAAAACCAAAAACTTGATCTCTGCAAAAAACTCCCGCAACATATTATTTGGCAAATACAATGGTGAAGATCCCGCTGCGATTCCGCATGCATCTTTCAATCCATATTTCTTTTTGCAATCTGTTTTGCACGGAACACATGAAAATCATTTGTTACAATTCCGACCGAAGCTCCTTCTTCCATCAGTTTCTGACTGTTTGTAACATTCTGTTCTGTCGTCAGTGACTGATCTTCCAGACGGATACGATTCTCGCCGATTCCC
>VOFC01004888.1_pt1 | contig 18733 bp, 37 predicted proteins | sample 5384161 | NCBI WGS metagenome assembly VOFC01 (sample SAMN12384722, study PRJNA508395) | human gut metagenome | isolation source: healthy gut B | host: Homo sapiens
TTATAATGATTAATGCTGTGCGACAATTTCTTTACGGCTCTTGCGATTCTTAAAAGCTGTAACCCTATTACTATTACTCCACCGATGAGGAACGGAATGATTGAGAATGTTGAGAAATTCATCATAGGCTTTGGCTCATCAAGTGTTGTAGGTCCCATAACTATTGCATAGAGAGAGCCTATCATAAGTCCGAAAAAATAAAGAATATCGTCTGTGCTCTGAACTTTTCCAAACAGAGCTTTACAAGTTTAATAATCAAAACAATTCCAACAATTACTCCTAATCCAAAGCAAATTATCATTGGCAAATATTCAAAATGCAGGTGGAGCAATTCTTTTTATTGAGTTAATGATAGGTAAATAAAATCCAAAAATCAAGAGAAGTGTTGAACCTGAAATTCCTGGAAGAACCATTGCCCCGTGCCCAGCACCAGGTCGTATTGAAATTCGCCCAGGATCTCCTGGCGCGGCGGCTCGCTTTGGCCGCCTTGGAAAGGGCGTCCACATTCTGGCGGATGCCTTTCCAATTCAATTTGCGGGAAAGCCCTGCCAGCGGAATGTATGCAATGGGTAACCCGCCCGCTTGACCAACCGCTCTTCTAGCGCCTTCGGCCCCGGCAAACCGGATATCTGCCTGGGGCTGCTGGCTTTTGATATAACCGGCCACGGCAATGGCCGGGTTGACATGGCCCGCCGTGCCGCCGCCGGTAAACAAGATCTTCATCGTTCTATCGTCTCTTCTCCCTTTTGAATCCGTCATCCTGCTCCGGTGCCGGATATACCCGGAAACACCGAGGATGATCCCACTTCGCCCAGCAGCATCAACAGGATGTGCCGCCATAGCTGAAAAGGGCAGGCCGCACCGGTGATGGCAGCAGCCCGGTGACGACGCCCATATTGAAATGGTCTGCACCGCGCGATCTGGTGGTGATGCCGGCCACCAGCAGCGTGCCGAAGCGGTCCGGCCTACCGGCAGGGCGATCTGGAACCCCCGGATGATCAGCGCTGCAAAGACGATCATGATGAGCACCGCGCCCACCATGCCCAGCTCTTTCACAGACCACCGAAAAGATGAAGTCGCTGGGCGGCTCCTGCAGGAACAGATGTTTCTAAGCCGCCCTTGACCCAGGCCCAGGCCCAAAAAGCCGCCTGAGCCAATGGCTATCAGCGATTGGGCCCTGCCAGCCGTCGCCCCGGAAATCGCTGAATGGGTCCAGCCAGACCTTGACACGGGCCATGGCGTGGGCAACAGGAAGATCCAGCTCCACGCAGCCGGGCCACACCGGCTACGCCCATGCTGATCAGCCAAGCCAAGTTGGCGCTGCCCAAAAAGATCATCACGATGCCTGTGACGCCGATGATGACGGTGGCGGAAAGGTGGGGTTGTTTGACCAGCAGCAGGGCAATGACGCCGATGATGGCCCAAAAGGCAAAAATACCATAGCGGAACGTCTGGCATCCGCTTGGGCCCCAGATGGATCATGCTGGCAAAAAACAGAGGATCAAGGCAAATTTGACGATCTCCGAAGGCTGGAATTCGATGCCGATCTTCAGCCAGCGGGTCGCGCCGTTGTGCCCACACCAAAGGGGATCACCGCTGCCAGCAACAACAGCGATACCACCATAAGAGGCAGGGCAAAGTAGTGGAGTTTGTGGTAATTGAACCGGAGGCCACCAGCATCACCACGATGCCCAGCAAAGCATACATCCCCGGTTCTTAAAGTAAAGGCGCCGTCATGGCCTTTCGTATTGTATATCGTATCCACATAACTGGCGGAAAACAACATGATGAGTCCGACGCACAGCAGCAGCAGGGTCAAGATCAAAATGGGATATCCATGCCGGCGGTCTTGGCCTTTTTTTGCGCGGCCGGTCGGGATGCAATGGTACATTGGCAGTTGTGGTTTTGATGGGGATGCACCTCCGATTCATGCAGGGGCGCTCAGGCCAAAAAGGCTGCACGCCAAAATAGGAAATCACACATCACCGCCGTGATGGCGGAAAAGACGAACACGATTTTTTTTTCGCTCCAGCCGCACATTTCGAAATGGTGGTGCAGCGGCGCCATTTTGAAGATCCGCTTGCCGTGGGTCAGTTTAAAATAAGTCACTTGGATGATATCGCTCAGCGTTTCCACAATGTAGATCAGCCCCACAGGCACTAAGATCAACGGCAGGTCGCAGGCAAAAGCCATGCCGCACACCGCGCCGCCCAAAAACAGGGGAGCCTGTATCGCCCATAAAGACCCTGGCCGGGTTTTTTGTTGTAGAGCAAAAAGCCCAAAAGGCTGCCCAGCAAGCCGGCGGAAAAGGCTGCCGTGGCATCCTGCCCGCCGCCCAGCTGCAAAAACAGGGCTGTAAAAAAGAAGGCCGCCACCACGGCGGTGACCGATGCCGCCAAACCGTCGATGCCGTCGGTGAGGTTCACGGCGTTCACCGTGCCCACCATGACAAAGATGGCACAGGGCAGATAGATCCACCAGGCAAGGGTAAACGTCACATCCAAAAAGGGCACGTACACCTGGCCGGTCAAATGGCCCATGGTCCGCAGGATGGTGACGAACAGGCGGCTGCCGCAATTTGAGCAGCAGTTTTTGCAACGGCGTCAGGCCCTGGTTCTGCTTTTTTTGATCTTGGTGTAATCGTCGATCATGCCGATCAGGCCGAACACCAGAGAAAAGACGAATAGGATCACCGGTTTCCAGTCGCCCTGCTGCCGGATGGCCGGCAGGCACACTGCCAATGCACACAGCAGGCCGGCGATGAACAGGATGCCCCCATGGTGGGCGTATACTGCTTTTTTCATATGCCAGGTGGGCCCATCTTCCAAGATTTTTGTCCGAACTTCAATTTTTTTTAAAAACCGGATGACAGGCATCCCCAGCAGCGCTGTGACGAGCAGCGCGATCACAAATGCGGGGCCATGGCCATTTTCATGCTCTTCTTCCCCGTAGCGTTGGATTTTGCCCCTCCGGGGCCCCATAAGCATGGGTGTGCGCGCAACGCTTTGCTGCGCCGCGCGCTCACACCGCCTCTCTATTTCACTTCCGTTTTATCCTTTTTGTTTGGCAAAAATTTTGCCCTCTTCCCGTTCATCCAAATGGTGTTTGACGCCCTGATCTCTTGATAGGTCTCATGGCCTTTTGCCCATCAAAACCACCACATCCCCAGGTCTTGCGTTTTTCCAGCGCGTAGACGATGGCGGCGCGGCGGTCATCGATCACCGCCATAGGCGTTCTTGCTCCGTTTCATGCCGGGCATCTCTTCAATGATGGCCCGCGGGTCTTCACTGCGGGGGTTATCCGATGTGACGATGCAGAAATCTGCCAGCCGGGCCGCCACCTCGCCCATGATGGGCCGCTTGGTCCGGTCCCGGTCGCCGCCGCAGCCAAACAGGGCGACCACCCGGTTTGGCAAAGCCCTTCACCGCTTTGAGGATGTTTTTTCCATCCCATCGGGCGAATGGGCATAATCGATCAATACGGTAAAATCAGCCGGCACGGGCACCACTTCTGCCCTCCCTTTGACGCCATGGGCGTTTTTCAACGCCGCGGCGATCTCCGGCAAGGCAAGGCCCAGGGCCATGCAGCAGCTGGTGGCCGCCAGCGCATTATAGACCGAAAACATGCCGGGGATCCCCAGGCTGATGCGGTGGATGATGCCTTTTCCCACAGCCTCGAACTCCACCCGGTCCGGTTTGAGATTGATGTTCTTCGCCACCAGGTCGGCGTTGTCATCCTTCGCCGAATAGGTCTGGAAAGTGCAGGTGCCCTGCTCCATCATAGTTTTCCCTGCCGGATCATCCAGGTTGACCAGGCCCCAACGGGCCATACGGAACAGTTTGGCCTTTGCCGCCTGGTACCGTTCCATGGTCTGGTGGAAACCAGGTGATCTCTGGAAAGGTTAGTAAATACCGCCGCGTCAAATTCAATGCCGTAGACCCGGTCCAACTCCAGGGAGTGAGAGGAACTTCCATCACTGCGTAGGCACAGCCGGCCTCCCGCATTTGGGCCAACAGCTGGAATACCTCGTAAGATTCCGGCGTGGTCCGCTGGGCGGGGAATTCCCTGTCCCCCACGATGTTCACATTCGTCCCCATCAGGCCCACTTTTTGCCTGTCACCTGCTCCAAGACCGAGCGGATCAGAAACGTGGTCGTGGTCTTTCCATTGGTGCCGGTGACGCCGACCATCGTCATGCTCTCCGCCGGGTGGCCAAAATAATGGTTGCTCATCTGGGCCAGGGCCCGCCGGGAATCGGCCACCTGCACATGGGGATGGCGCCGGAGGGCGGCGTTTCGCACACCACGGCGGCCGCCCCTTTTCCACTGCCTGATCGATGTATTTTGTGCCCGTCGGTCTGGTAGCCCCCGAATGGCGACAAACACATCCCCGGCTGCACCTTGCGGAGTCGTAGCACAGATCCCTGATCTCTATCCGGCTCACAGGCCCATGTTTTCACATCCACGCCGTTGAGCAAATCGATGAAAACTTCATCCTGTCCACCTTCCTCTGTTGTTTCCGGTCATTGGGCACGCTGGTCCAGGTCTACGAATTCCACTGTGACCACCGTCCCCCACAGGCGCCTGGCCGGTCACGTTCTGTTTGCTGGCCACCACATTGCCTGTGCTGTCTGCCGCACCGGTCCCCTTCATATATAAAGGCCGGCCTGCTCCAGCTGAGACCGGGCCGCGGCCACGGAAAGGCCTGTTACATCGGGCACCCGGACCGGCTCTTCCGGTTTTGTGCCGCCCATATACAGCACCACCTGGGCTGTGCCAGGGGATTTTGGCCCCATAGCTGGGCACTTGGTCGGTCACGGTATCGCCGTCGCCCACCACCCGGTAATCAGGCCCGCTTTTTCCAAAGCGCTGGCCGCTTCCACTTTCGGTCTTGCCCGTCACATTGGGCACAGCGATATCCTGCAGGGCCAGCTCGTCGGCAGAATAAGCAGGTTCCACGCCGATGTAGGGCAGGATATCCTCGCATGATGCGCCGCACCACCAAGGGGCGGCCGTAATACCGCCGGTCTTCTGCTGTACCATCGGTTCATCAAAACCACCAGCACGGCCACTCTGCGGATCGTCTGCCGGTGCAAAGGCAATAAAGGAAGCTGCATACAAGTCGGTACGCCCTGTCTCCGCCTGTCTCACCTTTTTTTCCGAAGTGCCTGTCTTGCCCGCAATGCGGTAGCCGGCGATGTAGGCGTTTTTTGCCAGTGCCTTCAGACACCGCTTTCAGGATATCACACATCAGCTCCGATGTCTCCTCGAGAGATCTGGCGGACCACAGTGGGTTCTGTGCTTTTGACGATGCTGCCGTCTTCCGCCAAGATCTCCTTGACGATGTAAGGCTGCATCAGGTTGCCGCCATTGGCCACAGCGGACACCGCTGTGATCAGCTGGATGGGCGAGATCTGGAAGTTCTGACCAAAGCTGGCGGTGGCCAAGTCTACCTTTGTTGGAAAGGAAGCGCTCTTCGTCATGGAAGATGCTGGTCCCTTCGCCGGGCAGGTCGATGCCGGTGCGCTTATCAGGCCAAAAGCTTTGTAGTATTTCAGGAAGTTCTCCGCCCCCAGCTTTTGCCCGATGTCAATAAAAGCGGGGTTGCAGGAATTCTGTATGGCTTTTGTACAGATTCTGATATGGGCGTTGGGGGTATTTCCAGCACCGGATGGGCTTGTAGCCCGCAACAAAAGATACGGCCTTTTCTTCCAAGGCCATAGCCGCCGTCAGGATCTTAAAGGTAGAACCGGGGTCATAAGTATCGGTAATGGCTTTGTTCCGCCATTGATCCTGCAAGATCTCCGTGCGTTTTTCCTTGTATTCTTCTTCGTCGGTAATGGCCTGCAGCTCTTGCAGCTTGGTTTCATCGGTGATGGTGAAGGGGTCGTTGGGGTCAAAATCCCCCTTGGTGGCCATGCCCAAAATAGCGCCGGTGTTCACATCCATCACGATGCCCGTCACCTGGTTCGCCACCTGGTTATCATAGGCTGCGATCTCCAGGTTTTTTCCAAATAGTGCTGGATCACCTCGTCGATGGTCAGCACCACATCGTTGCCGTTTTGGGCATCGTAATACATCTCATAAGAAAAGGGCATCTCTTCGCCGCTGGCATTGGTGGCGGTGATCACCGGCCGGGCGTACCGGTCAGGTATTCGTCATATTCCATCTCAATGCCCGAAAGGCCCTGGTTGTCGGTTCCCCAAAGCCCAATACCTGGGCGCAGAAGTTGCCAAAGGGGGTAATAGCGCTTGGTGTCCGGCGCCATATAGATGCTGGTGATCTTCGCTTTTTTCTCTGCGCCCTCTTTCAAATTTTTATTGTATTCGTCTACTTCATTGTTATATTCTTCTTCAAAAGCCCGCACTTGGTCGGCAACTTCCTTCTCCACGCCCCGCTGAATCACTTCGTAAGCCGAATCGATCTTGGAGGCTTTGGCATAGACTTCGTCGTACTCCATGCCCAAGATATTGGCCAAGTTCTCCGAGATCACCTGGGCCTGTTCGTCGTCGGCGATCTTCCGGGGCTCCAGCGTCACCATCTCCACCGATGCGCTGATGGCCAGGGGCTTCATATTGCAATCGTAGATCGTGCCCCGGGTCGGCTCGATCGTCTTGTCGCGGGTCTGCTGGGCAATGGCCTTTTTCCTCGTAAAATTCATGGTCCAGCACCTGCAGCTGGAACAGCCGGCCGGCCACAATGGCAAAAGCGCCCAACCCGAACACTGCAGCGGCAAACAAATACGGCGCCGCATCATACTAATGGCTTTTTTTGGACATTTTCTCACCTGTTCATTAAAAAATGAGAGCAAGAAACCTTACATTCCTTACTCCACTTGCCCTCATCCCCATGATATGTCTGCCGTCAGTTGAGATATTCCACCACGGCATTGAAACTTTTTGATCAGCCCTCTCAGAGAAAAGCCGGATATTGGGTCTCTTCTTCGGGGATCTCGACGCTGTCCCCTTCCGAAAGATCCACATATTCCAGCTGGCTCTTGTCTGATTTCATCATGCCCAGCGCGTTTTTTCGCCCGGTCTTCCACATAAGTCAAGTTGAAGATCTGTTCCTTTTTGGCATCCAGGGCGCGTTGCGTCGCTTTCCAGCTCTTCCAGCTGGGCCTTGTGGTCGGCGTTCTGACGGGTCAGTTCCGTCACCTTCATATAGTTAAAAACAATGACCAGCAATGCTGCAAATACCACACAGACGATGGCGGTGTATTTGCCATAGGGCACTGGCCGCGCGCTTTGCCTTTGTGGACTTGCATCGGCTGATTCTGCTCCTCCTGACGGGGAAGCACGCGGGCATAATCGTATGCTACACTTTGCCGGGAGGGCGGCGCCTTTTTTGCATGCTGTGCCATTGTCTTTACCTCCCTAAATCCGTTCCGCGACCCGCAATTTGGCCGAACGGGCGCGGGTTCTCATCCAGTTCCTTTTGCCCTGCCGTGATGACCCCGGGGGAGATCAGTTTTCAGCCTGGGCTTTTTGCCGCATACGCACACCGGGAACTCCGGCGGGCGGGGTGCAGCCTTTGGCCTGCTGGGCAAAATGGCTTTTTTCACGATGCGGTCTTCCAGCGAGTGAAAGGTAATGACCGCCAGCCGTCCGCCAGGCAGCAGCTTGTCCACACTGCCCTCCATGGCTTGTTCCACTGCTCTGGAGCTCTCCATTGACCTCGATGCGTATGGCCTGAAAGCTCCGCTTGGCCGGGTGCTGCTTTTCCGCCGGGCGGCGGCGGCATGGCCTCCCCGGATCACCTGGGCCAGCTCCAGCTGTCGTCTCAATGGGGCTTTCTTCCCGCTGCTGCACAATGGCCGCCGCGACTGGCGGCCGCTGTACCGCTCTTCTCCGTATTCCCACAGGATCTGGCGCAGCTGCTCCTAGGTGTATGTGTTCACGACATCCCAGGCGGAAAAAAGGCTGGCTTCGGTCCATCCGCATATCCAGCGGCGCGTCGTGCATGTAAGAAAAGCCACGGTCTCCATTGTCCAGCTGATACGAAGAAACGCCCAGGTCGAACAAAAAATGCCGTCCACGCCGGCCAATCCCTGGCCTTCGATCACCTGGGCGATCTGAGCAAAATTGCTTTTTGACAAATGTGACCCGATCCCGGTAAGCTTCCAGCTGCCGCCGGCTGGCCGCCGCCAGAGCCTCTTCATCCCGGTCGATGCAGATCAGCCGGCCTGCCGGCCCCAGCTGCTGGGCAATGCGCAGCGAATGGCCGCCGCCGCCTGTGGTCCCGTCCATACACGCCATCCGGGCGGAGGTTCAGCGCCTGTATACATTCTTCTGCCAAAACGGAAACGTGGGGAAAACTCCATGGATCTACCTCATCCGGCCAGGATCAGAAGCCCAATTCTCCATGGCCTCAGCAATGCTCTCTGGCGTCAATTCCTCGTTGATTGCTTTCCAGCGGGCGGTGTTCCAGATCCACCCGGCCGGAAACGCCGATGATCGTCACTTTCTTCTTTTTGCAGCGCCGCGTATTCCCGCAGGTTCTGGGGAATGAGCACACGGCCCCTGGGCATCGGGCACGCAATCGGCAGCACTGCTGAAGAAAAAGCGCTGCAGGTTGCGGGATTTAGACAGGGGCAGCTGGTTGATGTTGTCCTCCAGCACCTCCCATGCAGAGGCGGAATAGACGAACAGACAGCCATCCAACCCCTTGGTGATGATGAACCTTTTGCCCAATTCCTCCCGGAACTTGGCGGGGATGAAAAAACGGCCTTTCGCATCGATGTTGTGCTGAAATTCGCCTTTCATGCTTTCACCACCTCGGCTTCCCTGCCAGACCCGTGGGACTGCCCACCACTTTTCACCACTATGTTCTTTTATTATACCGTTGCGCCCCTGAATTGCAAAGGGCTTTTCCGAATAATTTTACCAAAAACATGCCCATTTCCTTGAAATCGCGCGTTTTTTGTCATTTAGAACGCATGTTCGCTTTTCCTGTCCTGTAAAGCCCTTTCCCCATCTCTCCGCAAGGTACTGTTTTCACAGTCCATGGCCCGGCTTCAGGTGGCTTTTTTAGGCCCTGTAGGTCTTGCTGCCCTGCCTTTCCCTTTTCTTCTGGGGAAAAAACTATTGCCTGGTGTTTGCATAGTCACTGCCAGATTCTTGTGCAGAAAAACCATTGTTTTTCCCCCATTTATGATAGAATATGAAATGGGAACGTCTGTTTCCGCTTGTATGGATGCAGACAAACGGCAAAGGAAATTCACATTATGGACTTTATTACGTTTCTTCCCGCTCTTCTTCAGGGAATGGATTTGTTTTGTGGGCTGAGTTCGCTGCTCTACTGCATCCTCAGCGCCTTTTTGGTATAAGAGGCTTTGTGCTCAAAAAGATCCGGTCTCTTCCATGCAGATCAATCTGGCCGGCATCTCCGGTTTGATCGCCTGCCTGCTCTACTGTATCCTGCTGGGGATCAGCGGCATCGGGCTCAATCTGTGGTCCACCCTCAACCTGCTGGCCGATCTGACGTTTCTCCTGTTCTTTCTCAGCCGCCGCAAACCACGGCTGGCGGTGTACGCCCTCTATATCCAGGCGTTCGTTTACTTGATGTTCGTTCTGCGGCTCATCGTCGTATCGCTGGATCTTTCTCTGCTGTTCAGTTTCGTCATCTTCCAGCTGATCCCGGCGGCCCTGCTCACCGGCGTGGCCATCTTGGTGATTCATCAAACGGTGCGGGAGCATCGTGATCCCACAGCGACGACGCTTTTTCCCTGCAGGCGCTCGGAGGAGCCTGCAGAACAAAGCCTGCCTCCGACTGCCCGCCTTGCTGGCATGAAGATGCCCAGGCAGACCATTCTTCTCGCCGTCTTCGGAACATGAGGAACACCCCTCCTCTCCCGATGACATATCCCAATGAAAAACGCCACTGGACCTTTCCCGGTGGCATTTTTCATCTTGCGATCAGGTTCGTATGGAAATGTGGCCGATGCCTTGATATGGCCTCATTGCCTTGCACCGGGAAGCCGGGGCGACCTGCCGTATCTGCTGGGCCATCTCCGCTTTTTGTCTGGGCGATATAAGCTTGCATTTGGTTTTCAATGGCGGCTTCTTGCAGATAAGCCCCCTCCCGAATAAACCGCGTCTTTTTGCGCCGCTGCTTCCGCTTTGAGACGCAGCATCTCCCGCTGGCATTGGCGTTCCTGGGCCCGCCTGCGCTGTTGTTCCAACAGCATCTCCCGCTGCAGATCCTTCTTTTTGCGGCTGCGGCGGTTCCCCGCTTTGCGCAGCTGGGCCAGGGCCCCGAACGGATCGCATCGGCATTGTCCGGGTCTTGCCCCAGTGCCGCCTGCAAACGGGCGATCTGCCCGCCGGGCATAGCCTGCGGCGCTGCTCACCTCCTGCATTGCGGGCTTTGGCCAGCCTGGCATAGCCTCCAGCGGTGCATCGCCGTAGCGCTGCGGCATCTCGACGTCCAACGCTTCCCGCTGTTCTTCTGCCGCTTCCGGGCCCGTTTGAGGCTTCGCCTACGGTTTCCCTCTTGGCTTCCTGTTTCCGCACCCAACACGGTCCCAGCGTTCAGCCGGCGCCTCCTTTGTCTGATCGGGCGTCTGGTTTTGGTGGGCGGCCCCTGGCCGGTGGTCCCTCATATCCGTGGCGGCTCCGCCATTTCTGCCCAATGGCCGGTATCGCCATCCTGCCATCCCTCCTTTTTTGCACAGGATCCAGATCCTTCTATGGTAAATAATATCGGCTGGCTGGCAGAATTGGATAATCCCCTTTGCTTATCCGGCCCCACTGGCCTGCCGTTCTCTCAATACCCCTTGATCATGAAAGGATGCGACCTTATGGAAAACGAAAAACTTTCACCATGCCTTTTTGCCAAAGTCTATCCCCTTCTGGTGGCAAAGCCGAGCGGAAAAACCGCACCAAACAAGAGGTGAACCAGATCATCCGCCTGGCTCACGGCTACGACGAAAGCCGGCCTGGAGCAGCAGCTGAAAAACCAGGTGGATTGCCGGACTTTCTTTGACGAAGCCCCCTGTTTCCAGCCCAACTGCCTTGATCAAAAGGTTCCATCTGCGGTTACCGGGTCGAAGAGATCCAAGATCCTCTGTTGCAGAAGATCCGGTATTTGGACAAACTGGTGGACAATTGGCCAAGGGAAAAGCCATGGAAAAAGATCTTACGGAAACCATGAACCCGCGCATCAGGCAAAAGAGGGACCGCCCGGCATCACCGGCGGTCCCTCTTCGTTTTTCTTTGCATTTATTGGTTGGCCGCTTGAGCTGCTTGTTTGAACTGGGCGCGGGAGCTCTTCACTTCTTCCAGTGAATGGGCCACCGCCTCTTCCGTCCGTTTCATCAAGTCTTCGCAGTAGGCGTTGGCTGCGCCCATCAGCTCTTTGGCCCGCTCTTCCGCCGTGCGGGATCTCTGCACTGCGGCGGCGCGCCTCGTTCATAATGTCGTTTTTCATTCACCTTTTTGCCTGGCCAGCTCTTCCGCCTGCTTGCGGATGGCTTCGGCTTCCCGCTTGCCAGCGGTGATGAATTCATTGCGCTTTTCCACGATCTCCGGGCCATTTCGGGTCCGATGGGATGTTAGCACGGATCTCGTCCAAAAATGTCCAGAGCCTTTTCCCGCTCGATCACGCAGCGGTCGCTCATCAGCGGGATACCGCCCGTCCTGTACCATTTCATAAAGGGTGCTGACCAGATTCGTCAATTGCATTTCACCTTTCCCATTCCCTATCTTTGATTCCTTGGTTTTTTATCCGGCAATTTTTTTCGCCAGCATCGCGAAACTTTTGAGCGGCGGTACTGCATGCGGATCTCTTCCCCACCACATAGGCCCGCTTGACCCAGCTGGAACTCAGCGCCTGCCGCTGGGGTCCGCCAGCAAAACAACGTATCGGCCTGAGGAGCGTGCTGGCGGTTGAATTGGAGCGATCTGGCACTCATAGCAAAATCCGCCCCATCCCGCAGCCCCTTCACAATGGCGTCTACCCGTGCCGGGCGATGTAATCATAGGTCATGCCGCCGTAAAAAATCGGCTTCCACCCGCTGAATGCCCCGCACGCTCTCCCCAGCATATACAGCCGTTCTTCCGGCAAACAGGGCCTGTTTTTGATCGTTGACCATCACCAGCGCGATCACCGGTCAAACAGGCGGGCGGCGCGGCGGATGATATCCGCTGGCCCCAGGTCACGGGGTCAAAGCTGCCGGGCACGATCGCCCATCATCCGCCTCCCGTGTGATGGTGGTGATCTTGATGGCGCCATAGCGGTATTCAAAATGGCATAGGAGCGGCCGCAGGGGTTCGATGCGTCTTCTCTGGCGCTTTCGCATACTATTATACCATCTGGCCGCAGGTTGTCAATTTGCACGATGCGTTCAGCGCCTGTTGAGCACGCGCCGCCATGGGCGGGTCAACAAGATCAGGCAAAGGGGTTCCCATTCAGCTGGCGCAGCGCCAAAGGCATCCCCGGTATCAGGCGGCTTTGTTTTTGAAAACCCTGTGGCTTCTATATTGCGCCGCACCACTTGCTGGGCTTTGGGGTCCATCTCCACAAAAGTGCAGCTTTTTGTCCCCCAGAAAGGCATTCGATGCCCATTTGGCCTGAACCCGCAAACAGATCCAGCACATCCCGGCCTCGATGTCCGAACTGGATGATGTTGAATATGCTCTCTTTTGACCCGGTCTGTGGTGGGCCGGGTATCTCTTCCGGTGGGCGCTTCCAGTTTGCGCCCCCGGGCAGCCTGTGATCCTCTCATGTCGTCTCCTCCGTCCTCTGCCCTTCGCCGTCAAAATAATTGCGGATGCTGACGGCCACGTTGTGGGGCACCACCTGGGCCAGTTCTTCCCATCCGCCTGGCGGATCTTGGCGATGGTGCCGGGTACGGCGCAGGGCGCGGATCCGCTGTTCGCCCAGCCCCGGTATGCGGGAAAGCGTGCTTTCTTTGATGCTTTTCCCCCGCAAGCTCTTTTGATAGGTAATGGAAAACCGGTGCACTTCTTCTTGCGGAGGTTGCCACCAGGGCGAACACCGGCCGGCATGGTCTTGATGCCAAATTCCCGGCCGCTGCCGTCCATCAATCGCCTTGGTCCCGGTGATGGTCGTCTTTCGATGCCGAACACGGCACCGCCGCTTACAGCCGTGGGCATCCATCACCCTGCTGCGACCTGGCCTTGTCCGTCGATCAGCATCAGGTCGGGCAGAACGCCAGCGTCGCCTTCTTCTGCATGGCGCAGGCGGCGCTCACGGTCTCAGCCAGCGAACCGTGGTCGTAACCCCCTGGGCATCCACGTATTTTGCGGTAGGCGCTGCGGGCAAAGCGGCCGTCTTTGAGCACCACATGCCAGTGCCGTGCCGCCAGTTGGAGATATCGTAGGCTTCGATGCGGCGGGGCGGGTCATCAGGCCAGCACTTCGGCCAGCTGCTCCAGGGATTTGGCTGTCTTCTGTTCCGCTTTTCCAGCTCCAGCTCCTGTTCGGCATTTTTCCAGCGCCAATTCCATCTGCTTTCGCTTTTTCGCTGGGGGCACCTGTACATAGACTTTGCCTCTCCGCATGCCCAGCCACTGGGCCAGCATCTCTTCGTCTTCCAGCGGGTGCGATACCAATACCGCGGGGCGAACGCTGGGTCGAGGGTGTAATACTGCTTGATGAACCCGCTTCAGCAAGTCGCCCACATCCTCTTGGGAGACGCCGTCAAAATTCCTTTTTTCTTGTCCAGCAGATTGCCGCCGATGTATGGTTGAGCATGACGATGCAGGCGCGGCTGCCCGCAGGCCGCAGGCGTCACATCCAGGTCGGACAGGGCACCGGAAAAGATCGGCTGGCTGTTGCCCAGCTTTTCCTGCCCGCATCCGGTCCCGCAGGGCAGCCGCCCTCTCGAATTAGCAGGTCTTGCGGCCTGTTCCATCTCCTCTTCGATCTCCTTGGCCCAGCCTGGTACTTGCCCTCCAGCAGGCGGCACACCTGGCCCACCAGCTGGTTGTCTTCTTTTGGGAGACCTGGCCCGAACACACGGCACAGCAACGGCCGATGTGGGCGTTGAGGCAGGGCAGTTCTTGCCGATATCGGGGGAAATTTCAGCGAACAGGTGGGCAGCTTAAAGGTCTGCAACGCGGTATCCAGGGCTTTTTTCGCGCCGCTGCCCTGCATAAAGGGCCAAAATACCTGGCCCCGTCTTCTGCCGGCTTGGATATACGATGGAGAACCGGGGATACGCTTCTTTGGAAAGGCGCAGGAAGGATACCCCTTGTCGTCCTTCAACAGGATGTTGTGTACTTGGGCTTGTGCTTTTGATCAGCGCGCATTCCAACAGCAGCGCTTCAAATTCTGTGGAAGTGATGATGGGTCAAAATCCAGAAAATCCGCGTGGATGATTCAAAATATTGGGACACCATCTTCACCGTCTTGCCGATGTAAATGCGTGGGATGCCAGATTGGCAAAATATTATGGCGTATCGGCAATCCCTGATGAAGTATGCGGAGAGACATGGCGTGAGCAGGCCAGCCGGAGGTATAACAAGAGCCGTTCGTATATCTACTTCTGGAAGGCACGCTGGGATGGAACCGCGGAATCCCTGGCCTGCCAGTCCCGGCGGCCCCACAGCCATCCCAACCAGCACACAGAAGCGGAGTTCAAGCTGATCCGGGATATGCGCCGCAGCAACCCCCGCCTTGGCATGGTGGAGCTGTGGCACCGTCTGCGGCAGCGCGGCTATACCCGCCGTCCGGAGAGCCTGTTCCGGGTGATGAAAAAGCTGGGCCTGTTCCCATCCAAAGAGAAGAAACAGCTTATAAAGCCAAGCCGTACGAGCAGATGACTTATCCCGGCCAGCGTATCCAGGTGGATGTGAAGGTGGTTCCGCCGCTGCATCACAGACCCGGAACTCCGCCTATACCAATACACTGCTATTGACGAGTTTACCCGTCTGCGTTTCCTGGCTGCTTACCCGGAACAAACCACCTACTCCTCCGCGGATTTTCTGAAAAAGCTGTTCAAGTGGTATGCCCGCCGAGGGATCCGCGTGGAATGTGTCCAGACGGATAACGGCTTTGAATTCACCAATCGTTTCTCCAACAGCAAGCGGAATTTCCCACTCTATTTGAAGCCACCGCCGCGCCCAGCTTGGTATCCGGCACAAGCTCATCCGCCCCTATACCTCGCCACAACGGTAAAGGTGGAGCGAAGTCACCGCGAGGACCAGAAACGCTTTTATTCCTGTGGCGCCGGCAATAGAACAGCTGGCAGTAGTTGGCAAAGCCTGTGCCCACCGGTGTCTGCCGCCTGCGGTTGAACGCCCGCTTGATTTTCTTTCCACCTGGTCGAACAGGCGGTCCAGCCGCAGCAGTTCGCCCAAGACGCCGCCCAGCACCAGGGAGAGGATGAGCAGCAGGATGTACTGGCTATCCAGCCCGCTTCGCTGTCGTTCGTCTTGAGGACGCCGGACAGCACGCCGGATAAACCCATGAGGAATGTGGTAGTCCCCAATGCTTGAATACGATGGTCTTAAATCGCCTGGGCACCCCTTTCTTTGAGAAACATCCTGGGATGATGCTGCGCGCCCAATATCATTCTAACATTGGCCAGCGCGTCCCGATGCCTGGCATTTTACCACGCTTTGTTGTAAGTTTGTATGCGAAACTTTCAAAGGCGGGCTATGCCATCAGATGGAAAGCTGGACGATGGTGACGCCCGTCTCCCCTTTCTTCGCCGTAAGCGCCTAGCCGGAAGGATTTCACATGGGCGCGATTTTGAGATAGGCACCGCCTGGCGCAGCACGCCAGTCCCTTTGCCATGGATGATCACCACCGAAGGCAGGCGCATGCGGAAGGCCAGGTCCAAAAACCGCTCCACTTCCAAAATGGCTTGTCGGCCGTCATGCCCCGCACATCCACTGGTGGAGCCTCCCGCCGGCGCTGTGGGCGCCTGGGTGCGCACCGAACCTTTTGCGCCTTTTTTCTTTGGGGCGCTGTTGAGACCAGTTGCAGTTCTTCTCCGGCTTTGCCGAGTTTCATGCGATGCCCGCCGTCAGCTGGACGGGGCGCGGGGGCCGGCGTGGCGGCTACGGTGCAGCGCATGCCGTTGATACGATCTCCACCACGTCCCCTTCCTGCAGGCTGCGGGGCGGATAAAGCGCCGCCTTTTGATCCGCTTTCAATGGTCTTCCGCCCGCTTCGGTCAAGTGACCCATCATCACCGCCCGCCTGACAGGTTGCTTTCCGCCGGGTTTTTGGCCTGTTGCCCGGCAGCCGGCGCAGCTCTTTCCACGGTGTCGTCAGCGGCCCGTTTGGCCTCTTGGATCAAGGCTTGGGGCTCAGCCTGGCCTGGTCCAGCAGCTCTTTTCCCGGTCTTTTCAATGGAGTCATAGGCCCGTTGGGCTTCTTCCTGCCCTCTTCCGTTTCCGCCGCTCCTGCTGGGCTTTCTGCAGCTCGCTTCCATCCGCTGCCGCTTCTTCCAGGGTGCGGATCACGCGTCTTCGAACTGGAGGTTTTGGGCTGTCGATGCTGCTCTTGGGTCTGCTCGATGATGGCCATCCAGCCCCTGGCCGCTGGGAAATATAAAGGCGTTTGATTTTGCCCGGTGCTTGAAACACCAGTAGTGGGCTTCTTTCAACGTGGTCTGAATCTGCAGGATGCATTCTCCACCCCTTCGGTCTCCAGGGCATAGGTCTTCAGCTCGGCATAATGGGTGGCCGCCACCAGACAGCCCTGCTCCCGCAGGTGTTCGATGACGCGCCAGCCAAAGCGGCGCTCTTCCACCGGGTCGGTGCCCGCCCCCACTCCGTCCATCAGCACCAGGCTGCCGGGCCCCGCTTTTTCCCAAGATCTCCACGATGTTCTTCATGGGGGAGGAGTGGACGCGATCCTTCGATGCCTGTTCGGTCGCCGATGTCCGCCAGCACCCGGGCAGACCCGGATGGCGCTGCTCGTCGCCGCAGGGATCTGCAGGCCGCACTGGGCCATCAGGCGTCAGCGCAGGCCCAACGTCTTGAGGCTGACAGGCCTTGCTGCCTGTGCTTGGGGGGGCCGGTGATGATCACCGCATCCACTTTGCCGCCGATGGCAAAGTCAATGGGTACCGCCGTGCCCTGGGGCAGCAGCGGTGGCGGGCCCGGCGGAGCGGGTGCGCCCCTGTTCCACCAGCCGGGGCCGGTTGGTTTCATCTGGTATGCCAGCTTGGCCTTGGCAAAAATAAAATCCAGGTGCACAGCAGGTCGTAATCCTGCCGGATGGTGGATGCGAATGATCCCACCTCTTGGGAGAGCCCGACAAGATCCGCTCCATCTCATTTTTTCTTTGGCCCGCATTTCCGGATGGAGTTGTTCAGTTCCACCACCCGCATGGGTTCGACGAACACCGTGGCGCCGCTGAGCCGGGACATCGTGCACCAAGCCGATGCTGCCTTTGAACCTCATGCTTGACCGGCACCATACCGGCCCCGGGTGGTATTGATTTGTCCTGCAGCGCTTGGCGTAGGAGGGCGAAGTGATGATGCGGCTGAGCACCTTCAATCTTGAAGAGGTGGATGCCTGGCGGATGTCCCGCAGTTTGTTGCTGGCGCTGTCGCTCATTTCTTCTTCCGAAACGATGCACTGTTCGATCTTCCTCCAGGTATTTGCTGCCGCTCAGCCGGTTGAAGTAATCTTCCAGCACGGTCTCCACCTGAGTGTCTTTTTTTCTTTCCAAATAATTTTGGTCTGCCGGGCAATAGCGCAGCAAAGCCGCGATCTCCAGCAGCTTCTCATGTTCAGTATGCCGCCCACGCTGGCCTGCCCAAGGCCCCGTTGACGTCCCGACGCCGGAAAAAGAGGCTGCCAAAAGCCCTGCCAATCGCATCGGCGTTCTTTTCGTCTGCTGCAGCCGCTGGCAGGCAAACAGCGTGTCCTCCGGCCTAAGCGCTGGGCACCGCTCTTTGGCCTGGGGCGATACTCGCTTTAAGGCTGCAGCTCCAGCACCTTTTGGCAATTCCAATGTGTGGTGCGATTTTTGCTGTAAATGGTGTGATCAAGTGTATAACCCTCCTCTTGCAGGGATTTATAAAACTAATGTTTGAACCCCGTTCCAGCCGGACGAGGTAGTAGTTTTCGGTAAAAGCCCCCAGCAGCGCCAGGTCTTCCGCCGGGATGCTCCAGGAAAGAGCTTTTTCAGGTCGCAGCGCAGGATATAGCGGGCGGCCTGCAGGCCGCCCGGCTCAGCGGCATGCTGACCCCTGGCGGAAAGCGGCCCGGCATTTGGCGCAATGGAGCTGGCCTGCCTGCAGATTCACCTGGGGCTCTTAGGGTCGGCGCCGCAGCTGGCACAGCGCCACAGGTCGGCCTATAGCCCACAATGGCCAAAAAGCGCAGCCAAAGCCCGCTTCACCAGCTCCCGCTGGCTGACATGATTGGCCAGGGCGTACAAACATGAGGGCCAGGCGTGCGCAGGCCGGGCACCGGCACATCTTCCTCGCCCTCTGTCGCCAGCAGCTCGCAAAAATAGGGACGCCAAAGCCAGCGCGTCCAAATCCCGGAGAGGCGGAAAAACTGCTGCACCACTTTGGCATCCTGCAGCGTCATACGGCCGCCCCTGCTCGTATAAGGTGAAGTCGCAATAGGCGAACAGCTGCCCGGCGGCTCCAAATCGGCTGCCCCGCCGGCGGATGCCCTGGGCCTTCACCGTGATCTGCCATAATCCTCGGTCATCACCGTCAGCAGCCGGTCGGCGTTGTCGCGCCAATCCACCGTGCGGATGACCAGAGCAATACGTAACTGAAACGAAGCAGCAATGA